>Ga0129310_1003040_pt1 | contig 11335 bp, 10 predicted proteins | sample Go1ome_2_FD_94433 | JGI IMG/M metagenome (GOLD analysis project Ga0129310, IMG submission 94433) | Western lowland gorrila individual fecal microbial communities from Wisconsin, USA - Go1022A metagenome | ecosystem: Host-associated > Mammals > Digestive system > Large intestine > Fecal | place...
CCTGATCACCCATGACAATGACATTGCGGCACAGGCAAAACGGGTGATCAAGATCAAGGACGGCAAAGTAGAATCCGATTCCGGACAGATCGTTCCGGTGGAGGAACTGCAGACGGCAGGAGCGTAGTGGAAAATAAATCTTTCACATGCAATGCCATGCCGCCGGTCACGGCTGAGAAATTATGAAAAGATAAGAGTATGAATGAATATAGAAAGGATCATAAGTGAGGGATCATGGAACAGCAGGAAAAAACAGAACAGGCACTGAGTGCTAAAAAAATCAAGGAAATGAAGAAAGCAGAAAAGAGAAAGCAAAAAGAAGCAAAAAAGGAACAGAAGGCAAAGAACCCAGGCAAAAAGCGTAAAAAAGCAGCTGTTATTATTGCAGCTATCATAATTGTACTGATCATAATCCGTCTGGTAAGCTGTGCGTTTTCCGGCAATGTCGGAGTGCAGGTAAGCACGACCAATGCGTTTCGTGGAGATATCGAAGAAAGTGTCAGCACCAGCGGCAAGGTAGTCAGTGAGGAGAAAGTGGTTCTCTTTGCGCCGGTAGGCGGCAGATTAAACGAAGTCAATGTGGCAGCCGGAGATGCTGTCAAGGCAGGGGATGTGCTGATGACTTATGATATGGATCAGATGCAGGAACGCCTGAAGGAGGCATCCTTGCAGCAGGATAAGAGCAATGCCTCTTATAACAGCACCATGTCGGAAAACAGCAAAAGTACAGCAAAGCTGAACGAAGCAAACACCAACCTGGCAGTGCTGGATCAGCAGCTGGCGGACTACAAGTCTTATCTGAAAGACCTGCAGGATAAACTGAGCACCAGTCAGAGAGAGACCCAGAGACAGCTGTCCGAGGAAAGCTATAATCTGAGCAGAAGAGCTGCAGATCTGAATAAGGAGCTGCAGAATGGCGTGACGGAAGACCGTGCAGCAGAGATCAACAAGGAATTACAGGATATCAGCGGAGATCAGGCGAGAAACGCCTACGTCCAGTCCATTGCTGATTCCAGTGATTATGTCGTAAGCATGCAGAAAGAAATCGCTGAAGTACAGGAACATATCACAGAATGTGAGAACTACAAGGCGGAAATGAAGAGCCAGAAGGGAAGCAGTGAGGGTACGATCTTAAACGGTTACCAGACCAAGGCTTATACGGCAGACAAGGATCTGGCACAGCTGACCTATCAGGAAGCACAGGAACAATATGAAGCAGCTGAAAAAGGAATTGTAGCTGATTTTGATGGCATTGTGACGGAATGTAACGGTGTCTCCGGTGCCAGTGTAGCGGAAGGCGCACAGCTGGTCACACTGGAGAGCAGCCAGAATGTGAAGGTGGCCTTTGATGCTTCCAAGTCCGATGTGGCAAAGCTGGAAATCGGACAGAAGGTAGATGTTACGATCTCAGGCAGCAAATACGTAGGTGAGATCGCCAAGATCAACCGTATGGCCACACTGAATGCATCCAATACTCCCATGGTGGGCGTGGAAGTGCACCTGACCAACCCGGATGACAAGATCATCCTCGGACTGGATGCTAAGCTGACCGTACATACCGACAGCGCACAGGGCGCACTGCTGATTCCGGTAGAAGCCATTAATGCGGACAAAACCGGAGATTTCCTCTATGTGGTAGAAAATGGTATGGTAGTGAAGCGACCGGTAACCTGCGGTATTTCTTCCGATGAATACACAGAGATCCTGGAGGGGGTTACTGAGGAAGACCAGATCATCGTAAGCAGTCTCACGGGTATCAGCCTGGAGGAAGGCATGGCGGTAACCGCTATGCCTGAGGAGTAGGAGGCGGATCCATGACACAAGTATGGGAATACATCAAAATTGCATTGATGAATATCCGCAGCAACAAAGGCCGTTCAGTGCTGACCATGCTGGGCATTATCATTGGTATTTCCTCCGTCATCATGATCATTTCCATCGGTAACGGCGTAAAAAGTGGGATCAACGGAGAATTGAATTCCATGGCGGGCGGTCAGATCGCAGTTTATAGCAACGATACCGCAGAAAACGGTACGGAAGTGATATTTACCGAAGAGGATATGGATGCTATTCAGGAGAAGGTCCCTAATGTCAAGGCGGTAACACCCTCCTGGAGTTTCAGCGGAAGCGCCACCGGCAGAAAGGGAACCTTTGATGCTGCTGCAACTTTCGGCAAAGCAGGATTGGAATATTGCAGCCAGGATCCGATCATCAAAGGACGCTATTTTACAGATTCCGATTATTATACGGCGAACAAAGTCTGCGTCATTACGGAGAGCAGTGCGAAAACGCTGTTCGGTAATACCAATGTCATCGGAATGAGTTTTGATTACACTTTGTACGGTGTGACGCAGGAGTTTACGATTGTCGGTATCCGTAAGGACAACGCATCGAAACTTTTCGGAATGGGAGGAACCGGTACAGTTACCATGGAGGCACCCATCTCCACGATATCGGACGGATATGGATTCTATGTAGAGTATACGGATCTGTTGATCGTCAGTGATGGTGCGGACAATGCCTCTCAGGTGGCGAAGGATGTGGTGAGATTACTGGAGAACCGCCACGGCGTCAGAGGACAGAACGCCATCTTAGTACAGAACTTTAATGATATTATGGGCCAGATGGATCAGATCTTAAGCTACATCACGATCTTCGTGGTATTTGTGGCAGCCATCTCCCTGCTGGTGGGTGGTATCGGTGTTATGAACATTATGCTGGTATCTGTGACAGAGCGTACCAGAGAGATCGGTATCCGGAAATCTCTGGGAGCCAGGACCGGATCCATTCTGTTGCAGTTTCTGTCGGAATCCGCCATCATTACCCTGCTAGGCGGCCTGATCGGTATTCTGATCGGTGTGGCGGGAGCCTTCGGTATCTGCAGTCTCATCGGATTTGCCGCAAAGGTGAGTGTAGGTACGGTACTGGGAGCCAGCCTGTTCTCCTCGGCGGTAGGTATTTTCTTTGGCATCTATCCGGCGAAAAAGGCCGCAAAACTGAGCCCCATCGAGGCATTGCGACATGAATAGGATAAACAAAAGTTAAATCATAAATTAATAAAATGCAAGTAAAGAACCGAAGAAACCAGATATTGGATTCCCTGCGGTTCTTTACTTGCTTTTTTAAGGGAAAAAAATTATAATATTTTTTGTGGTGTGCTCATATCGGGTCGGGCTAAAAGGAAATGCTCTTACACATGCAGGCATTCGACGCCCATTCGATAATCCTTGCATGGCTCGGGATCGTTACTAAATAATGTAAATATATAAGGAAAGAACTCATATGGTAGAATTGGATGTGAAGATTACATCGGGGGATTTATATGACTTTTTATTACGTCACAGCTACAACAGCGTATCCGGACTGTTGGGAGCGGTGATCGGAGCGTTGGGTGTCATCGTAGGTATTTCCAGACAGTACTGGATCTACCTTATCATGGGAATTGTGCTGCTGTTATACCTTCCCTGGACCCTTTATATCAAAAGTAAGCAGCAGGTGGTGAACAATCCGGTTTTCAAGGAGGCGCTGCACTATATTCTGGATGAGAACGGCATCACGATTTCCCAGGGAGACAGTTCCACCTGTCAGAAATGGGAGGATTGCCTGAAAGCCGTGTCCACCGGACGCAGCATCATTGTATATACGGCGAAAAATAATGCAACCATTTTCCCAAAAAAGCAGATGCAGGATAAGACAACGGATGTTATCGAAATGATTTCCACTCATATGCCGCCCGCAAAGGTGAAGATCCGTTGTTAGATGCACGGATACAGCAGAAGAATAGATCATGTGGTTACTTCGCCATATAAAACTGCTTATCTGCCTGTATGCGGGCATTCGCAGAACGCAGTTTTGCATGGTTCTGAATAGTTACGAATCATATAAAAGGTAACAGTAACTGCATAACCGTAACATGTAACAATAGAAAGCGTAAGAAAAATGACAACAGGTGATTCAATAGATAACAGAGAATGCAAAAAAGAGATCATAGAGACCCACAGTGCACAGGAGACCTTCGCATTAGGACAGCGGATCGGCAGGGAAGCAGTTCTCGGACAGGTCTATACCCTGATCGGTGATCTGGGTGTGGGCAAGACCGTATTTACCCAGGGAGTGGCAGATGGTCTTGGAATTACAGAGCCGGTGAACAGTCCCACTTTTACCATCGTACAGATCTACGAGGAAGGCCGCATGCCTTTTTACCATTTTGATGTCTACCGTATCGGTGATGTGGAAGAGATGGAAGAGATCGGTTACGAGGACTGCTTTTACGGCGAGGGACTTTGCCTGATCGAGTGGGCGAATCTCATTGAAGAGATCCTGCCGGAGCATTACAGGCAGGTGACCATAGAAAAGGATCTGGAAAAGGGATTTGATTACCGCCGGATCACGATTGAGGAGAGGACGACAGTATGAAGATATTAGCGTTGGACAGTTCCGGACTGGTGGCAAGTGCCGCCATTGTGGAGAATGATGTCCTGATAGCGGAATACACCACAGATTATAAGAAAACACATTCCCAGACCTTATTACCCATGCTGGACGAGATCCGTCAGATGATCGATCTTGATCTGCACACCATCGATGCTATTGCCATTTCCGCAGGTCCCGGTTCCTTTACCGGGCTTCGGATCGGGGCGGCCACAGCCAAGGGACTGGGACTGGCACTGAATCTGCCGCTGGTAGAAGTTCCGACACTGGAGGGACTGGCTTTTAACCTCTGGGGAACAGACAAGCTGGTATGTCCCATCATGGATGCCAGGAGAAATCAGGTATATACCGGCATTTATGAGTTCGTCAAAGCGGAGACTGCGGACAGGGAGACTTGCGAACAGCAGCTTGTGATGCACACTTTAAAAGACCAGTGCGCCATTGCCGTGGACGAGCTGGTGGAGAAGTTAAACCGCATAGGACGGGAAGTGATCTTCCTTGGAGACGGCGTTCCGGTCTATCAGGAGCAGATCTTACAGAGATTGAAAGTACCCTGCTCTTTTGCACCGGCGGCCAATAATAGACAGCGTGCCGCCAGTGTAGCTTCGCTGGGAGCCGTCTATTATGCACAGGGCAGGACAGTGACCGCTGCGGAGCACGAACCCGAATATCTGCGGAAAAGTCAGGCAGAGCGGGAACGAGAGGAGCAGGAAAAAGCTGCTACAGAAGAGGCACAGGCATGAAGATTGTAGTGCGCCCGTTACAGGATGTGGATATCGAAGAACTGACCCGGATCGAGGCAGAATCTTTCAGTATGCCCTGGTCTGCAGAGGATTTCAGAGGACTTCTGACCAGAGATTATTGCCTGTATGTTGTAGCAGAGGCTGATGGCCGCATCGCAGGCTGCGCCGGGCTGACAGACAGCTTTCATGAGGGCAGCATCGACAACGTGGTGACAGCTCCGGAATATCGGAATCTGGGTGTCGGCAGTAAAATGCTTCAGGAACTGCTGCGGCTGGGGGCAGAGAGAGGCATTACGGCATATACGCTGGAAGTCAGAGTGAGCAATGCCCCGGCTATCCGCTTATATGAGAAGTTCGGGTTCGTTTCCGAAGGAATCCGCCCGAGATTTTATGAGAAGCCCACAGAGGATGCCATGATCATGTGGCGGCATTAACAAGTATTACCACCACTTTTTTGGCGGATTATCTATTATAATGATGCCAGGGTCGAAAGTAACATTTACAGTCAGAAAGGTGGAAACAGGATGCGAAAAGAAGACAACGGTAATTTACAGCAGGTAATCTGTAATGGCTGCGGCAAGGAGTTGAAAATAGAAAATGAAATCGTCCGTGAAGGGTGTTTCGCCGCAGATGTGAGATTTGGTTATTTCAGCAGAAAAGACGGGATCAGACACCGGTTTGACCTGTGTGAAGATTGCTATGATCAATGGATTGCCGCATTTGTGATTCCGGTGGAAGAAGTGCCGGAGACAGAGCTTTTATAGGAAGACACAACAAAAAGATGCTGCGTAAGCGGCAGATTGCGAGGAATGATGTTAGACGTTTGCTTATTGGGAACCGGAGGAATGATGCCACTGCCTTACAGATGGCTGACTTCCCTGATGATGCGCTATAATGGGAAAAGTATTCTGATCGATTGCGGAGAGGGGACCCAGATCGCTATGCGGGAAAAAGGCTGGAGTCCTAATCCCATTGATATTATCTGCTTTACCCATTTCCATGCGGATCATATCAGCGGCCTGCCGGGCATGCTTCTCACTATGGGAAATGCGGAGCGTACGGAACCGCTGCTTCTGATCGGCCCCAAGGGGCTGACCAGGGTGGTGTCTTCCCTGCGGGTGATCGCACCGGAGCTTCCTTTTGAAGTGAAATGCCTGGAGATTACGGAGAATGCCCAGACCTTTTCCTTCGAAGGTTTCCGGTTGGAAGCCTTCAAAGTTAACCATAATGTGCTCTGTTACGGCTACAGCATGGCGATTGACCGCACCGGTCGATTCGATAAGGACAGAGCCATGGAGCAGGAGATACCCATGAAATTCTGGAGCCGCCTGCAAAAAGGAGAAACACTGGAAGAAAACGGACGGATCTTTACCCCGGATATGGTACTGGGAGCGGAGCGTAAGGGGCTGAAAGTGACCTACAGTACCGATACCCGTCCTACCGAAAGCATTCGTCAGAATGCACAGGGAGCAGATCTGCTGATCCTGGAAGGCATGTACGGTGAGCCGGACAAGCTGGCAAAGGCCAGAGAGCATAAGCACATGACCATGTACGAGGCAGCGAAGATCGCAAAAGAGGTGGGAGCACCGAAGCTGTGGCTGACACATTACAGCCCTTCTATGACGAGGCCTGAGGAATTCATGGAGGACGTCCGGAAAATCTTCCCGGCAGCTTATGCGGCGAAGGATGGCTGGACCATGGAACTGAACTTTGACGAAGGGGAGTAGGAAAGTATGAATAAAAACAATACGTCCATGACGAAAATCACCATTTTTCTGATATTCCTCATTGTTCTGGTGGTGGGATATTATTCCTATCTCTCGGGGAAAAACAGGACAGAGCAGCAGGAAGCCGTGATGTCTGAGGTAGACACGGCACTTTCCCGGGATCTGAATAATAATTATCCGGCCACACCCAAGGAAGTCATCAAGTATTACAATGACCTGATCAAATGCTTCTACAATGAAGATTGTACTGTGGAAGAGATCCAGGAGTTAGGAAGAAAATCTCTGCAGCTGTTTGATGAAGAGCTTCGGGAAAATAACGAGGAAGATACCTATCTGATCCGATTACAGGGAGAAATTAAGAATTATAAGGACAGCAAGAGAAAAATAACAAGTGTTTCTCTTGCAAACAGCACCAACGTAGACTATTATACGGCCGATGGATATTCTTTTGCACGGATTTCCTGTGGTTATGGGATTACAGAGAATGGAAAAAAGAGTTCCACCATGCTGGTATATCTGTTACGCAAGGATGAAAACCGCAAATGGAGGATCTACGGTTGGGAAACAGCAGATCAGGTGAATGACCATCTGGAACAGTCAGAGAATAATGAAAAGTAAAGTAGGCGGAAAAATGGCAGAGACAGAAAAACAAAAAGATATTTATATTCTGGGAATCGAAAGCTCCTGTGATGAGACAGCGGCTTCCGTAGTGAAAAACGGCAGAGAAGTACTTTCCAATGTGATTTCTTCCCAGATTGCCTTGCATACCTTATATGGCGGTGTCGTACCGGAAATCGCTTCCCGCAAACATATCGAGAAGATCAATCAGGTCATTGAACAGGCTCTTGCTGATGCACATGTGACATTGGAGGATATTACAGCCATTGCGGTGACCTACGGTCCGGGACTGGTGGGAGCACTTTTAGTCGGAGTATCCGAGGCGAAAGCCATCAGCTTTGCCACAGGGATTCCGCTGGTGGGTGTGCACCATATTGAGGGACATATCAGTGCGAATTTTATAGAAAATAAGGAACTGGAGCCTCCGTTCATCTGTCTGGTGGCTTCCGGCGGCCACTCACATCTGGTGGTCGTCAAGGATTACGGAGAATACGAGATCATCGGCCGGACCAGAGATGATGCAGCGGGAGAAGCTTTTGACAAGGTGGCCCGTGCCATCGGACTGGGATATCCCGGGGGACCTAAGATCGACAAGGTGTCGAAGGAGGGGAATCCGGATGCCATCCATTTCCCCAGAGCAGCAGTGGCGGAGAATGAGTACGATTTCAGCTTCAGCGGTCTGAAATCCGCAGTGCTGAACTATCTGAACGGATGCCAGATGAAGGGGGAAGAAATCAATCAGGCGGATGTGGCTGCTTCCTTCCAGAAAGCGGTGGTGGATGTACTGGTGAGCCATTCGCTTCATGCGGTAAAGACCTACGGACTGAATAAGTTCGCCATTGCCGGCGGCGTGGCATCCAACTCTTCCCTGCGGGCAGCATTTGAGGAAGAGTGTGGAAAGCGGAATATTGCATTTTATCATCCTTCCCCTATTTTCTGTACGGACAATGCAGCCATGATTGGTGTGGCGGGATATTACGAGTATATCAAGGGTGTCCGCAGCGGCTATGACCTGAATGCTGTGCCGAACCTGAAACTGGGTGAACGATAAAAAACTGAAAAAGACTTTAAAGAAAGATTGACGGAATATGGTAGACAGAGTAGCACGGGATAGAAATCTGACAGAAGATTATATGACCAATCATATGGAAAATGAAGAAAAAAACGCACAGACAGCGGAAGATACCGGACAAAAGCCCAGATGTACCGCCATTATCCTGGCAGCGGGCAGCGGAAGCCGTATGCAGTCAGCGGTGGCAAAACAGTTCCTCCCTTTAAAAGGAAAGCCACTGATCTGGTATGCCTTGCATGCGGTAGAGGAATCGCAGATCATTGATGATTGTATTCTGGTGACGGCGGAGCAGGATATTCCCTATGTCCGGGAAGAAATTGTACAACAATACCGTTTCACCAAGGTAAATATCATTACTTCCGGCGGTGCAGAGCGGTATCTGTCCGTGAGCAGAGCTTTACAGCTGATCGCAGATGGAAGACTGAAAGTGCCCAATGAACATGGGCTTGTGTTCATCCATGATGGGGCCAGACCTTTTCTCACAGAGAAGATATTAGAAGATACCTACGCAGCAGCAATACAGTATCATGCCTGCGTGGCAGCGGTACAGAGCAAGGATACTGTGAAGATCAGCGATGGTGAGGGCTTTGCCCTGTCCACTCCGGATCGCAGAACGGTCTGGAATATCCAGACACCGCAGGTATTTGAAACCAGTCTGATCCTGCAGGCATACGAGAGACTGAAAAATCGTCTTCCCAGGATGCAGGAACAGGGCATTCAGGTGACAGATGATGCCAGCGTGGTAGAACTGTTTACCGAGACAAGAGTGAAGCTGGTAGAGGCTTCCTATCAGAATATTAAGATCACAACACCGGAAGATATGAAAACAGCCGAGGCATTTCTGGAGGATTAAATCCTCCGAAGATGTCCCGGCTGTATCTTTTTGCATTTCTATCAAGAGATCGTTCTATTTTTCCCGCATGGCACTGGGAGTTACCCCGTATACTTTCTTGAAAGCACGTCGGAAAGTATTGGAATTATTATATCCCACAGCAATATACAGCTCATTCAGACTGATATCGGTCTCTTTGATCAGTCTTGCAGCTTCTGTCATACGGATATTCTCCAGATAAGTGGAGAAGTTGACGCCGGTCTTTTCCTTGAACATATGGGAGAAATAACTCTCTGAAATCTGGAACTCGTCCGAAATCTTGTTCAATCCCAACGAAGGATCCTTATAATTCTCTTTGATATATTTCTCGATGGTGGCAGACAACGTAGTGTCATCTTCCTTGTTGCCGAAGAGATTACACAGAGACAGTGCCAGATCTTCACACAATTTAAAGGTCAGATGCTCATTAAAGCGCTCATCCAGTACCTTTACCGCTTCGGGATCTGCATCCTGGGGCAGTGCAAATCTTGCCTTCAACAGAGTATTCCGGATATCCGACAGCAGATATTTCAGCAGGTTGACCGGCAGGGAACGTTCCTCAATGTTTTCCTGATGGATCAGGTTGAACAGCTCCAGTACCTGCGGAGTATTGCCTGTGGAAATGAAATGGATCAGCTTCGTGGAGATCTCCGGTGGGTAATAGAACACGTTGGAATCCTTCTTAATGAATTCATACGGGAAGAAAATATAGTTCTTCGTGGTATAGCTGACTGCTTCGGAGGCCTGCTGGTAGCATTCCCATACGCTCATCAGGGAATCCGTATTGCGCCCGATACCTGCAAAAAGCCAGATGTCGTAAGTATCCAGCAGATAATCATGTAGACGCAGGATACAGTTGTTGATCTTCAGGATCAGATCCTTTTCGTCGTCCTTCGAACAGTGGAGCAGGACGGAATAGGTACGATCCGAAGGGCTGAAATAGAACAGCGGTGTACCAAAGAAATTCTCCAGTGCAGTCTCGATGATCTTCTCCAGCTCTTCCACAGACTCCACACCGCCGGGAAGTGCAGTCTCTGTATTATCACCAAAGTTATTATAGTAGACGATGTATAACACATTATAATAAGAAGAATCCGCAATACCCAGATAGTTTTCCATGTAGGTAACTTCATCCTCGGAAGTAGCGGTACCGGATAATAGCTGTCTCACATAGGAGGTACAGATGATCGGACGCTGGCTGTCCACCACCTCCTGCAGATTTTTCTGTACTTCCACAGCGGTCTGCAGCTCCTGTCCCAACTCGATGATAGGGCGTACATTCCGACGGGAAAAATAATATACCAGAGAACCGCCGATAAGCAATGCTAACAGGGCAAGGAAGATGAAAAGCAGCTGCGTTCCCCCCAGGCCTGCGGCAGCCCGATAGGAAGGAAAACTGAAATAGTAAGAATAACCTGTGTTATCTGACCTATATTTCCCTATGGTCAGCTGCTGACCATCCAGAGTAATGTGGGCATATCCCTTATCGAAGTCCATTGTCATCAGCTCTGCCGGTGAAAATTCCCCCGAAGGATTGATGGAGAGTACCATAGAGCTGTCTGCCGCAACAGAAAACAGGAAATTACTGCTGTCCATCTCTATGCAGTCGAACAGATCCGCCATTTTGTCCTGTTCGAAGATAAAGCAGACCTTCGCATTGGCATCCATATAGTAGAGATCGTTCAGATCGATGATATACATATAGTATTTTTCACTGTAATTTGGCATGAACTGATCCATGGGAAGAAAGCGGTTCTGGTATTCCGGTTCTGTCATATAGGAGTACCACAGATCCTTTTCGGAAGCGGGATACTTCTGGATCCAGCTATAGAACCGCTTTGCGGATATAAAATAAGTAGGATTCAATACATAG
>Ga0129310_1003041_pt1 | contig 11335 bp, 5 predicted proteins | sample Go1ome_2_FD_94433 | JGI IMG/M metagenome (GOLD analysis project Ga0129310, IMG submission 94433) | Western lowland gorrila individual fecal microbial communities from Wisconsin, USA - Go1022A metagenome | ecosystem: Host-associated > Mammals > Digestive system > Large intestine > Fecal | place...
CCGTCAGTTTATCACTGCTCTGGTAAGTACTTACATCCTGATCTTTATGACAGATGTATTTGGTGTACCGGCCGCAGCAGCAGGTGTCATCATGACAGGAGCAACTGTCTGGGATGCCATCAATGACCCGATCATGGGCGGTATTGCGGACCGTACAAAAACCCGCTGGGGTACCTATCGTCCGTATCTGTTACTGATTCCATTGCCATTGTCTATTGTATCTGTACTGCTTTTTGCAGCACCGGATCTGACAACAACAGGTAAAATTGTGTACGCAGCTGTTCTTTACATCTGCTACGGTATGCTGGTAACAGCGATTGAGATTCCTTATAATGCAATCCTTCCGACCATGTCCAGAAATGAGATGGAGCGAAATGATGTTGTATCTTTATCTACATTTATTGCATCCATTATGATTCTTCTGGTTACTTCATTTACAACAAACTTTGTAAATGTGATCGGTGGAGACAATCCGGCCAAAGGATATATGGTTCTGGTATTGATCGGTGCTGTATTAATGTGTATCACAAGCTGGACCGCATTTGCAAAATGTAAAGAGCGTCACACCGTTGATGTGGCTCATGAAGAGCACGTATTTAAAAGTGCAGCAAAACTGCTGAAAGTAAAAGAAATGTATCCGATGATCGCATTCTGGTGCGTTGGATGTATCCTGTTCCAGATCATTATGTCATCTTCTGTTTACTACTGCATGTACTACCTGATGAATCCGGCCCTGATCGCAACTTACATGCTTGTAATTTCCATCAGTGGTATGGTCGGCGTTATGGTTCTGATGCCAATCCTTCTGAGAAAAGTAAAAGGAAGTATGAAAAAAGCAGTTACATACACACAGGTCATTGCCTGCGTATGCTACCTGATCCTGTTCTTTGTCGGTGGAAAATCAATTCCGGCTCTGTACATCCTGACATTCATCGCATGCATGTTCTCAACTATGACAAATGCGTTCCGTCCGATGACTGTTTTTGGAATGACAGATTATGTATACAAAACAACTGGTGACCAGCTGAATGGTACCATTTCCGCAATCGGAGGTTTCTCCTATAAATGTGGAACTGCTATCTCCAATGCAATCCTGGCAGGTGTTCTGGCAGCAACCGGTTATATCGCAAACGCAATCGGACAGGAGCCGGAGGCTGTACTGATCGGTATCAATTCCGTTCGTTTCCTTGTTCCGCTGGCAGCATCTGTACTGTACATCATTTTCATCCAGTTCTATCCGGAGAAAAAGATGCAGGAGCTTGCAGCAAAAGGTGCAAACAACAACTAATACCATAAACCAAATAAAAATCGAAGGGGCATGTAACATGCCCTTTTGGTGATTAAAAAAGAGATACCTCTTAGAAATAAAAACAAAATAAAACGCAATATTGAAACAACAGGAGTATAAAAAACATGAAAAATCAGTGGATTACAGATGGTACTGGAAAGCCGTTTTACGCAAGAAAGAACATTCAGCTGACGAAAGAAATCAAAAGTGCAAAGGCAGCAGTCTGCGGATTGGGACAGTTTATTTTTCATATCAACGGGCAGAAAGTAGGGGATCACGAACTGGATCCGGGTTGGACAAATTATAAAAAGAGAATCCAGTATGTGACCTTTGACGTGACAGAATATCTGAAAAATGGAGAAAATGTCATCGGAGCAGAGGTTGGAAACGGCTGGTTTCGGATGCAGAATGACCATTACAGCTTCCATTTTCCGCCATTTATGCCGCCAAATCCGAATCCATATGAGGCCTTTGGCGAGAGTCTTGTGCTTGCAATTGAATTAACCGTGGAATATGCAGACGGAAGCACCGAGACAATTTATGCGGATGATTCCTTTAAAGTGAAAGCGCATGAGATTTCCATGAGTAACGTGTATGGTTCTGAGACTGCCGATGGCGCAGCTTATCCGGCAGGCTGGGATACCGTTGATTTTGATGACAGTGACTGGACAGCTGCACAGCAGGTGGACAAGGATATGGCACCGACAGGAACACTCGTAGAGCAGGATCAGCCGGCCATCAAAGTGATCAAACGTTATGCGGCAAAATACATCCACAGTGTGGAAGCGGACAAATCTCTGGATACAACAGAGGAAACCACAGGCAGTGTGCATCGTGATATTTACGATCTTGGCCAGAACATTTCCGGTATGCTGCAGTTTGATATCAAAGGTAAAAAAGGAACAAAAGTACGTTTTTATGTGGCAGAGAAGCTGACGGAAAACGGCGATGTGGATCAGATGGCGAAAAACTGGGTGCTCATCGATAACTGCATTACTTATATCATCGGACAGGATGATACATGGGAAACCTTCCGTATGAAATTTACTTATTTTGCGGGACGTTATTTCGCAGTGGAAGGTCTGGATGAACAGACAGAACTTCGCAACATGTACGGAGATGCGATCTCCAGCGCATGGGAGCGTGATGGCAGTTTCCACAGTGATGACGAGCGTTACAATCAGATCTATGATCTGGTGGAGAAAGCAGTTGAGGCCAATATGGTCAGCGTGCATACCGACTGCCCGACCATTGAGCGTTTTGCATGGCAGGAGCCAAACCATCTGATGGCACCGTCCATTATGTATATGAAGCGTTCCGACCGTCTCTGGAACAAATTTCTGACGGATCTGCGTACAGACCAGCATACCGCAGAGGACAGTTTTTCCGATGGTCAGGGTGGACGTTTTTATCCTGGAGAGGGGCTGATGCCGTCCCAGAGTCCGTGCTACATCCCAAATGTACTTCCGGTACCGGGGATGGGAAGTTTTTATGATATTATTCCGTGGGGCAGCACAAGCATTCTCGGAACTTACTGGCATTATATGTTTTACGGAGATGTGCAGATCATCCGTGACAATTATGAGGCTGGTAAAAAATATCTGGCGCATGAAGCATCTCTTCGCAACGAGAAGGGATTTATCAATCACGGACTCGGTGACTGGGGAAATCCGGAAAATGCATTGCTGCGTGAAAATGTCGAGACTGTATTTTTATATGCGGACAGCAAGACGATGGCTTATTTTGCGGACATTCTCGGAAAAGATGCAGAGCAGGCAGAGTTTGAAGCTCTGGCAGAAGAAATCAAAGCAAATTATAATGAGAAACTTCTGGTACAGCATCCGCAGGATGGCTACTGGTATTATCAGGCATGGGATCACAAAGACGAAGTCTGCATGACACAGGCTGCAGAGGCACTGCCACTGTACTGGGGCATGGTTCCGGAAGACAAGGTGAATGACGTGGTGCGTGCGTTCCGTCAGACATTGGAAGAAAAAGGTGCGTTTGTCAGCGGAGAAGTTGGACTGCCATACATCATTCAGACCGCAAGAAAATATGGCATGAATGATCTGATCTGCCAGTTTATCACGAAAACCACACATCCGAGTTACTATGCATTCGTGCTGGATGGTGAGACAACCCTTGGCGAGTACTGGGAGCAGAATCCGAGAAGCCACTGCCATGATATGATGGGACACATCATCGAGTGGTTCTACAATGGACTGGCTGGTATCCGTCCGTTGGAGCCTGGATTTGGCAAAATTGAGATTGCGCCGTATCTGCCGGAGAGCATGAATAAATTTACCTGTAGCTATAATTCCGTGAAAGGAAAAATCACGGTACATGTGACACGGGAAAATGGTGAAGTGAAAGTAGAAGCGGATGTTCCGAAAAATATTGAGTATACAATAATATAAAACTGTTTCGATACGGATGGAAAAGAGCCGATCCGATTCAGATAATATAAAGCGTCTATTTGTTTTGGAGGGATTTTTGCAAAGATAGGACAAAGGAGAAGCATATGAAGATTACGCATTGTAGAATTAATCGGATGAAAAATCCTTTGGGGTTTACATTGGGAACACTCCGCGCTTCCTGGATCGTGGAGGATACGAGAGCAACAACCCAAAAGTGGGCCGAAATTGAAGTGGCACTGGATGCAAACTTCACAGAGGTGGTGTATGACAGTGGTAAAAAGCAGTTGTCATCTCTGGCTGCGGTGTTGCCAATCGAGTTGAAAGCCCGAACCCGATATTATTGGAGAGTAACGGTAGAGGCCGATAACGGTGAGCAGGCGGTAAGTGAAACGAATTGGTTTGAAACGGCCAAGGAGCAGGAAAACTGGATCGCAGAATGGATCACGGTGCCGGAGCAGCTGCAGACAGAAAATCCGGTGTTTGAAAAAACGATTTGTACCGAACAGGCAAGAGAGGCGAGATTGTATCTATGCGGTTTTGGTCTGTATACAGCATGGCTGAATGGGGAAAAGGTCGGCCAGGAGTATTTGTCGCCGGGGTGTAACGATTATAATATGTGGCTGCAGTACCAGACTTATATTCTTCCCTTACAGAAGGGAGAAAATACACTGCGGATCAGCCTGGGGAATGGTTGGTATAAGGGACGTTTTGGTTTGGGTGGAGCGATGAGTAATTATGGTCATGCGTTCCATCTGATTGCAGAGGTGCGTGACAGAGATGAGCTTCTGGCAGCAACAGATGCATCCTGGCAGGTACATGCAGGACCTATAGGTGAAAATGGCATTTATGACGGCGAAACGTTTTCTCCTGCTATGGAGAGCGGGGATGCGATACCTGCATGTCTTGATACAGAGATGAAGGAAGCGTTGGAGAAAGGCATACGGATATTACAGGCGAGACGTTCCCTTCCGGTAGTCGTGCATGAAGAAAGAAAGCCGATGGAGCTGATCCATACACCGGCTGGAGAATGGGTACTGGATTTTGGACAGAATATGGCCGGTATTGTGCGGATGCATGTAAAAGCCGAGAAAGGTGTAAAAGTACGGCTACAGTTTGGCGAAATCCTGCAAAATGGCTGTTTCTACAGGGACAATCTGCGGGGAGCCAGGGCAGAATATGTGTACGTCTCTGACGGACAGGAACGAACGGTGGAGCCGCAGTTTACCTATTATGGTTTCCGCTATGTGAAGGTAGAGGGAATGGAAAAGGTATGCCCGGAGAATTTTACAGCGCTGGTGCTTTACAGTGATCTGGAAATGACCGGACATATTCGAACCAGCGATGCAAAGCTGAATCAGCTGATTTCTAATTGTGTCTGGGGACAGAAGAGTAATTATCTGGAGATACCGACGGACTGTCCACAGCGGGATGAACGTCTGGGCTGGACAGGGGATACCCAGGTATTTGCCGGAACAGCCTGCTTTTCCATGGACAGTTTTGCTTTCCTTTCCAAGCAGATGTACGATGTTTATATGACGCAGAAGGAACTGGGCTGTGTGACAAATACGGTTCCGGCGTTTCAGGATAAGGAGCCGACTTCATGTGCATGGGGAGATGTGGCAACTATCGTACCGTGGATTTTGTATACCTATTATGGAGATGCAGAAATCCTGCGGCAGCAGTTTGACAGCATGAAATTGTGGGCAGATTATATGTATGAGAAGGAACAGGCTTGCGGTGGTCACGGTCTGTGGGAGACAAAGACAGGTTTTGGTGATTGGCTTGCTATGGATCATGAGAATCCGGCAGAGCGCTATGCTGGAGGGACGGATCTGACCTATTTACATACAGCCTATTATTACTATTCGACTACACTGGTACAGAAGGCAGCGCATGTGCTTGGCAGTGCGGAAGAAGAAATGTATGCAAAGCGTGCAGAGCGTATTCGTCAGGCTTTCCTGAAGCATTACTATACGCCAGATGGCCTTCTGGCAGTGACAACCCAAACGGCCTATGCGGTAGCCCTGTATATGGGATTGTATCCAGATGGAGGTGCGCAGAAGATTGCGGATCTGCTGGCGGATAAAATTAATGCAGCGGGGGGACGGATTAAAACAGGGTTTATAGGTACTCCGATCCTGTGCCGTGTACTGTCACAGTATGGTTACAGCGCGTTGGCCTATAAGCTGCTTTTTAATGAAGAAACACCGAGCTGGCTGTATGCGGTGAATTTGGGGGCTACGACTGTCTGGGAGCGTTGGAATTCAGTGAATCCGGATGGCAGTGTGAATGGTACAGATATGAATTCGATGAATCATTATGCCTACGGTTCGATTCTGGAATGGATGTATCGGCATATGGCTGGCATTCGGCCGCTGGAGGATACACCGGGCTTTAAGCAGGTGGTAATCGCACCGGAAGTGGATATGCGGCTGAGGGAAGTAGATATGACCTATGATTCGGCGGCAGGAATGTATCGGGTGGCATGGAAAATTCTTGACAACCGTCATTTGCAGCTGGAAGTGCAGGTGCCATTTGATGCAAAAGCTACGCTGTATTTGCCGGGCAGTGACTGCACAGAAGAACTGTCAGCGGGAACACATAGCTTTAGCTATGAAACAGATCAGCCTTTATGGAAAATCCTTACTGTTCATGATAATTTTAATGAGCTGCGTGAATATCCGCCGATTCTGCCGCTTCTGGACAAATATATTCCGATGTGGAAGGATTTGCCACGGATTTTCACCGATATACCGCTGACCGAGATGGCCAACGATCCGTATTTGCCTGTGAATCAGGAGACGATCGCACGGCTGGAGAAAGAACTGGATGCGGTAAATGCGCCGGGTAACTGATAAGTAATATAGATAAGAGGAAAAAAGATGAGAACTTATAGTAATCAGAGAAATCCAATCCTGCCGGTGGATGTACATATCCCGGACAGTGAAGGGCATGTAATGTCCGATGGCAGACTGTATGTGTATGGCAGTTTTGATGACCGCGAGGATGTGTATTGCAGTGAGCAGTACCGTGTAGTATCCACAGGGGATATGAAAGAATGGACAATCCATGAGATTTCCCTGGAAGGAAAGCAGATTCCATGGTTTAACAATCCGGATGCACCGAAATATCCGGGCATCGACTGGAGCCATCCGACACCGTTTATCCAAAGGATGATCCAGCGGGATATTGAAAATGGTGTGGACATGAAAGCAAAATTTGAAGAAGAGGCGAAAAAGGAAAAACCGCCGCTTTTATTTGCACCGGACTGTATCGAGAAGGATGGAACATATTATTTATACTTTTGTATGTCAGATGATAGTGAGGGGGTAGCGGTATCGGATCGTCCGGAGGGACCGTTTTCTGATCCTGTACAGCTGCCTTGCGGTGGTATTGATCCGGCTATTTTCCAGGATGATGACGGTCAGGTGTATTATTACTGGGGACAGCTGTTTTCTCACGGCGTTAAGCTGCATTCGGATATGGTCAGTTTTGACCGGGAAGAGATCATAGATGATCTGGTGACAGAGGAGAACCATTATTTTCATGAGGGATCTTCCATGCGTAAGATTGGAGACACCTATTATTATGTGTATGCAGATATGGAGCGTGGTAAGCCGACATCCCTTGGATACTCAACAGGCAAGAGCCCGCTGGGACCGTTTACTTACAGGGGCATTATCATAGACAATGATGGTTGTGATCCGGCCAGCTGGAATAATCACGGTTCCATTGAATGTGTGGATGGTCAGTGGTATGTGTTTTACCATCGTTGTAGCAGAGGTATGCAGCAGCATAGAAGACTGTGTATCGAAAAGATTGAAATCGCACCGGACGGTACGATTCCGGAAGTAAAAATGACCTCTCAGGGTATCGGCGAGCCGTTTGCCCCAGGTGAGGAGATTTTCGGGTATCAGGCTTGTGGTCTGACGGGAAGCGTGTATATTGATGTCAATCCGGGAGAGCATGCAGAAAAATATCCGGAGATTTTAACACATATTTCGTCAGGAGATACAATTACTTTCCGTTATATCAGGAGCGGAGAAGAATGGACGAAGGCTGAGATTTGTTGTAAAGGTAGTGGCAGGATCCGTATCATGTTAAATGATGTATGTGCCGGAGAAATTGTTGTCAACGGGGAGACAGATCATTGGCAAACAGTCTGTGGTTCTGTGCAGGCGGAGGCCGGTACCTGTGAACTGGTACTGGAAATTGTGGAAGCTTCCGAGTTGGAGATTGCAGCTGTGACCATGGCGTAAAGCAATGTATGAGATTCCAGGGTGTTTTGTTTAATTATGATCTGTATAGGAATATAAAAATAAATGATAATATTTGATAAGTAATGCAGGGCATAATATATGCTCTGCATTATTGGAAAAGGGGAAATTATGGGATATCCAAGAGAAGTGATCGAACAGGTAAAAGAAGCAGTTTGTAAAGAAGCAGCAGAAATGCGCCGGATCAACAAAATCGTTCCGGTGAACGGAAAACGACTGCAGATTGCGCGGCCGGACCGGGAAATCGACGTGGTCTTTTATTCGTCAGAGAAGGAACATGTACCGTTGATTCTTGGCTTTCATGGTGGTGGATTTTTGTTTGGTGGATGCGCCATGAATGATGCTATGTGGAGTGAGACGGGGGCACAGCTTGGTGCGGCTGTGGCATCTATTGAGTATAGAAAGAGTCCGGATTATCGGTGGAGAGAGGCCCTTGCGGATGCCTATGATGCAGCTGTTTATTTTCAGAATCATGCAGAAGAATACGGCATTGATAAAAACGATATCTCTGTAATGGGATGCAGCGCAGGTGCTAATCTGGCAGCGTCTGTCTGCCTGTATGCAAAGCAGCAGGGCAAAAGTCTTTTCCAGAGACAGATTCTTATGTATCCGTTTCTTGATAATGCCACAGATCCGGACAGCAAAGGAAAAGGAAGTCTGGAAGGACCGATCATGTATGTGTTTAATGAACTGCATTGCAAACCGGAGGAAGCTGCGTGGCCGGTAGTGTCCCCTGTTTTTGCCGAAAAAGAAGAACTGGAAGACCTTCCACGAGCAATCATTTGTTATGCGGATAACGACTGTCTGAAAGCAGAAGGACAGAAATATGCGAAGATGCTGCGAAATGCCGGTGTCGGTGTGGACGATATGGTAACAGCCGGAATGCCGCATGGCTTTTACGAGAGCGGTTTTGGAAAAATCAGTGTGGAAGAGATGAATTTCCTCGGTGATGATGTCAAAGAAATGATCCGAAACGGAAAAGTCGCACAGGCCTCACAGGAGTGTCTGGCGTTCATTAAAGAGCATTTTTGAAAATGGAATTAATGAAAATGTAAACAGCGGGTATGGAATATTTTTCCCTGAAAAGCGATTATCGGCTTGAAGGACAAAATATTCTGTGTCCGTTTTTTATTACTTTAATGTGAGATAGTAAAGTTAATGAAAATATAAAAATGTGCAGGTGCACAATGATTGAGGTAAAAAAATAGTTGCAATATAGTTAAAAGTATGTTATTTTAAAGTCACGCAATTACAGTTCTTGTAATTGCACAAGTATTCTTTATATTAACCAAACGGTTTCTGAATTTCGGAAGCTCAGATTTTTCGAGCATTTTCAAAATGAAGAACAACAAAAAACGGCAGGATAAAGAGGAGAATGCGGGAAAATTCTCGTTTTCGTACAGAAACATAAAAAGTAGAAATAAAGTTTTCTGATTTCCATATAAAAATATAGAAAGCAGGAAGAAACAAGTTTTCTCTTTTTATCTGCTGCCGTGAGAAGGAAAAGGGGGAAACAAAAACGAAGAAACGAAACAATGTAAAGCCAGATGTAATTTTAAAGGACTTTTGGCAGGACAAAGAGAGATTTGCAGATTTATTTAATGCAGCTTTATTTGATGGGAAACAGGTTCTAAAGCCGGAAAATTTAGAGGATACAGGGACAGACAAATCTTCGGTGGTGAAAATTGGACCGTATGTGGATACTGTGAAACGGGTATTTGATGTGGTAAAGAAGACATCAGATGGAATTGATTTTATGATTTTCGGGATAGAGAATCAACAAAAAATCCATTATGCGATGCCATTACGTCATATGATCGGCGATGCAATGTCCTATTTCAAGGAAAGTAAATTGATTGAAGCAAAGAATAAGAAAGCGCATGCATTAGAAACACCAGATGAATTTTTATCGGGATTAAAGAAAACAGATCGACTGCATCCGGTAATCAGTTTATGTATTTATTACGGTGATGAAGACTGGGATGGACCGCTTTCGTTAAAGGACATGCTTCAGATACCAAAAGGATATGAGCCATTGGTATCGGATTATGAGATGCATTTACTGGAGGTGAAAAAGAGTGGTAAATTAAAATTTCATAATAAGGATGTCCAGATGCTGTTTGCAATTAGTCGTATGATTTATGCAAAGGAGGCTGATAAGGTAGAGGATGTGTATGAACAGAATGAAGTAGATGCAGAGATATTTCTTGCAGTAGGAGCAGTTACAAATTCACAGAGAATGATAAATCGGGCATTGGAGGCTCAGGAGAAAGGAGAAAAAATGACACCACGTAAATCTGTATTGGAATGGGAACAGCAGTGTGAGGAAAATGGAAGAAGAGAAGGATGGAAATTAGGAAAGGCGGAAGGAATTATAATGGCATATTTAGATATGGGAATTTCTAAAACTGATATCATTGAAAAAGTAAAAGAAAAATTGAACCTATCTGAACAGGAAGCAATGCAATATTACGATAAATTTACAACGGTATAAACTTTTGAAAATTGTCAGGACGTAAATAGCGGGTGCAGATTATTTTTTCTTGAGAAGCGATTGTTAGCTCGAAAGACAAAATAATCTGTGCCCGCTTTCAATAACCTTCCGTTATAAAATAAAAGCAGAAAAAATTTTCATATAAATTAGCACTCAATGCTTGACGTGGCTAATAACATGTGATATAACATACTTAGCGCAGGAAAAAGCGTTATACAACAAATAGAACAAAAGAGTAAAAAAGTATAGAAACACCCGGAAAGGAGGGGTTTTTATGAATATCCAGAAATTTACACAGAAATCAATGCAGGCAATCCAGGATTGCGAGAAATTAGCTTATGAATATGGTAATCAGGAAATCGAGCAGGAGCATCTGCTGGTAGCCCTGATGCGTCAGGAAGACGGTCTGATCCCGATGTTGATTGAGAAGATGGAGATCAACAAACAGCATTTTATGAACAATGCAGAGGAGCATCTGGCAAAGAGAGTTAAAGTTTCCGGCGGACAGGTTTATGTCGGTCAGCAGCTGAACAAAGTGCTGATCAGTGCAGAGGATGAGGCAAAGCAGATGGGCGATGAGTATGTATCCGTAGAGCATCTGTTCCTGAGCATGATCCGTTACCCGAACCCGGCGATCAAAGAAATCTTCCGTGAGTATGGAATCACAAGAGACAGATTCCTCCAGGTATTATCCACTGTCCGTGGCAACCAGAGAGTCGTAAGTGACAATCCGGAAGCTACTTATGATACATTGGAAAAATATGGTTACGACATGGTAGAACGTGCAAGAGATCAGAAATTGGATCCGGTCATTGGACGTGACAGTGAGATCCGAAACGTTGTCCGTATCCTTTCCAGA
>Ga0129310_1003043_pt1 | contig 11325 bp, 11 predicted proteins | sample Go1ome_2_FD_94433 | JGI IMG/M metagenome (GOLD analysis project Ga0129310, IMG submission 94433) | Western lowland gorrila individual fecal microbial communities from Wisconsin, USA - Go1022A metagenome | ecosystem: Host-associated > Mammals > Digestive system > Large intestine > Fecal | place...
TCTATGTACGGACTTAGTACTAATTTTTGCTGTTGTTCAATCATAAAAAACACCGCCTATATTTGATATATATATATATTATATCAAATATAGGCGGTACTATCTACTTTTTCAGTGCCCTCCTTACGCTGTGCAAGGGTGTAAGTTTAATGTTCGAAGTAGGATATATAATGGATATGATACTTACTATGTGGAAACAGATATTCAAACAAATCCACAAAATAATCATCTGTCATGCTGGCTATGAAATCCACAACCATCTGTTCATTACTTGTCTTCTCTAAATACGCATCATAACCATAACTTGCCGTATTCTCCTTCACGAATTCAATATGATGCCGGTAAATAACAGAAGATGTATCATGTGCTTTCATATCACGCAATAATCTATCATACATCATATGGAACATCGGCCGGATATCATTTTCATATACCTGATCTACCGCCTCATTGAAATAGATCTTCTCGTAGTTTTCTTTCTTTGTTGCTTTGATTGCATTATAATATTCATCATCCATTACAATACAATCTTTTCCATAACTGTTCTCTACAATATTGACGATCAGATTATTAATAATCTCCGGGTTACTCTTTCCAAATGCGCGCTCCTCAAAAATACTATCATCCGTAATCAGCCGGGCCCGAACTGCATCCTGCCGATCCTTTCCAAGATAAGCAATCATATCACAGATCCTCACCACGCATGCTTCTAATGTATACGGAACCAATTTTCCTATCGCTGCCTCGTCTTCATAACATTGTTCATATTTATGATCAAAATGTGCAAAATCCTCTATCGGAACCGGCCGGTATTCCTGCATTGCAAATTCCCCATTATGACACAAAATTCCATCTAGCGTCTGCAAGCTGACATTACGATTCAATATCGCATCCAACACTCTTACACTATGAACATTATGATTAAAGAAAAGTCCTGCCGACTCTCTAAAACATTCGCTTAAATATCTTTCTCCTGCGTGCCCAAATGGTGTATGTCCAATATCATGTCCTAATGCAATAGCTTCAATCAGGTCTACATTAAGCCCCAACAGCCCTCCAATGTTTCTTGCAATGCGTGAAACCAACTGTACATGAAGCGCTCTTCGTGAAATATCATCATTCTTATAAAAAGAAAACACCTGTGTCTTGTCCGCATATCGGTTGTAATATGGCGTGTGCATAATCTTCTCACAGTCTCTGATATATGCCGGACGTAACAACTTATTACGATCCCAATCCTGTTTTCTACGGATTGCCTCCTCATCCTCCGTCCGATATGGGTTGCACCAGCCATTCTTTCGGTCCTCTAATATCCGTTTCTGTAATTCTTCTGATAAATCATAGTATTTCTTGTGTTCCATTACTATTCTACGTATCCTCCAACAAATTCAAAGGTCTTATTATAATAGGTATCCGGATCTGCATACCGGCAATCACCGTGTGCCCCGTCTGGAATGGTGAGCAGCTCATGTTGAGAAGCGATTGCATGATCTAACTGTGACGCCATACTTTCTGTTGTATAAGTATCTTTACCACCCTGAATCAACAGAATCGGAACGGTTGCATTCTTTACCTGCTTCGTTGCATCTGCTTCTTTCAAACTATATCCCGCCCATATCTTCAATACTGGATTCACCATATTAAGTATCGGGAATGTCGGCCATTTCTCATGCCGTGTCTTGTACTCTGTCTTAACAACTTCCCATGCACTTGTATAGGCACTCTCTGCTACAATTGCTTTCACAGAACTCTTCAAAGGCTCCCCGGAAAGCATAAGTGCCGTATCCGCACCCATATCTACTCCATGAATCACAATCTCAGCATCTGGATGATCCTTTAAAACCACATCCATCCAATTGATCACATCCATTCGGTCTAACCAACCCATTCCGATCAGGGAACCTTCACTTTCTCCACAAGCCCGCAAATCCGGCAATAATACATTATATCCCTCTTTGACATAATGCATTGCTACATCATAGACATCTTCCATGCTTCCATTAAATCCATGAAGAATGACTGCCCACTTCTTTGCATTATCATCCGCAATAATCTGTCTTGCTACTAATATCTTACCATCATCTGCTTCCATATGTAACTTTTCTCGTTCCACGCTACCGAGCCATGTCTTAACATTCTCTTTTTCCTGCATATGATTCTGTAATGCTTCCGATGACTCCGTCATTACAGCAAGACTCTGCCGGTCACCACATCTTCCACGTACTACATAATTTCTTGAAAGAAGGAAACCCACCACACCTACAACAACAGATACTACTACCACTAATTTAAAAAGTGTCCATAGCGCCTCAAAAAATGTTCCGATCACCCTTCCTACTGTGATCCGTTCCTTATCCTCTACCACCTCTCTCGCTGGTAATACATAAGGTTCCTCTACCACCGCAGCAGCAGCTTCTTCCTCTTGCTTCTCCCTTGCAATCTGGGCAACTCTCTCTTCCCGTTCCGCTTTTTCCCTTGCTTCCTGTTCGGCTTTCTCCTTCGCGATCCGTGCAGCTCTCTCTTCCCTTTCAGCTTTTTTCCTTGCTTCCTGTTCCGATTTCTCTTTCGCAATCCGCGCAGCTCTTTCTTCTCGTTCTCTCGCCTCACGCTCTGCTTTTTCCCTTGCTTCCTGCTCCGCTTTCTCCTTCGCAATCCGCGCAGCTCTCTCTTCCCGTTCTCTCGCTTCACGCTCTGCTTTTTCTCTTGCTTCCTGTTCGGCTTTCTCCTTCGCAATCCGTGCAGCTCTCTCTTCCCGTTCTCTCGCTTCACGTTCTGCTTTTTCTCTTGCTTCCTGTTCGGCTTTTTCTTTCGCCGCTGCCAGTTCTTCGGCTTTTCGTTTCTCCCTTTCGATTGCTTCCCGTTCCTCTTTAGTCAGATCAACCGGAATTTCCTTCCTTAACTGCTCCTGAGCACTTTTGAGCAACTTATTAACCTCTTCATCTGTAACTTTCTTCTTTGCTTCATTTACATTCTTCCCTGTAAGAATCTCATTCTCCATACAATACTATCCTCCATCCAAACCATTCCGGTATTATCGATATTCATGTAATATCTGTAATATATGCTGTGCATCCTGAATTGGGATCTGTCCCGGTGCTGATATCTGCCCCTCACTCGCAAATGTAACGGCTGATCCAAAGAATTCCCCCGCCAAACGACTAATCACGCCAACTCCACCCATAGCCATTGTAATTGCCGGCTTATGTGGGTGAGCACCCTCTTCATAATACGTTACTGTTGCTTCTAACAGAGCAAGAACATCCTGTTCTGATTGTGGCATAACTGCAATCTTCGGGATATCAGCTCCATGCTCTTCCATATAATGTAATCGTTCTACCATATTTTCTTTCGATGGTGTTTTATGAAAATCATGATTGCTCGCCACGATTGCCACTCCTTGTGTATGTGCCACATCTGCTAATTGTTCCAGAACACCCTTCTGTTTATAGGCCTCTACATCCAACAGATCGATATATCCACTTTGACATGCTACAGTGCATAAATGAATATACTCATCCACGTCAACCGTAAGTTCTCCTCCTTCATCACTTGTCCGGATTGTGAAAAGAAGCACCGTATCCCCTACAACCTCACGAACGTCTTTCAACAATGAAAGCAGTGTTTCTATATTAGTTACTCCCTCAAACCAATCCATTCGAAGTTCAATCAGATCTGGTCGATCCTCAAGTGCCTGTTCCACATACTTAAGAATTGTCTCCCGGTTCTTGGCTACAATCGGTACGCATATCTTCGGCACTCCACTTCCAATTGTTATATTACGAATCGCTATCTCCTGTATATTCATAAACGGTATTTCTCCTTTTATTTGTCCATAATTCATTCCATTTCTAATCGTTCACACTGTCAAATAGGTGAACTATCTTCATTGTACCATACATAAACCAAGTAAGCTACCCCTTACTCCTTTTCATATATTTTCGTGCAAACACAAATCGATATACGGCTCATCGTATAATTATTTCAACATATCTCTGCACAATTTCGTACATACAAAAAGGCTACCTCTTAATTAAAAATTAAGAAATAGCCCTTAACCTATTCTTCTCTTGACAATCTTCTTGCTTCCAGATTCTTAACTGCTAAATCAATCTGTTCCCGCATGCCTTCCGTAATGTTCGTCTTCTCATCATAATTAAGATATGCCAATATCGTGAGCATCTCGGATTCGCTGTCTACAAAATATCCAGTACCTTCCTGCTCCATATTGCCTACATTCTTCACCAACTCTAACATCTTATTCGGCATCATGCGGTAATCCCAAGGTCCAACTGTTCGTTCTAACATCACATAACCTCTTGTTATTCTATGCCATTAGCACTGTGGCTCAATCAAACCGTAAGTGTTACCTTTTCTCTTGTAAACCACATTCACCTCATCGGTCTCCGCATTACGGAATACAAAGAAACTATGTCCTAACAAATCCATCTGTACACAGGCCTCTTCTGGATCCATTGGTTTCACAGCAAACTTCTTACTTCTGATAATCTCTATCTCATCATCTTCAGGAACGTCCTCCTCGATGAATGACTTCTGGAAATATGCTGCACTCTGTGCCTGATCGATCAGCTTCTTCTTATGTCTGGAAATCTGTCTCTCAATCACCTCAGTTACAAGATCGATCGATACATACATATCATCACTAACCTGCTCTGCACGGATAATGTTGCCTTTGATCGGAATTGTAACTTCCATCTTCTGTCTATCTCTCTCTACAGAAAATGTAACCTGAACCTCTGTATCTTCATTAAAATACTTCTCAAGTCTATCTAACTTCTCATATACTGCGGAACGTAAACCGTCCGTCACCTCAATATTCTTACCACTAATTATGTACTTCATGTCTGTCAACTCCTTCTCGTCTTATTCCAGCCGGTCTTTGCCCCAATCTCCCACGAAAGGCTTGGTATCACAGGAAATGTTGTCTGTACCTTTCGTATCAACTGACTGTAAAACTATTATACCATATATCGTATTTTTTTCAATCTATATCCACAATATTTTTTTGAAATTTTAATGTTCTTCCCCCAAAATATCTGTCAATTCTATTTAATTTTTCTACATTATTCGACATTTAATTTGTCAATTCTTTTGGCAGAATAGTTTTTTTTCAGCAATTTGCACAGAACATATATTCCGTTTTCCATGCCATTTTCAACCGTAGTTTCTATCATTTTTTGTGGAAACTGTGGATAACTTTGTGTATAAGTCCATTTTCCATGCTTTTTTATGTATTTTCTGTGTGCAAAACTAGGTTTCATAATCACTTTACATAATATTATCCTCGATTCAAGCGGAAAAACAAGCACTTTTTTTGTGCATTTCCCCCAACACCGAATATTTCATCACAAAATAATTGTCGAGATAATTCTCTGACAATATTATAATTGTGTGGCAAATCATTTTTTCTATGCAAACATGGAGGATCTGTATCCGACTCATTGTATACCCAAAAATAGGAAGGTTCATTATTCTTCTGAACCTTCCTATTCCATCTTATTCCTTATTCATATCATCAATCCCAGATAATTCTGGCTGCTGCACATGGAGTACGGTATCCTACGCTTGATACGATAATACCCGTTGTAGAACTGCTGGCATGTACAACCTGTCCACCACCAATGTACATAGTTACATGTCCGATTGAACCATCCTTACCACGATAGAATAACAGATCTCCCGGCTGGATGGAAGACAGATCCACACTAGATAAGCCCTGCATCTGTGCTGCTGCTGTTCTTGGCAAACCATAACCAAAATGTGCATATACACTCATCGTGAATCCAGAGCAGTCTGTACCATTGGTAAGACTTGTTCCGCCATATACATATGGATTACCAACAAACTGCAATGCATAGTTGACAATCTCCTGACGCTTCGTACTTGTCATCTCAGCCAAACGTGCCTGTTCTTCTGCTTCCTTCTGCTTCCGAATCTCTTCTTCTTCCGCAACAGAAATTGCATGTGAGAATCCGTAAGAAATATCTACATATTCTGATGATACATAACCTTCAATATCAGAATCCACCTGAATGTATGTCCATCCATCTACATCATCGTCTCTTGGAATCACCTCATAAGATTCCCCTTCCGGGATCATAGTCAGACATTCACTGTTCTCATCCTGTTCCGCACGTACATAAAGTGTTGTTGTATTCACCTTGGCAACCTTGGGACAAGTCTCTGCAGCATATGCTCCCGCAGCATCACCAAACAACAGATAGTCATTACGAACATATCCCATTGTAATTCCAGATTCAATCTTCGTCCAAGTATCACCCTTCTCAACAACTAATGCAATACCATGCACCGGAAGACTTCCGACACGTTCTGAATTCTCATCTGGTTCCGCACGTACATTTACGGCTTCCTCTACATACGCAAGACATTTACCTTCAAATTCCGGATATTGGCATGTTGGTGCCTCTTCCTCCGTGGTAACATCCTCTTCCTTAATCTCTTTCACATTCAGACTTGCTACATACTGATCTAACGCATATGTGATACCAACATTTGAATCATCTAACACTTCTGCCTGACTGACAAATGCCGGTGTTAACATTCCAATCGTTCCTACTGCTAAAAAAGCCATGCTTATAACGCTGCTCTTCTTCACAATATACCTCCTATTCTGTTCCCTATAATCTAACATCAATATTCTGTCCAACCAATGGATTCACAGAGCGTTCCAACATCTGTGTCAAAGCCTCTCCGTTCGCCTGATCCATATCAAGTGCCTTGTCTAACAGCTTCATTCCGATTGCAGAATTCGTATTCGCATTCGACAATACTGTCGTTGATAACCCTAATCCTTGAATATCCATATTCACTACCTCTTCTCATCTTAAAACATGTGTTACAAATATGTTACAGATATAGTTATTATATTGCATTTTCTCAGCTTTTGCAACCGTAAAATTGCAGTTAAATCCCGATTACACGTTGTACAAATTGGTCAAGTTCCTCAAAAACCTTATCCCGTTCTACTTCATTATGGATCTCATGACGCATATCCTCAAATAAAACAGCATGAATGTCTTCATATCCTAATTTACTTAACCGATGGACTGCCTGTCTCCACTTTCTATTGTTGATGTAACAAGGGTCATCCTCTCCGGACAGAAAAAGGATCGGAAGTTCCGGATTCTGCACCCGATACCCTGCCTCTTTGTATACGATCCATTCTAAATGCAGCAAAGTCAATATTCCATTCATGGTATAAGTAAACTGACAAAGTACATCCCGGTTAAATTCTTCTGCCACATCTTCCCTTGCCGCAAGCCACGCACCTTTACGCCCTTCTTTCCGGAAACGGCGTTCAAAACTATTCACAACCAACCCTTGTATAAATGACGACCGGTACTTGTCACTTTTCCACACTGCAATACATTTTGCAAGTAAAATTCCAAACGGAACCCCCTCGTTATAAGACGGGCAACCGCCCACCACCAATCCATCTATTGCATCATCATGATTTTTCAAATATGCACGGACCGCTAATGATCCCATACTATGTCCATATAATACAAGTGGCAGATCCGGATAAGCTTTCCGTATCTGGCAGGTTGCATAATAGATATCTTCCACAAATCCTTTCTCCATAGAAGCATAACAATATCCGATATCTTCCTGTGATCTGACGCTTTCTCCATGCCCCCGGTTATCATGTATCAGTGTAATATATCCCCGCTCTGCCATCTCCTCCATGAACGGATAGAACCGTTCTTTGTGTTCGTTCATACCGTGTACAAACTGAACAATTGCTGTTGGTTTCTCTGGAATCATACACATTCCATGAATAGGAACCTGATCATACTTTGATACAAATGAATATGTTCTCTTCTTAGCAGTCATATACCTTCCTCCATATATAACATTGCTGCCATTGTCAACTCCGCAGCATACCGTCTCCATCATTCCATAGTATTCAAATCTACGTTAAATCCGGTTGATAATTTCTCCGACACCTCGATCATTGCTTCTTCCATCTGCTTCACATCAAATTCTTTCAACACGCCAAGATATCCGTTGATCACAAAAGTAACATATAAATGATGCCGGAAATATTCCTCGGTATTCCTTCCCATTCCTGCTGCTACAAATTTATCCATAATCGTATCAATTACAGCACGTTCTAACTTCTGTACCATAGGCTGCATGCCTTTTCTCTGCATAAGCATCCCGAGTCCGGTTGGTTCTTTAAAATGTGCATCCCCTATCCGCTTCCACATTTCCGGCGCCTTACGGATCGTTTCCTGATACGGATATTCCTCTATGATCGCACATACATCCTGAATCAACTGATTCTCAATAGATTCCGCCAGATCATAGATATCCCTATAATGCAGATAAAAAGTACTCTTATTAATATCTGCCTTTGCACACAATTCTTTAATCGTAATCTCATTCAACTTCTTGTCTTTCGTCAGTTCGCAAAACACATCACAGATTGCCTTCTTGGTCTTACGAACTCTTCGATCTTCTGCCATATATGCAACTCCTTCACGTTTTATCATCTTGTATTGCATTTTAGCAGATTACTAGACCATTGTCTATAATCGGATATATTTCTCTGCCGAAGTTGCCGCATTTGCCCCATCTGCAACTGCTGTAATGATCTGCCGAAGTTCTTTCGTTCTGACATCTCCCGCTGCAAAAAATCCTGCTGCCGAAGTCTTACCGGTTTCGTCCGCAATTATATAACCGTTGCCATCTAACAACACAATACCCTGTAACAGATCCGTTGCCGGCTGCATACCAACTGCCACAAACACTCCGGATACTTCTAACGATCTGCCATCCTCTAAGTGCAGCTCTGTAACAGCCTGTTCTCCTTTCACCTCCTGCACCTTTGCCGGAACGACCAATTCAATATTGTCCGCCTCCTTCAGTTTCATAAGTGTTGTTGTATCTCCGCGGAACACATCTCTTCGATGTACGAGATATACCTTGTTACAGATATCAGACAGATAAATGGCATCATCCATCGCCGTATTGCCACCGCCAACGACTGCAACATCTTTTCCTTTGAAAAATGCACCATCGCATGTTGCACAGTAAGAAACACCCTTACCGGAAAATTCTTCTTCTCCCGGTACACCTAAATGTCTGTGGCCCGCTCCCGCTGCATATACCACCGTCTTACTCTCTAAGTTCTCTCCATTTTTCAAATGAACATACCAGCGATCGGCTGCTTTCTCGAACCGGATCACTTCGCCATCCTTAAATTCCACACCCAGCCCTTCCGCATGGGAACGAAACTTCTCGCCAAGCTCATATCCATTGATGCCCGGAAGCCCCAGATAATTATCTACATGGCTGCTCTCTGCCACCTGACCGGTTCCGTAATATACCTTCTCGATCACAAGAACCGATAACCCGGCTCTCTTGCCATATACCGCAGCCGACATACCTGCCGGACCGCTCCCAACTATAATAATATCTACCATCTCTTACCTCCATTAATACTCATCCAGAAAATGATGTTTCACACCATCCTTCTTATATGCAATAATCGTATTCAGATTCACATTTTCCACACTTCGGAAGATATTCTTCTCGATCACATCACTCCGTTCACTGAGCATCTTAATAAGCTCTTTGATCTCTGCCCGCTTCGAACCCTTTTCCGTTCCTCCACAGGAAGCACAGCTTTCCGTAAACCGGCACGCACATTGGATAAAATGCAGCTTATTGTAATCACGCCAATGCTTGATATCATCCTCCCGGATCAGATACATCGGGCGGATCAGCTCCATGCCCTCAAAATTCGTACTGTGAATCTTCGGCATCATTGTCTGAATCTGTCCTCCATATAGCATACCCATAACGATCGTTTCTATTACATCATCAAAATGATGTCCCAATGCAATCTTGTTGCAGCCTAACTTCTGTGCCTGACTATAGAGATGTCCCCTGCGCATTCTTGCACACAGATAACACGGAGATCCTCCGATATCGTCCTTTGCTACCGTATCAAAGATATCAGATTCAAACACCGTGATCGGCACCTCTAAGAACTTGGCATTATCTAATATCGTCTGATAATTGATATCGTTATATCCAGGATTCATGACCAGATATTCTACCTCAAAGTTCTTCTTTCCATGCCGTTCTAACTCCTGAAACAGCTTTGCCATCAGCATGGAATCCTTACCACCAGAGATACAGACTGCAATCCGGTCTCCGTCCTGAATCATATCATACTCATTGATTCCTTTTACAAACGGACGCCAGATCTCTTTGCGGAATCGTTTGACAATACTGCGTTCCACATACTTACAATCGATTTCCGGCTCTTCCCCCTGTTCCATCATCCGTTGTAATTTTAACCGCAGATAAGAATGAAAGCCATTCTGAATACTGTATGCCTCGTATCCCTGCTCTACCAGATTCTCTGCTATCTCGTCACTCTTTTGTCCGGTATAACAAATGAGATAGACCGGCCTATCCTTCGCAATCTCATCCTTATGTTCTTCTAATTCTTCCCAGAACAGATTCACAGCCCCCGGATAGGTCTCTTTCTCATATTCTTCCGGACTTCTCAAATCAACAATCTGCTTGTCTCTCTTATCCTGTTCGATCTCCTCAATCTTCTTCCTGAACATATCTTATATTCCTTCCTGCATGATCTCCCGTAAACACTGATTCCTTCATACCACTGACTATTTTTCTACATGACGCGATCCATACCGCAATTATCGTGCCTGTACACCGCCAAGATCTTTGATCACTTCTGATGCAATGATAAGACCTGCTACTGCCGGTACAAATGCGGTCGAACCAGGAATATTCCTCCGTTCATTACAGGTTCTCGCTGCTCCCGGCGGGCATACACAGTGATTCCGGCAGCTGATCGACTCATCTTCGATCGGACGGAGTGCCTTCTCTTTCGAATAAACAACCTTTAACTTCTTAACGCCTCGTTTCTTCAATTCACGACGCATCACTTTCGCAAGCGGACATACAGAAGTCTTATAGATATCTGCCACCTCAAACTCTGCCGGATTCAGCTTATTCCCGGCTCCCATACTGCTAATGATCGGCGTATCCGCCTCTTGTGCCTGCATCACAAGCTGAATCTTTGCGGTCACTGTATCCACCGCATCTACGACATACGAATATGCCGTAAAATCAAACTCATCTTTATTCTCCGGAAGATAAAAACAATTATGCACTTCCACCTTGCAATTCGGATTGATATCCAGAATCCGTTCTTTCATGACTTCCGTTTTATATTTTCCGATCGTCTTTCTTGTTGCAATGATCTGTCGGTTGAGATTGGTCAGACATACCTTGTCATCATCA
>Ga0129310_1003048_pt1 | contig 11307 bp, 10 predicted proteins | sample Go1ome_2_FD_94433 | JGI IMG/M metagenome (GOLD analysis project Ga0129310, IMG submission 94433) | Western lowland gorrila individual fecal microbial communities from Wisconsin, USA - Go1022A metagenome | ecosystem: Host-associated > Mammals > Digestive system > Large intestine > Fecal | place...
AAGATAAGCTAAATAAAATAGCTATAAAAAATCCATCAGATTTCATTTTTCCTATTAGGATGAAGGCTTATGGATTATTTTATTTTTGGAGAATTTATGAGCTGTTTCATCGATTTTATAGATATAAATTTGTTGGAGAAATACACCTTGACAAATCTCGTCTCAGAGGAAGATACTCCAAAAGGCCGCCAAGGACAAAGGGTACACCGACACGGTTTTCTTTGTAGACGATGGCATCACGGGAACGACCATGAAGCGTCCCGGTTTTCAGAAAATGCTGACCGCAATCGAGGCCGGGTATATCTCGGCGGTGTTTGTCAAAGACCTGTCCCGGCTGGGGCGCAACTACATTGAGGTCGGCAAGCTGACTGAGGAATTTTTCCCACTTCACGATATACGGCTGGTGGCTGTTTCCGATGGCGTGGACAGCGATGAGGGCGAGGACGATTTTACTCCGTTCAAGAACATTATGAACGAGTATTACGCCAAGGATATTTCCAAGAAGCGCCGGATCGTGAACAAGATGAAAGGCAACGCGGGCGTTCCGCTTTCTCCGCCGCCCTACGGTTATATCAAAAACCCGGACGATCCCCGCTTTTGGGTGGTAGAGCCGGAGGCTGCCGAGGTGGTGCGCCGGATCTACCGTATGGCGCTGGAGGGGTACGGGCTGGCGGAAATTGCCGCCCGCCTTGCCGCCGATGGCGTGGTCAATCCCACCTACTACTGGCGCAGCCGTGGGACGAGTCGGGGTGGGTCGAAAAGCACCGTGGAGCCTACCAAGTGGGGGCATACCACCGTCAAGAAGATCCTCACCTTGCAGGAATACTGCGGTGATGTCATCAACTTCAAAAGCTACTCCAAGTCCTACAAGATGAAAAAACGGATCGAGAACCCGGAAGAGAACCGGGCGATCTTCCTCAATGTCCATGAAGCCATCATTGACCGCCAGACTTGGGAAAAGGTGCAGACGCTCCAAAAAGGGACACGCCGCAAAAAGCCCACGGTCACGCAGGAACCCAGCGTATTCTCCGGCCTGCTGAAATGCCCGGAGTGCGGCGGCAACCTCAATTTCCACTTCAATCAGAACAACCACGACATCAAGTTTTTCAGTTGTCAAAATCATAACTCCGGCTATCGCAAATGCAGCAAGACGCACTATATCCGGCTGGACTTCTTGGAGCAGGTCGTTTTGTATGAGGTCAAGCGGCTGGCCTGCTTCGCCAGCGAATATGAAAATGACTTTATCAAGGCCATGATTGGACGCTCGGCAAAGGTGGCAGAAAATGGACGCATCCGCAAGCAGCGGGAGCTGGACGCTCTGACCGCCCGTGACCGGGAGCTGGATATGCTCTTTGAACGGCTCTATGAGGACAATGTGTCCGGCAAGATCGACGATGCCCGGTTTGCCAAAATGTCCAAGCGCTACGAACAGGAGCAGGGCGAGAACGCAAAGAAGATCAAGGCTCTGCGGCTGGAGCTGAAAAAGGACGAGAGCAAGCGCATGGACATTGACGATTTTCTTGAAACGGTGCGGCGGTACACAGACGCGACTACCATTACAAAGCGCATGGTCGCGGAACTGATCGACCACATTGAAGTGTACCACGCTGAAAAGCAGGACGGCATTACCAACCAGCGCGTCATTATTCACTACAACTGCATCGGTGCCTTTGATGTGCCGGATCGCCGGAAGATCCCGGAGGCCGACATTATCATGGAAACGAGAAAAGGCGTAGCACTCAGCTACGCCCCGGAACAGGTTGCAGTATGAACTTTGTGGGGAATAAAAAAGCAGAGTGTCCATTACAGGATACTCAGATCCTATAAGGACACTCTGCATGGTCCGAGTGGCGGGACTTGAACCCACGGCATCCTGCTCCCAAAGCAGGCGCGCTACCAACTGCGCTACACCCGGATACATGATATTCGCTTTTTTCTATGAATGAAGCTTTATTAGTATACCGCTTTTTGCATGGTTAGTCAAATGTTTCTTTTTAAAATAGCCGTTTGCGCATTCTTCTGCGCAAGGTGAAAGCGCCTGCGGCCCGCCTGACTTTACCGAAAAAAACAAAATGCCCCGCCTTGGCCTTCCGGTATATCCAACCGGCTCGGCAGCAAGGCGGGGCATCACTGTTATGGGGCTTATGTTATGCCTTGCCCAAGGCGGCGACTGCGCGCACGGCGACATCCAGATAATCGCCTTCAAATTCTTCGATCTTGCCTGCATCGGCCAAGCTTGCCAGCTTCGGGTCAATGGGCATGCGGGCCAGCACGGGCAGGCCGTACTTGGCGGCGATCTCGTTCACATGGCTTTCGCCAAAGATCTTGATCTCCTTGCCGCAATCGGGGCATTTTACATAGCTCATGTTTTCCACAACGCCCAAAATCGGCACATTCATCATCTGTGCCATTTTTACGGCCTTGGCAACGATCATGCTCACAAGCTCCTGGGGGCTTGCCACCACGATAATGCCGTCCACAGGCAACGTCTGGAACACGGTCAGGGGCACATCGCCGGTGCCCGGAGGCATATCCACGAACATATAGTCCACATCCTGCCAGATCACATCGGTCCAGAACTGCTTCACAGCGCCGGCGATCACAGGGCCGCGCCATACCACGGGGGACTCCTCGTCGTCCAAAAGCAGGTTCACGCTCATAAGCTTGGTGCCCTTGGGGGTTTCCGCAGGCCAAATGCCGTTTTCATCGCACACAGCCTGACCATGTACGCCAAACAGCTTGGGAATGGACGGGCCGGTGATATCTGCATCCAGCACAGCCGTGCCATAGCCCTGACGAGCCATCGAAACAGCCATCATGGCGCAGGTCATGCTTTTGCCAACACCGCCTTTGCCGCTGACAATGCCGATCACTTTTTTTATGCTGCTCATTTTGTGCGGGGCTTCCTTGGCGGGAGCGGCGTTTCGAGAAGAGCAGTTCTGGCTGCAGCTGCTGCAGTCATGGGTGCATTCGCTCATAGTTATTCATATCTCCTTCTGGGAAAATCACGCCGACAGATCATTGCCGCAGCAAGGCCGGGGCGGACTTTCCTGATAATTGGGCGGCTTTTGCCGCCATACGCGGAACCCTGCGGCCGCGCTTCTTATAGTATATCATAAATGCGTCGAAAACAACATAGCTTATATACTAATGATTTTAAAAGCGAAACAAATTTTCATAAAATGAGAAAAGAGAACGTGTATGACGAACATCTATCTCAAAAATGCTGCGATTTTAACAGCTGCATCGCTGGTGCTGCGCGCTGCGGGAATGGGGCTAAGGGTGCTGCTGGCCGCACATCTGGGCAGCGAGGGCATGGGGCTGTATCAGCTGGTGTTTACAGCTTACGGCGTGTGCATTGCAATGGCCGTTGGCGGCCTTTCGGTGGCATCCACGCGCCTTTCGGCACAGGCATTGGCGCAAAACGATCAGCGCGGCGTGTGCAGGCTTATGCAAAGATTGATCGGCATGGGGGCAGTGCTGGGCTGCATGGCAGCGGCGGCGCAATACCTGCTGGCCAATGTGCTGGCACGGTGGCTGCTGGGCGATCTTCGCGCAGCAGCGGCATTGCAGATCCTGGCGTTCAGCCTGCCGTTTATGGCGGTAGGGGCGGCAATTCGAGGCTATTTTATGGCGGCCCGCAATGTGCGGCCCAATGTGGCGGCGCAGTTGGCCGAGCAGGCGGTGCGCATTGCGGTGATCGTATTTTTGCTTCACACAGCCACGGGCGCTGAAATGCCCCGGGCGGTGGCGCTGGTTACGATGGGCAACACGCTGAGCGAGGCGATCTCCTGCCTTTGGATGCTGTGCTTTTGGAGGGCCGAAAAGCGTGTGCTGCAAAGAAGCATTTCAGCATTGCCGATCCGTGTGCCGGGCTGGGGCAAAGTGATGGAAGTGTTTTTGCCTGTGGAGGGGAACCGCTTGGTTTCCAGCTTGCTCCGAACGGCCGAAACCAGCCTTGTGCCTGCGTGCCTGACGCTGTATGCAGGCAGCCGAAGCATGGCGCTTTCCCAATTTGGTGCACTGCGCGGCATGGCAATGCCGCTTCTCACATTTCCGTTTTCCTTTTTGGCAACGCTGTCCGGCTTGCTGATGCCCGAGATCGCCCGGGCCCACACGGCGCAGAACAAAAGTGCTCTGCAGAGCCTTGTGGGGCGCACGATGGCCATTACGCTGGGGATATCACTGTTTGCAGGGGCTTTTTTCACGCTGTGGGCCATGCCGCTGGCCCAGCTGATCTACCGCGACGCCGAGGTGGGGCAATACCTTGCATGGCTGGGGCCCATTGTGCCATTTATGTATTTGGAAAGCATGGTGGACGGCATTATGAAAGGGATCGGCGAACAGCTGGCCAGCTTTCGATATGAAATGCTCAACTCGGCGCTGCGCCTTTCGGCAATTTTGTTTTTGCTGCCGCGCTTCGGCATTGCCGGGTATGCGGCGATCGTGGCAGGCTCCAATGTGTTTACCTGCCTTTTAAATCTGCGCCGAATGCTGCAGGTGCTGCAAATGCGCTTTTGCTGGGGGGAATGGCTTGTGCGCCCGGGGCTGATCCTGCTGGCATCGCTGCTTGTGTGCATGGCTGCGCAGGGAAGCATTCCCTCGGCGGATCATATAAGGCGGCTTTTTGTTGCGGGGGGCGCCATGGCGCTGAGCTATGCGGTGCTTTTATGGCCGCTTTGCCTGCGCAGGCATTTTGCGGCGCTGCAAAATAAAAAGGCACAAACATAGCTGCCCGCAAGGCTTTTAAAAGGCGCTGCAAATTGTTATAATAAAAAGGAAAAACAAACAAGGAGAATCTCCATGGCCGAAGACAAACTGATCTTAGTGGATATATTTGACCGCCCGGTTGGCAGCGCAGGCAAGGCCGAGGCACACCGCCGCGGGCTTTTGCATCGGGCCTTTTCGGTGTTTCTGGTGTCCGGAAATACCATGCTCATTCAGCAGCGCGCGCTGCACAAATATCATTCGGGCGGTTTGTGGTCTAACGCCTGCTGCTCACATCCGCGTGTGGGAGAAGCACTTTCCGATGCCGTGCAGCGCCGCCTGCAGCAAGAGCTTGGCCTGCGCACGCCCTGCCGCGAGATAGGGGAGTTTGTGTATCACCATAAATTTTCCGAGGAGCTGTTTGAATATGAATACGATCATGTGTTTGTAGGCGAATACACAGGCCAGGTGACGCTGAACCCGGAAGAAGCCATGGCGATGCAGTGGGTGGAGTTGGATGCGCTTGCAAAGGATCTGCAGCAAAACCCGCAAAAATACAGTGCATGGTTTTTAACAGCAGCGCCCATGGTGCTTGCGGAGCTGAAAAAAGGATAACAAAAAATCTCTGCTTTGCCGATGCCGGTAAAAGCAGAGATTTTTTATACACATTTGTCCGCGCAGGTGTGGCAGCAGGCTCAGGAGCATCTGCCGCAGGCGGCGCAGGCGCTGGGAGTGGCCGCGCAGCCGCCCAGTGCGGTTTCACGCAGTTCCATGGGAATGCGCTTGCCAACGGCGTACATGGTGTCCAGCATTTGATCAAACGGGATCAGCTGGCGAATGCCGCTCAGCGAAAGCTCGGCGGCGATCAGTGCATTGGCCACGCCGGCCGCATTGCGGTTCTGGCAGGGATATTCCACCAAGCCGCCCACCGGGTCGCACACAAGGCCCAGCATATTCATCAGCACGGTGGAAGCGGCATCCAGGGATTGCGCAGGGGTGCCGCCCATCAGCTCCACAGCAGCCGAGGCAGCCATGGCCGAAGCCACACCGATCTCGGCCTGACAGCCGCCCACAGCACCGGCCACAGTGGCGTTGCGCATGGCCAGATAGCCCACAGCACCGGCGTTGAACAGCGCCTCGATGATTTTATCGTCCGAAAGGGAGTAATGCTCTTTCATGGCCAGCATAAGCCCGGGCACCACACCGGCCGAACCGGCTGTGGGAGCCGCTACGATCAGGCCCATGGAAGCGTTTACTTCCAGCACAGCCATGGCGTAGGTGATGGCCTTTTGCAGCAGATCGCCGCAAATGCCGCTGCCGCCTGCACGGTGAAGCTCCAGCTTTTTGGCCTCGCCGCCGATCAGCCCGCCCATGGATTTTACAGGGCTTTGCAGGGGCTGGCGGGCAGAATTCTGCATGATCTCCCACGCGCGCGCCATGCGCTGATTCACGGCTTCCGGCGTGGTTTCACCCAGCTGGCATTCGCGCTCACGCATAACGCCCGAAATCGAAAGGCCGCTTTTGGCGCACAAGTCCAAAAGCTCTTTGGCCGATTTGAATTCCAGTTCCATGATAAGTTCCTCCTTACGGCTGCACGACCATTACATCGGTGATATTCGGATTCTGGCGCAAAAGCTCGCTCACGCCCTCAGGCAGGCGCTCATCCGATTCCACAATGGTGTAGGCGGTGTGGCCTTTGGCTTCACGGAACAGGCGCATAAAGGCAATGTTTACGCCGTGCTCGCTCAGAATATTGGTGATATGCGCCACCACGCCGGGCTTATCCTGCTGCACAACGATCAGCGCATTGTACTCGCCGCTGAAATCTACTTTCACGCCGTTGATCCGCACGATCCGCACCTTGCCGCCGCCCAGCGACTCACCGCGCACCGTCATAACCTGACCCTCGGCATTTTCCATGCGGATATCCACGGTGTTGGGGTGAATATCCGTTTCGGTTTCGTTGGGAGTAAAGCTATAGGCAAGGCCGCGCTTGGCGGCAATGTCAAACGAATCGCGAATGCGGGTGTCATCGGCCGAAAAGCCCATAATGCCGCCCAGCAGCGCACGGTCGGTGCCATGGCCGTGATAGGTTTTTGCAAACGAACCGTACAGCGTAAAGCTCACGCGAACCAAGGGGGGAGTGATCATTTTCTGCGCCAAAAAGGCAATGATCTCGGCCCCGGCGGTGTGTGAGCTGGAAGGGCCGATCATATTGGGCCCCAACACATCAAAAACACTGATAAAAGCCATTGTAATCTCCTGTTATAAAACACTTCCGGCGCAGGGCGCAAGGCGCACCCTGCGCCGGAAGCTGATAGCTATAGTTTTGCCGGGTCACATAAAATGCAATCAGGCATTTTTGATGAACTTCTGATACAGGGTCTCCACGATCACACCGATGGCGTTATCGCCCGAAACGTTGCAGGCGGTGCCGAAGGAGTCCTGCGTAATGTACAGTGCCACCATGATAGCGCAGATGGGGCCGTTGGGGTCGCCTGCTTCTGCACCAAAGATCATGTACAGGAAGGGCAGAGCAGTCATGATCGAGCCGCCGGGAGCGCCGGGGCTGGCCACCATGGCAACGCCCAGAGTCATAATAAAGGGCACAACGGTGGCAATGCTGATGGGCAGCTGGTTCATCAGGCACACTGCGGTAGCGCAGGCGGTGATGGTGATCATAGAACCGGCCATGTGGATGTTGGCGCACAGAGGCACAACAAAGTTGCGGATCTGGTCGCTCACGCCGTCAGCGGCTGCACACTGCAGGTTGACAGGAATGGTGGCAGCGGAGGACTGCGTGCCCAGAGCGGTGGTGTAGCCAGGGATCTGGTTGCGGATCAGGGTGAGGGGGTTCTTTTTGGAAACTGCACCGGCAACGGTGAACTGCACTGCAATGCACACCAGATGCATGATGATGACCACCAGGAACACCTTCCACAGAATGCCCAGAATGGCAAAGGTTTTGCCGGACTTGGTCATGTCGATGAAAGTGCCGCAAACATACAGGGGCAGCAGGGGAATGATCACAGCGTGCAGCACCTGATCAATGATGCCGGAGAAATCGTGCATGCAATCATACAGCGTGTTGCCGATGGTTTTGCCGCGCAGGGTGGAAAGGCACAGGCCAACCACAAAGGCGAGCACAACAGCCGAAAGGGTATCCAGAATGGGAGGGATCGAAATCGACAGATAGCTTGCCAGAGAGTTGTCGGCGGTGGCAGCAATCTTTTCCAAAGCACCCTCGCTCATGAAGTGAGGGAACAGGTTGGAAGAAACCAGATAAGACACCGAACCGGCGATCAGGGTGGAGCCGTAAGCCAGAGCCACCGTGATCAGCAGCAGCTTGCCTGCGCCGCTTTTCAAATCGGCAATACCCATGCTTACATAGGCCACGATCATCAGGGGAATCACGAACTTCAGGAAAGAGCTGAAGATTCCCGATGCCGTTACGATAATGCGGCAGAACCACACGGGGAAGAATTGGCCGATCACAATACCCAGAACGATTGCGATCAGCAGCTTGGGCAGCAAGCCAAGCTTAGCTTTTTTCTTTTCCATTTTTTACATATCCTCCTAAAATCAATCAACCAATCGGTTGACTTCCTATGCAATATAGTCTACCATAGAGTTTGAATTGAAGCAAATTCAAAAATAAAATTATATCGTTTACTAAAACTAATAGCAAGAATGCTTTTTATCATATAAAACAGGAGGATCACAATGGAAATTCGCCAGCTTGTCACCTTTATTCGTGCCTCACAGTTTCAAAGCTTTTCCAAAGCGGCCGAAAGCCTTGGCTATTCGCAATCGGCTGTCACTGTGCAGATCCGCGCCTTGGAAGATGAGCTTGGCGTGCGCCTGTTTGACCGATTGGGAAAGCGTGTGGTACTTACCGGGCAGGGCGAAAACTTTTTGCAAAATGCAAAACGCATATTAGACGAAGTATACAATGCCCAGCAAAGCATTAAAAATAACGGAGAGCTTACCGGCACATTGCACATAGGCACGCTGGAATCACTGTGCTTTTATCGATTGCCGCCGCTTTTGCAGCAGTTTCGCGCGGCGCACCCCAAGGTGTCGGTGCGTGTGTGTACGGGTTCGCCCGAGGAAATGATCGAAAAAATGGAACGCGGCGATGTGGATCTGATCTGCATTCTGGATGAACCGCGTGATTCCGCCAACTGGCATAAATGTGTAGAAGTGCCCGAAGAAGTGGTGTTTGTGTGTTCGCCCGGCTTGCCGCTGCCCCATCAAGGCGCATTTTGCGTCAGCGAGCTTTTGGACAAGCCGTTTTTCCTCACGGAAAAAAATGCCAACTACCGCCGCCGGTTTGACCGTTTTTTGGCAGCACACGATATCGAGCTTTCACCAAGCTTGGAAATCAGCGATACTTCGTTTATCATTAAAATGCTGGAAAGCAATCAGGGGGTATCGCTGCTGCCAAAATTTGCAGTGGAAGAAGGCGTCCGGGAAGGCAAGCTGCAAAGGCTGGAGGTTTCGGATTTCCGCGTGACAATGTACCGGCAGGTGCTGTATCACAAGGATAAGTGGTGTACGCCGGAAATGAAAGCCTTTTTAAAGCTGGCAGAGCAGGCATAAAAAACACCCCATTTTCAGTGCAAGCAGGTTGTCATACTTGTCTGACAAATGGGGTGTTGTTCAAGGATGGCGGTAGCTTTTTACCGGATGGCGATCTGGTTTATTATAGATCCAATATCCGTGTCGATACAAATCGACTGCTTTTTGATCTCCGGCGGGCAAACCGCTTGTCCTTGGTTGATACAGGCGTAGATCGCCTTTGGATTCTTCGCGGTCATCTGCCAGAAGGGGTACTTGATGATGACGGGGGTATTATAGCCAACGCCAAATTCCAGAAAGAGAATTTTTCCGCCTTTACGGGTGCGGAGAAAATTCTCATAACGCTCCGCCGCTCTGTGCCAGCCTTCATCTTCCACAAATTTATCATCGCTGCGAAGGTTCATGGTCAATGGCTTTCCACAGTGGGGGCAGACGGGGAGCAGCTCAGTCGGGATTTTCATGTCCTCCTGCCGTGCGACCATTTCCCGGATCATAGCTTCGTTCTCAAAAGTTTCCTGACAGCACGGTTCACTGCACTGGAACAGGCCGTAATCGCCCTGCGTGTAGAACAGCTGCTTTTTGTCAAAGCCTGCCTTCTGAAAGCAGTGGTCAACGTTGGTTGTGATAACGAAATAATCCTTGTCCTGCACCAGCTTCAAAAGGTCATCGTAGACCGGCTTAGGCGCGTCCTGATAGCGGTTGATGTAGATATACCGGCTCCAATAGGCCCAGAATGCTTCCTGCGTGGGGAACGGATAGAAGCCGCCGCTGTACATATCCTGAATGCCGTACTTCTGAGCGAAATCAGAGAAATGCTGCTCAAACCGTTCGCCGGTGTAGGTGAAGCCCGCCGCCGTGGACAGTCCGGAACCGGCACCGATCACCACGGCGTCACAGTCCTGTAACGCCGTCCTCAGTTGCTCAATCTGCTCCGAGCAGCTTTTCGTAGATGGTTTTGTCCAAATCTTTGAAAACATTGAAAATCACCTTCTTCACACTGGTTTTTCTATTCATAAACTGTTTCACGGTTTCAACGGCGATTTCTGCCGCAAGCTCGTTGGGAAAATGAAATTCTCCCGTGGAAATGCAGCAGAACGCCACGCTTTCCAAGCTGTTTTCTGCTGCCAGCTCCAGGCAGGAGCGGTAGCAGGAAGCCAGCAGCTCCCGGTCACGCTGCGTCACTCGCCCGTCGATGATCGGTCCGACAGTGTGCAGCACATACCGGCAGGGCAGATTGAACGCCGGGGTGATTTTTGCCCGCCCGGTGGGTTCGGGGCGGCCCTGCTGTTCCATCAGCTCCGCACAGGCAAGCCGCAGCTCCACACCCGCAAAGGTGTGAATGGCGTTGTCGATGCAGCGATGGTTGGGGACATAGCAGCCGGTCATGCCGGAGTTTGCAGCGTTCACGATAGCATCGCATTTCAGCGTGGTAATATCCCCCTGCCAGAGATACAGCCCCGGCTGCACGGGCGTAAGGTCAGTAATATCGGTAACACCCTTTGCGGCAGTTACGCCTTGCAGATACTCGTCCTGCATTTTCAAAAAATCTGCATTTGCGTTCTGCGGGGCGCGAATATTTATCAGCCCTCGCAAAAGCTGCCGCTGACTGTCCGGCTCTGCCGGAATACTCAAATCCCGATATTCCGGGTTTTCCTTCAAAAGTGCCTGAATCAGAAACAGCCTTTTTTCACTTTGGTTCATAGTCAAACCCTCTTTTCGATAACCTGCTTAGGACAGGTTTCCGCACATCGCCCGCAGTGCAAGCAATGGTGCTGGTCAATCGCCACAGGCTTCTTTGTAATGTCGATGCACTTCTGCGGACAGACCGAATAGCACAGCTTGCAGCCGATGCAGCCTTCGCCCACATAGTAGCCCGGTGCTTCCTGCGCTTCTTTTCCGATGGTGAAGCTGTCCCGGACGATGTGCGCCGGGTCGCTGATGTCAAAATACTCGCCGTCCGCTTCGTACAGGCAAAACACCTCTAACGCACTGCGGGTATCACCGGGATAGATGGACTGC
>Ga0129310_1003049_pt1 | contig 11304 bp, 11 predicted proteins | sample Go1ome_2_FD_94433 | JGI IMG/M metagenome (GOLD analysis project Ga0129310, IMG submission 94433) | Western lowland gorrila individual fecal microbial communities from Wisconsin, USA - Go1022A metagenome | ecosystem: Host-associated > Mammals > Digestive system > Large intestine > Fecal | place...
CAAAGAAAAACAGGAGGGCTTACACATGGTTTTACTGGTTGTGGATACACAGAAAGGTATCGTGGATGAACGCCTGTATGCGTTTGAAAAGTTTGTCAGCAACATCAAGGAGCTGATCCGGACTGCCCGCGAACAGGGAATCGAGGTCGTCTATGTCCAGCATGACGATGGGCCCGGTACAGGCTTTTCCATCGGGGACGATGAATTTGAGGTCTATTCCGGGTTTGCACCGCTGCTGACTGAAAAACGGTTCGTCAAGACCGTATGCAGTGCGTTCAAAAAAGAAAGCGGTCTGCTGGAATATCTGACGGAAAAGGGCGAAAAAGATGTGATGGTCTGCGGCATTATGACCGACTTCTGCATCAATGCAACGGTGGAGGCGGGCTTTGAGCATGGCCTGCACATGATCGTTCCTGCCTATGCAAATTCCACGCAGGACAACGAGTATATGACAGGGGAGCAGAGCTACCACTATTACAATGAATTCCTCTGGCCGGACCGCTATGCCGATTGTGTGCCCATGGACAAGGCGCTGGAGCTGCTCAAAAAGTGAGGTGTTTACAATGATTTCTGAAAAAGTAAAAAATCAGATTCAAGTGGTGCAGGGTGATATTACCAAACTGGACTGTGACGGCATCGTGAATGCGGCCAATCGGAGTCTGCTGGGTGGCGGCGGTGTGGATGGTGCCATCCACCGGGCAGCAGGGCCGGAATTGTTGGCGGAGTGTCGTACGCTGCACGGCTGCCGCACCGGAGAAGCAAAAATCACTAAGGGCTACCGGTTGAAAGCAAAGTATATCATTCATACAGTGGGGCCGATTTATTCCGGCACAGCAGAGGATGCTGCGCAGCTGGCGGACTGCTACCGCAATTCGCTGAACCTTGCCAAAGAGCATGATGTCCATAGCATTGCGTTCCCGGCAATTTCGACCGGCGTGTATGGCTACCCGCTGGAAGATGCCACGGAGATTGCGGTCAAAACAGTGGCGCAGTGGCTGGAAGTACATGCGGATTACGCAATGCGGGTGATTTTCTGCTGCTTCGATGCCCGGACGGAGCGGGTGTATCAGGCAAGGCTGTAACCGGAAGAGGTGTGAGAGATGGGCTTTTTCAAGAAGCTGTTTACAGGGATCGGTTTTGCGGCAGGATTTCTGTTCTTCGGATGCTTGTCAGTGATTGTGTATATTTTCGCTTGCTTCTTTACTTTTTCCATGTTCTCTTTCCTTTCCAAATTATTTTGTTGATTTTCGACGATTTTCCGCATTGTTTCTCGTCTCTCCTGACTCTAAAATAGACGATTTATACAAAAAATCAATTAAGGCTTTTGCTGTTTTGTTCATCGTTTTTTCCCTCTTTTTTTTTGCTTTTCTCGCGATTTTTTACTTTTTGACTTGCCGAAAAAATAACTTGAACAAATAATGAACAACAGGATTGGACAGGTTACACAAAAGTCAGAAAAACAAGGAAGATGTACCGCCATCCGCGCGCTCGAATACTTCGATAAATTTTGCTTACGTTTTGATTGCCTAGGCATGCTCATACCCGCAGCACAAAACCCCTGGAATATTCCAGGGGCTTCGTGTTATGGCAATATTTCAGAGGAGTGAAAAGTAATATCTATTTCAGTATTGCATTATTCCTCCGCCCAGGCAAGGGCGCACTTGACAGCCTTGTGCCAGCCATCCAGGAGCTTAACGCGGCGTTCCTCCTCCATCTTGGAGGTAAATACCTGGTCGATGGCCCAGTTGTTCTTCACGTCCTCCAGGCTGGCCCAGTAGCCCACGGCCAACCCGGCCAGGTAGGCCGCACCCAGGGCCGTGGTTTCGATACAGCGGGGACGGTAAACATCGCAGCCGATCAGGTCGGACTGGAACTGCATCAGGAAATTGTTGGCGCAGGCGCCGCCATCCACCTTTAGCTCCGCGATCTTAATACCGGAGTCCCGCTCCATGGCCCGGGCAATGTCATAGGTCTGGTAGGCCAGGGATTCCAGAGTGGCGCGGATGAGATGGGCCCGGGAAAAGCCCCGGGTGATGCCCACAATGGCCCCCCGGGCGTGCTGGTTCCAATAAGGGGCGCCCAGGCCGGTAAAGGCCGGCACCACGTAGCCGCCGGCGGTATCCGGCACCTTCTCGGCATACTCCTGGCTCTCGGCGGCGTTGGACACCACGCCCAGCTCATCCCGTAGCCACTGAACAGCAGCGCCGGCCACAAAGATGCTGCCCTCCAGGGCGTATTCCACATGATCCTCGTAGCCCACGCCGATGGTGGTCACCAGGCCGTTTTTGCTCTCCACGATCTCGCTGCCGGTGTTCATCAGCAGGAAGCAGCCGGTGCCGTAGGTGTTCTTCATCTGGCCCGGTTCAAAGCAGCACTGACCAAAGAGAGCGCACTGCTGATCCCCTGCCGCGCCGGCAATGGGGATCTCCCCGCCGTAAAGCTCAAACTCCGTGGTGCCGTACACATGGCTGGAGGGCTTTATCTCCGGCAGGATGCATTCGGGCACATCCAACAGCTCCAGCAGCTCCTTGTCCCAGTAAAGCTCCCGGATGTTGTAGAGCATGGTGCGGCTGGCGTTGGTGTGGTCGGTCACATGGACTTTGCCGCCGGTGAGCTTCCAGATCAGCCAGGTGTCAATGGTACCGAAGAGCAGCTTGCCGGCATTGGCCCGCTTTCTGGCCCCGGGCACATTGTCCAGCAACCATTTGATCTTGGAGCCGGAGAAATAGGCGTCCGGCTCCAGGCCGGTCTTATGACGGATGGTGTCGCCATAGCCCCGCTTCACCAGGTCGTCAATGATATCGGAGGTACGGCGGCACTGCCAGACGATGGCGTTGGCAATGGGTTCCCCGGTCGCTTTGTCCCAGATGACTGTGGTTTCCCGCTGGTTGGTGATGCCGATGGCGGCGATGTCCGCCGCCTCTACCCCCAGCTTGGCCATGGCAGCCCGGGAGACTTCCAGTGTGGTGTCCCAGATCTCATTGGCGTCATGCTCCACCCAGCCGGGATGGGGATAAATCTGCCGGAACTCCTTCTGTACCGAGGCGCAGATATTTCCGGCCTTGTCGAACAGTATACAGCGGCTGCTGGTCGTCCCCTGGTCAAGGGACATGATATATTTCATAAGTATGGCTCCTTCTGAGCGAGTGTATAATGTGATATTTCTTGTGTGCTAGATTCTAACGAGCACCGCAGTTCCATATATAGAACTGCGGTGCTTTTGAGTGAATAGGTGAAAAATGATACGCTTTTGGAACTTATCTTTCAGTTAAAGGACATAGTAGGTATAGGCTCGGATGGCCGCAATCGTAAAGAACATCACGTTGACGAGTGCACCGGGGACAGCAGATCCGGTTTTTTTGTATATTTTTCTGTTTATAATTGTACTTGCAAACATCATGAATGCGAAGAAAGGCAGATTGTAGATGGTAGCGGAAGATCCGGGGATCGTCTTCACCAGAGGGGAACTATTCATCATCAGACCCATAATAATTTGCATGAACGCAAGGATCGCCATTCCGCCGCAGTTTATGGCAGCCATGATCAGAGTATTGGCTTTCTCGCTCATATTCTTCATACGGGAAGAGACGATCAGCATGCTATTGAGCAGGTAGAAAGGCAGGAACCAGATCACGTAAACCAGCCAGTTATAGTACTGGTGTTTTGCCATCTTACCAAACACGAAAGCACCCAGGAGCGTAACTCTCATCTCTGCAGCCCCAAAAAGGTTGTAATACAGAGTGATAACCAGAGAAAGAATGGCAAATACGCTGATTGCAAGGATGACAGATTTGCCCAGATCAGCAACACTCACATTGAGACCATACAATTCCTTAAAGCCAACGTTGAGCTTCTTTTTATCGTAGACAAAATATTTTACAACTGTGAGAACAAAAAGAATAATGGTGATAATCAATGCCCAAACAGCTGTCTGCGTTGCCACTGCAACGGTGGATATAGGGCTTGCAGGAATTTTCATGCCCCAACCAACGCCCTTAGTATAAGTTGCAGCAGGCAAAAGTACTGCGAAAACTGCCCATATCCATACAAGGGGATTCTTTTTATCTTGTACAGCAGGGGCCGGCACACATTTCAGCGAGTCAAAGAACTTTGCCTCTGTGATAATATCCACCAGGGGGAACACCATAAATACCAGTGCAAACAGCGCAATCCCACTTGCGAATTCCTGCACCTTCCAACTGCCAGTAGACCGGGCTACGCCACTGGCTCCATCGGCAATGCTACCGTTCTTATAGTGGAGTGTTGTAGCAAAAAACTGCGCAGCGGCAGAGGCGGTATCATCAGACAGATAGGTGAAGGCATGCCAGCCAAAAGGCTGGGTCAGGACGCGGAGTCGGTAGTCATTTGCAGCCTGTTGGATTTCCGTATCGGCAATATCAGAATAGAACGGCGCGAGTTTAGTGCTGTCCACCTTTTCGTTGTTTGAGGATAGATTGGTAGCGTACCAAGTGTCCCTCTCAACAGACTCAGACTGGCTCAGCATAGTGAGGGAGAGCGCAGAGGTTAAAGCGTAATCCTTATTGTTGATTCCCTTGGTAGTGCCACCGCTGATATTGGATACCAGGGCGATGTTACACTGGACGTCTCTCCAGACCTCGTTGCCTGCCACATCCACAACGGCAGGCTCCATAAAGTTCATGCTGGCATCGAGTATCATGCCGCTTCTTACGGCCTTGTGATAATCATCAGTAATAAGTTCTTTCTTTACATTAAAAGCAGCCAGTTCCTCCGGACTGAGTTCTCTTTTTGCGACCATATCTGCGTTCTGTGCTTCCACATCATCTGCAGAAATTGCCACGCCATATTCGTTATGCAAAGCAATAAGCAATTCGTCCTGAAGCGTGTAGCGCCCTGCGAACTGCCCCAGCATAGAGGCAGTGGCGCTTCCGCCCAGAGAATGGCCGACCATACCAATATTGTATTCGTCAATATAACCTTGACTGTAGAGATAATCTCTAACATCGTCCGCCCCTAACAGTGCGCAGTTCGCAGTAAAAGGATCCGGGTTGTTGCCATAGCCCTTGTTGTCTACGGATTCACTTCTGCCATGACCATACATATCAAAAAGAGCTACGACAAATCCCTGTCTTGTTAACTCAATAGCAACATTATTCATGCAAGAGCGATCCTCGGTAAAGCCTTCGTTAACAATAACAGCAGGATACTTTTTCAAGAAATGACCACTTTCATCCGTATCAAATGCGGCAGATGGAATATACATCGTAAAAGAAAGGTCAGACCCATACGGAGAAATTGTAACTTCTTTCACGACAAAATCACCACTCGCTGACTTTACGCCCAACGACACAAAGCCTGCAATAATGATAAGAATCATACATACAGCAAGTGTTATTTTGCTTTTCTTTAGCGTTCCACTCATTTTCTCTTCTCCTTTATTTGAATTTATGTGTTTTTTGACGGAAACCGGCCGATATTTCCATCATCCTCGCCTTTAGAATAGCTGATATGCACAAAAAGCTCAATAAGGGGATTTGTTGTTTTATTCGTCGTTTTTATCCTCTTTTTTTGCGTTTTTCTTTATTTTTTTCTCTTTTCAATTGACAACATATTAACTTGAACAAATGATAAACAAGCAGATTGGGCAGAATATATAAAAGGCAGAACGGGCAAGCCGTTCTGCCTGAACGTTTATTTGAAGAGATACTGGCGATATAAGGAGGGCGTGATGCCTTCTATACGTTTGAACACAGCAATAAAATTACTGACGTTCAGATAGCCCACATCCCCGGCGATTTGAGCAACACTTTTATTCGTCCCCCGGAGCTGTACCTTGGCCAGTTCAATTTTTTGCCGGTTGATGTAGTTCACAAAGGTTTCCCCAGTCTCCTGGCTGAAGCGGCGGGAGAAATAGCTGGAGCTCAGGTGACAGAGGTTGGCCATTTCTTTCATGGAAATGTTTTCCCGGGGGTGGTTATGAATATACACGACAGCAGGATAAATGGCGCTGCTTGGCTTCACAGGGAGCTGTTCCTGTGAATTTGCCGGAGTCGGACTCTCCAGCTCCCGAATCTCTTGAATTTCAATGTCTCCATTTCCCTGTTTCGCACTCATAGATAACATCCACTGATAGGCCTCCGCCTGGTTCCGGCTTTTCACGGCCCTGTCTACGGTATATTTCACAACGGAATCAACGAATTCCGCAATTTCCACGATGCGCTCATACTCCATCTCAGGCAGGCGCTCATACATCTCCAGCAGATCCTTGCGGGCCGCTTCCTCCTCATCCTGGAAGGAGCTGATCTCGTTCACCAGGCGCACAGCTTTCTCCGCGTCCTTGTTCATCAGTCGTACCTGGCCAAACATTACCGCGCCAAGGTATTTGTCACCAACCATCACCGGCACCGCCACATCCACAATACCGCAGTGGCAAAGATAGATATACGGCCTGCCCAGGCGCACAGCTTCCAAACCGGCCAGAGCATCGCAGCGGTAGCAGCGCTTGCGGGAAACCGGGTTCTCCCGGATGACGCTGCAAAAATCTGTGCGGCAGCTGTGCTTTGTGACCGGGTTGCCCTTGAGATCGATGCAGATGATGGCGGTTCCGGTTATCTTTGCCAATTGATCCTGTATCCTCTCCCAAAGCGGGATATCCAGGATACTTTGCATGGTATACTCCATTCTGGCCATAGGCAATAAATTCCTCCCAATGGCGTATTGCTGTATTGCAACACTTCAAAAACCGTGAAAGGGAAAAAATAATGGACAGATTCAATGAAATGCGCAAATCAGCTCTGTCTATAGTAAATCTGAAAGTGCACAGATATATATGTACAATTTGTAAATATATAATGAACTGGATGTTAATAATACCTACATAATGTATATACTTTAATTCTAATTTATTTTCTCATCTTCGTAACAGAAAGAATCTTGGCAAAAAAAGAAAGAGCCAGGCTCTTTCTTTTCGACCGCACTCAAAACTGCACGAGTTCTTTTTCGGTGTCTTTCTCCAATTTGCTGTTTAGATTCTCAATCGCCCTGATAATGATAAGAAGCTGCTCATCGCTTAGCGGAGCTAAATCATCAAAAAATTCGGCAAACAGGCCCTTGGCTTCGTTTTCCACATAGTTTATATAAAATTGCTTTCCTTCTTCTGTCGGCCGCAACACAATGCTTTTCATGTTTCTGCCCAGCCTGTATCGTGCCACGAATTTATATTTCAACAGTTGCTGCATCACTTTTGTCATAGAGCTCTGCGGAATACCACAGTCTCTTGCAACCTCATTCATGATTCGGTTTTCATCTTCATGGGAAATGAGACTTTCAAGGACTTGAAAGTCCTGGGTTGAAAGTATTTTTCCGCCACCCATATCGCGTCTTGTGTTCAACGTTCTGTTTACAATATTAGAATGCCTGGTTAGTGAAGATATTAGTCTTCCATATCTGCCATGCCACTGTATTGCCAAGGTGTTGCCGCTCCTTTGTTATAAAAATCATTGCAATATTTGCTTTATCTGTTGGGCTTTACATATAATTACACCCACGCAAATACATTTGTCAACACATATTTTTGCAACCGCTTACATATTTGACGGTTGCATTCTCGCCGCAACAATAATTGCCGTCTAAGACGAAAAGTTTCACAGGAACTCCTCCATCACCCGGTATCTCACGGAGCCGTAGGCCATATCGGAGCGCTGGATCACCGTGCCGGTCACGGCTTTCAGCACCTGTTTGCTGAACACGGTGGAGCCGAAGTAGTTATTGAAGCTGGAAACCGGAAGCACCACCCAGTCGGAGTCCTCCGGCTTGTTGGCCAGATAGTAGGCAACCAGGGTGGTCAGTTCATCGGTGTGCTTGGCCGCATAGCTTGCCGCCATGGCCCCGCCCAGCGAGTGTCCGCCGATGTACCAGTCTGTGACTTCGGAAAAGCGTTCCGGGATGCCGTCCGCTGCATTCATGTCCAGTACGGCCAGATTGCAGGGCATCTTTACCAGCACGCACAGAATGCCGTCCTCGGCAAGGTCGTGCAGGAGAGGAGCATAGGCGGTGTTTTCCACCTTGCCGCCCGGATAGAAGATCAGCCCGGCGGTGGGAGATTCCGGCGCAAAGACCCAGTTGCCGTTCTGCTCGGTGACGCTCACGAAGCGGTCCGACACCATTGCATCCTCGGCGGCGGGGTCTGCGTGGTAGTAGTCGCTGACGTAAACGCCGAACGCAACGCAGACGGCCAGCAAAACAGCCAGCAGGCAGAGGAACACTCTGCGGGGAAACGATTTTTTCTTCTGGTTCTTCATAGAACTCCTTTATTTTATAAGCATTTTCCGCAATCGCTGCAGCCGTTGCAGATCAACTTGCTGCCGCAGGTCTCGCAGTTTGCGCGGAAATGAGGCACATAGAGATCTTCCTGCGGGATGGGGTAGCCCCAGTCGTCCACGAGGTCAAAATGAATGGGCCTGCCCTGAAAATTCATGCCGGATTTATAAGCCATTCGGCTCTGCAGCTGCTTGTTTGGCAGGTGGTAGCGCCTGCCGTCCTTGATGAACACGGTGCCGGTCTCGATAAAGCAGAAGGTCACGTTGGCATCCACGCATTCCTGCCGGAGAGACTTGACCCAATCGAAATTGCAGGGGCGGGCACCATCGTAGTTTTCGCCACCGCAGATGACCTGCTCGATTTGCCCGGCGGTAAGGTACTGCCGGATGCTTACTGGCCCGATGAAAGGCGCGCACATGATGCCCTTGTGCTTGAAGGGCAGGTCAAACAGAATGGGAATGCGCTCATCGGCGCGGCGCTGATTTTCACAGGTGACGTTGAAAAAGATGTTGTCCCAACCGCTGCCCCAGTCCGGCGGCAAGCACTCCCGTACCCGCTGCGGCCGTTTGGTGAGCAGAAAAAACACCACATCGCTGCGTTGGCGCATGATGTCCCACGCCTCAGCCCGCCACGGGTCGGCTTCTTCCAAGAAGAAATCCGAGGTCATGCAGACCCGGATCTGCTCACCACTCTGGATTTTGTAGTGTCCGGTGCGGTCTTTCTGGAGCGGGTAGGAAAAGCCGCTTTTCGTTTTGTAGATCTCGGCCCCGTTCTGGTTCCGCATCCGGTCGAGAAAATACATGTAGCAGTTCTGGCAGCCCTCGCTGCACTTGACGCAGCCGTGCCATGGATTCCAGATGTCGTGCAGGAAGCTCACCTTCTTTCGGTACCTATTATTATAATAGCTGCGCGGACAGGAAACAAGAGCACCCCTTGCGCCGCCCCATCGGATGTGATAGGATGAAGAAAACCATGTGAGGGAGGAACCACCATGTCGTTTCTGATGATCCGTAACGACATCACCAAAGTGGCGGCGGATGCCATTGTAAACCCGGCAAACCGAAACCTTTTGCAGGGCAGCGGCACCAGCCGTGCCATCTATCAGGCGGCAGGGGAGCAGGAGTTGACCGCCGCCTGTGAAGCCATCGGGCATTGCGAGTTGGGCAGGGCCGTGTGTACTCCGGCATTCGGGCTGTCGGCAAAGTACGTTTTCCATGCAGTCTGCCCTGCGTGGCACGGCGGCGGGTTCGGCAAAGCAGAACAACTAGCCGGTGCCTACCACTCCGCATTGGAATTAGCCGCAAAGTACCACTGCGAAAGTGTGGCCTTCCCGCTGCTGTCCAGCGGGAACTATGGCTACCCCAAAGAACAGGCCTTCCGCATTGCGGTGGACACCATCACGCAGTACGTCATGGAGCACGACCTGACCGTGTATCTGGTGCTTTACGACCGGGACTCATTGGATGTGAGCCGGAAGTTGTTCGCTTCGGTGGAGGAGTACATTGACGACCACTATGTAGCCCAGAACGATGAAAGCTACTGGTTTGGCCGTCGGCGCAGGGAATTGTCAGAACGGCGAAGGCTGCTGGAAGAAGATGCCTCCTTGCCGATGCTGGGGGTAGTTCCGGCACCCGCCGCGGCACCCAGGACAGCCCGCAGTCTGGAAAGCCTGATGGACAACCTTGGCGAGAGCTTCACCACCCGGCTGCTGCGGCTCATTGACGAGCGGGGGCTGAAAGACTCCACCGTGTACAAGCAGTCCAACATCTCCCGGCAGCATTTCTCCAAAATTCAGTGCAATCGCGACTACAACCCCAAAAAGAAAACGGTGCTGGCCTTTGCCGTGGGGCTGCATCTGTCGGAGGATGAGACCATCGACCTGCTCAAGAGTGCGGGCTATGCCTTTTCGGATGGCTCCAAGCGGACCAAACAAAAATAATCCGAACTTGTTTCCGATAGGAGATGGGTTCGGATTATTTGTTTTCTTCGGAAAGTTCAATGCAGGTGTCCGTGGAAGATGAAATCCGAAATCATAGATTGACCGACATAAGCCACAACGTGATTTCAGGAGGACATGAATGTGAAGTACGATGCAAGAGCTTGTCATTTCAATATGGACACCGGCTGCGTGGAGCTGCTGCTCTGGGACGGGAGAAAAATTTCCATCGACTGCACCGGGGTCGAGGATGCACTGGATGTGACCATGGCGCAGAGGTCGGAGTTAGACTACCTCATCTACAATGATCCATTGGGCTATGCCGATTTGATTCTGAATGGCAATCCGAAGGAATATTTGAAAAACGTAACCGGAAGCCATGGGCTAGAAGATTAAGGGCAAAACAAAAACAGGGTGCGCCCACCCGGACGCACCCTGCCAAAAGCCACAGACAACAGCGATATGTACAACAGGGCGTTCCCCAACGGGAACTTCCTGTTTTTCTTTTTCCTGCATGATGAGCCTGTTTCGCCTGCCAAGGCAAGCTCGCGTTTGCGCAGCAACAAAAGCCCCAGTGGGGCTTTTGAGCGACCGAACGGTCTTGCGTTAGCAAGATGGAGGGGCCTCCGCCCCGACAAGTGACCGCTGGCCTTCCTCGCTGTTCCAGCAGGCAAGGATGGCTGGGTAGAATGCCCGTGCCAGACGGTCGATGACTTCATCGGGATAAGGGGAAGTGTTTGTGGGCTTTTTCTTTTTGTTCAAACGCACGCTCCTTTGGACATCGGTAAACAGCATACCATGTGCCTGTTGTTATGCTGTCTGGCCTTTAACATCTGCGAGTGCGGCTTCCAGAGAGGTAAGGTAGTCCTTATGCTTGTGAATGATCTCCAGAATCACATCACGCTGCACATTATCGGGCATAAGCTGTAAAAAGAAGCATGGACGCCCCCGAAAAGGAGAGCGTCCATGCTTCTTGCTGTATCCGAATGGAGGAGATTGCGAAATCAGTGATTGTCCGGGCAGACGATTTCCAGCATCTGATCGAAAACCTCTTCCATCTGCCGCACCAG
>Ga0129310_1003050_pt1 | contig 11295 bp, 8 predicted proteins | sample Go1ome_2_FD_94433 | JGI IMG/M metagenome (GOLD analysis project Ga0129310, IMG submission 94433) | Western lowland gorrila individual fecal microbial communities from Wisconsin, USA - Go1022A metagenome | ecosystem: Host-associated > Mammals > Digestive system > Large intestine > Fecal | place...
ATAGCTGTGAATACAACGTATTATGGAAGTCTGATGGATGGAGATGATGTAGACTGGTATCAGTTTAATGTTTCAAAAGCAGGCTATATTTCATTGAATTTTAAACATGATTATATGGAATCCAGCTGGGGATATTGGAGAGCACGTTTATATAATCATGAACAGAAGGAATTGACAAATTATCTTTTCAATGGAGATAAGACGAATTGTACACAAGGGAAAATAGGAGTACCGGCAGGCACATACTATATGAAGATTGAAAGGGATAATACGTCAGATAAAACATATAATTTCAAAATTAATTATACGGCATCAAGTGTATGGGAAACAGAATTTAACGATGATTATACGACTGCAGACAAGATAAGCTATGGAAAAACATATTATGGTAGTTTAATGGACGGTGATGATGTGGATTGGTATAAGTTTGATATATCTTCCGGTGGAAATAAAACATTCTATTTCAAACACGATGCGGTTACAGAGAATTCTAATTGGACATACTGGAGAGTACATTTATATAATGCTTCGATGTCAGAAGTATGGAATCATTCATCTTCTGGTTCTGAAACTTCATACAGTGAAAAAATTAAATTATCAGCTGGTACATATTACTTGAAGATAGAAGATTATGATTATTCAGACAAAACCTACAATTTCCAGATCAGTGGTGTTGTATCCAAACCGGGCAAGACAACTTTGAAGAAGTCTACGAATGATTCCAATGGTAACATCAAAGTTAACTGGGAGAAAGTCAAAGATGCCAATGGTTATTATATTTATAAGAAAGATAAGGATAGCAATTATAAGAAAGTGGCAGATGTCGCTTCAGATAAAACCAGCTATATAGATAAATCTGGTTCAATCGGTTCTAAGTATACTTATACAGTACGTGCTTATAAGAAATCGGGAGATCAGTATATCTTGGGCGATTACGATAAGAATGGTGTAAATGGTCAGAAGATTCCAGCGAAAGTTATTTTAGCTACAATTAAGAATAACAGCAAAGGACAGGTTAATCTTACATGGGAAAAGGTAAGCGGAATTGATGGCTATCGTGTTTACAGAAAAGCATCTGGTGAAGGATGGAAAAAGCTTAAAGATGTGACAGCTACATCTATAACTGACACATCTGCTAAAATAGGGGTAACTTATTCGTATACAGTGAGAGCGTACAAGAAAATCAATGGTAACCTTGTTCAGGGAAGTTACGATAGTAAAGGTTTCAGTGGCAAGAGGGTGCCGCCAACAGTTCAACTCGTGTCAGCAAAATACCAGAAAGATAAAGGGGTTGTTGTTAACTGGAAGAAGACAGATGATTGCAGTGGTTATGTTATTTATCGTAAAGACACCAAGAGTGGGTGGACAAGACTGGCAAAAGTCAGTGGAAAGGATAATGTGAAGTATACTGATAAAGTGAGAAGTAATATAAATACTTATAAGTATACGGTTCGTGCTTATCAGACTGTAAATGCTAAGGAAATTCTTGGTGGATATGATAAATCAGGTGTATCAGTAACGAAATAAAGCATATAAAAAATAATTGAAGGACAGGGAAAGGAACTATCGAGTAAAGTTGGTATAGCGGAAGAAGAGATAGTTCCTTTCCCGATTTGTTTTGCAGGATAAAAGTAAAAATGAGGGCGGGAGTATGAAGAAATGTAAAAAATGCGGCAAGGAATGGCCGGATACGGCACAGTTTTGTGGTGTGTGTGGCGCAACACTGGAAGAAACTAAAGGGGTTAGAAAGCCAGCGTCAACAAATGTCATAAAAATCATAGTGGCAGTGCTGATTGCAGCTGCTGCGTTAGTTGGGATAAAGTTTGGGATGTCTTCTGGTAAGAATTCAGGAGCAGCGGTAGACAGCCAGCTTGCGGCAGAAATGGATTCTGAAGTCGAGACAGAGGAAGAAAAGAAGCCGATTTGTGTTGCTTTAGCAGATAAGCAATATAATTTGTTTCAGAATATAGAGAGTGATCAGGTTTTTAATATCGGTGAAAATGTAGGAAATTCATCTGATCCATCTCTGGTGAAATTTGATCAGGATGGAAGATTTATATATTTTATTGGAAATTTAAATGGTTCTGATGTTTTGTATCAATGTGAATATCAAAAGATCAAAGAAGAAGCAGATAGTGGGAAGTATATGAAAGCCATTGCTTCAGGAATTAATTCTGTTTTTTATCCTTTCAATGATGGCAAAGTCCTTTATGAGGATGATGTTTGGAATTTATATTATTATGACGGGGAGAAATCACAGAAAATTGCGGACAATGTCAGCAGTTATTATTGCAATGAAGACGATCAGGATAGAGTTGTCTATGAAAAAACATCGAATGGGAATGAAAAAAGCCTGTATGGTGTGCAATTGAAAAATTTGGATCGAAAAAAGCTTTTGGCACAATATTATGAAGGCATTTATTCAATTTCAGATTTTGATCATATTGTATATTATCAGCATGATGATCATAATAAGCATGCAAGAATAGAAGTTTACATGGCAGGTTTTTCAATGTCGCCGGAAAAAATAGGACTGGTTGTGGAAAATCACTATTTTACGGCAGAGAGCAAAGTTTGTTATGTAACGAAAGATAATGATAACGACCTGGAAACATTATATACAGATAATAATGGTGAACAATTACTTATTGCTGAAAAGGTCATCAGCGAAGCCTATTACTATTATAGAGATGTTCTTATTTATAGGACGGAAGATGATCGCATTTTTATGTATAATACAGAGTCCGGAACACAGATAGAGGTTACAGATGATGCAAGAAAAACATTGGAGAATGCGTTTGATAAATCCGATGAACCAATTTTTTCTATGAACGATACGGAAGTCCTTGTAAGTTATAATCGTAAAGTCATGGTCGCGGACATACATAATGGGAATGTGGATAGCTTTCAGACGCTTACAAAAAGTGGATTTGTCATCAATGGAAGTCGGTCACAGTTATATTATATCAGTGACTTGAATAAAGATTATATGTACGCTTTTGGTGCGTTATATAGATATCATGATGGCGAAGCACAATGTATAGCTAAAAAAGTTTTGCCGAAAATGATTGATCTTTATGAAGACGGAACAATTGTGGCGTATACAGATTATGCGATGGACTACGGCTATGAGCTTTCAATCATCTGTCCAAATGGTACGCGCAAAAAAATCGGAGAGGGTGTTTTAGATTATATCCGATGTAATGAAGACTGCATTTTATATAAGTCGGACAGCGACTTATGGCTATTTAAAAATGGTGAAAAACGAGAATTGCTTTCAGGGATTAATTGGTTCTGGTGCCCGAATTCTATGAAAATTGAGCAAAGACTTGGCGTGGATTATTTAGACAGTGTGCTGAATGAAGACTACGAGGAAGATTATGAGGCATCTGAAGAGACAGAAGCGAAACAGGATTCACAGAATGAGACGGCGCAGGATGAGAAGATTCGGTATATAAAATCTGTTTATTATGGAATACAGGACAAGTTGGGCCAGTACACTGTGAAAAAGGTTCAGAAAAATATGGAAGTGTATGACGATAAGAACACAGTGAAAAAAATTGTTTGCTGGAATAGTGCCTGCAGTAATTCAGACTATACATTACCGGAAGGGTATTCTGCGGAATATTATTATGATGCAGATAAGCTGGTGTTTGTTTTTGTCTATGATGGTACAATAGAGTACAGGTTTTACATAGATCCGAATGATGAAACAAAATGTATTCGATATATCGGACCGGATGGTGCTGTCCAGGATTTTGTCAATGGCGTAGATCCGGTGGATAAATTTGGAGATATGGGGAAATTCTGTTATGCCGGATATATGGAATTGAAATGGCAGGGAAAGCAAACTAATGAGACATCAGAGACAGGTAATCTGAAAAAATATTTTTACGATGGCGGCGAATACAAACAGGATGCACAGGGGCTGCAGAACTTGGAATATGCATATAAAGATATTAATAATGATGGCAAACAAGAACTGATTATCAAAGGATTGATTTCTAATGGTAATCAATACAGCAGTAATTATCGCTACTTATTCTATGAGGCAGAAAAGCAGGTTTCACATATAGGCAGCTTTGATAATTGGCAAAATGGCGGCTCAGGTGAGATGTATTATGATAGTAAGAATCATGCAGTTGTTGTTTATACGCGGTTGTCAGACAATAGAACTTATAAACTGTATCAAGTTGCGGGAGAAGTTGAGAAAATTAAAGAAATACAAAAACAGTCATTAGATGTACAGAATGCAAGTGGTTCTATGGAAAGGACTTATCAGTATCAAATGGAAGACTTGGTTTCGACGAAAACTAAGGAGTGGACAGAGACAGAATGGGAAGAGTTTGAAAATAATTTAGAGGAAATATTATTTCAATCTTTTTAAAGAATCTTTGTAAAAATGTAAAATCAAGGCTTAAGGCGTTTTGCAAACGTCTAATTATAAAGAGAGGTTATAATTATGAAGAAACTAAACAAAACACTTCCATTGATTTTATGTGTTATTATGACGGCTGTATTTTACTATTTCAGCAGCCGATGGGCAGCATGGGGCGATATGGATGGCGCATGTAATTTTATATTTAAGGGTATAGACGGATTGCCCCTTAATATGATGAGAATTATTGCAACATTGTTTTTTGCAGTTATGCACGGAGCAGTTATTTTATTGACAGATTCTAAATGGCTGCCATATGTTTATATGGGAATTCTGCTTATTGGCACAATCATTGCAAAAGAAAAATTCTTGTATATTGCTATTTTTGCAATGGGAATCATGAGCTTTCTGGTGGGCGCAATAGTTGAGATGATTACAGGCGTGATTAGTTTTGTGTTCCCGGGATTTGCTGTCATAGGTATATGGATTGTTCGGATTGCTCAGCTTATTGCCCATTGTGGGATGATTGCGCTTTTAACATTTCCTCAGGAACTTTTTAAAGAGGATCAGAAGAGCAGGAAAAGCAGCAGTTCTGGCAGGGGAAGCGGCATTCTGGAAGAACTTAATGAGGGACTTCAGGAGTATGCAAAGGAACAACGTGAAGCTGAAAAACTTGAAACTCTGAAAGATATAGAATGGGAATTGAAACGGAGACGTTAACTGTTACTGACCTCATGAGCTGTCACCGACTTGCTCACACGACTTGTCACCGGATTGATTAACTTTCTGTCATCAGTCCTTGCAGGACTGCCGCCTGACTTCAGGCGGCAATAAGGTTTATGCAGTCATGGTTCCAAGCATTTCATGCTCTACGACATACTTGATCATATAATCATCAATTAGACGTTTCTGATTTTGAAATGCATACATAAGAGCCTTTTCGCAGATCCGGTTGATTATGCGTGGGATTCCGGCCGACGCTTTATGGATCTCATCCAATGCCTTGGTTGTAAATACCTCCTGGGCGCAACCAGAGTAGTCCATATGACTTGCGATATACTGCTCCGTCTCAGATATGTCCAGATGTGGCAGGATACGGTACATATCGATGCGCTGGCGGATAGCAGCATACCGCTGTAGTTTTAGTTTGTTTTCCCAGAGCTCGGTCTGACCGACCAGAACAACAGCCATAGGGCTCATGGAATCAAATCTGTAATTGAGCAGAAAGCGGAATTCTGCCAGAGTCTCCTTCTCAATCAGATGTGCTTCATCTAGGATACAGACGACTTTCTTATGCTGCACTCCACGGATGATCTCGATCTCCTGCTGAAGCTGACGTTTGGAATCACCGCGATAAAACCTGGATTCAAGTCCAAACTGATCCAGCAGCCCCTTATAAAACCATCGTGGCGTCAGCTTTGAGTCAGACAGATAAAGAACAATGTAATCCCCTTTGGGAAGTTCCGAGTAGAATCGGCGGATCAAAGTTGATTTACCACATCCGGGATCAGCAGTTACAACTGCAAACATCTGACGGCCTGCGACATAAGACAGATGTCCAAGTGTTTCACGGAATGCGTTGGACTCGTATAATTTTTCCGGTTTGCGGATGCGTGGACGGAAGTCTCTATAGCGGAGTATCCCCTGGCAAACCGGACAAAGATGGGAGTTCTCACTGCTCTCAACAAAAAACACCAAAATCCTCCTTGAGAACCAGTGTGTAGTCTGATATAATAATCATGGTTTTTAACCAGGGTCTCAGAGTACACAACTTTCCACGGGAGGTGCTCTGGGACCTTTCTCTTTCTGTAAACTAATGACAGTATACAGATCATTCCAGAGACAGGCAAGTAGATCAGTATTATGCTAATTTAAAGAGTCAACAACACATCATGAAATGTGGAGCGCATTTTTCTTTTCCCGTTTTAATTTACAAATCTCTTGTTTTTCCATCCCCTTAATTTTATAATAAGTACATAGAACTTTTATACATCTTAATTTTTAAGGTTGAAGAGTATTTTCGGCAATTCTGATAATCAGATTCAATTTGCAGATTAATATTATAGATAATCAGATTCAATTTACAGATTAATATTATATAGAAACAATCAATACATAGGGAGGCGAAGATGGGACAGTTACTAGATGAGGCAATTGTATTTGCGACCCATGCCCATGCCGGGCAGGTAAGGAAGATGGCGAATACTCCGTACATTCTGCATCCATTGGAGGTGGCATCGATTATTGCCACGATGACCGGAGATGAGCATACGATGGCAGCAGGTGTCCTTCATGATACCGTTGAAGACTGTGATGTGGATCCGAAGGAAATCAAGCGTCGTTTTGGGGCGAGGGTATCAGCATTGGTTCAGAGTGAGACAGAGGACAAGCTGTCAGAGCGGCCGCCGGCAGACACATGGATGGAGCGTAAGGAAGATTCTCTTCTGATGCTCAGGAATACGAAGGATGAGCAGGTGAAGATTTTATGGCTGGCGGATAAACTTTCCAATATGCGTTCTTTTTACCGTGAATACTGCCAAAAAGGCAATGAAATTTTTCAGGCATTGAATCAGAAGGATCCTGCCATGCATGGATGGTATTACCGAACCATTGCCGGGTATCTGGAGAGTTTGAAAGATCAGTGTGCTTATCAGGAGTATACGGATCTTGTTGAAAAGGTATTCGGAGATAATTCCAATTAAGATATTCAACTGAGATAAAGGGGGGAGCCATTAAAGGCGTTCAACTTAAATTACTTAAATCACTCAGATTACTTAGATTATTTATGAGGAGAACTTTTCAGATTGTATTAATCATAGTGAGAAAGGGGTTACAAGACGATGGAAAATGTAACTTATAAAATGCAGGATAATACATTGGTGCTTGCTTTTAACGGCAAGATCAGTTCAGAAAATGCGGCAGCTGTAGAGGAAAAGGTCAATGAGATTGTCAAGGCGCAGGCACATGAGAAGGTGGTTGTGGATGCGGAGAATCTTGAATATATTTCAAGCGCGGGTCTTCGTGTTATCCTTCGTCTCAAGAAGGCAGAGCCTTCATTGAAGGTTATCAATGTATCGGCTGATGTCTATGAGATATTTGATATAACTGGTTTTACAGAAATCATTACCATCGAAAAGGCTTATCGAAAGCTTTCAGTGGAAGGCTGTGAAGCCATTGGCAAAGGTGCCAATGGTACGGTTTACCGTCTGGATCCGGATACGATCATCAAGGTTTACCACAATGCAGATGCACTGGCAGATATTCATCGTGAACGTGAGCTGGCAAGAAGAGCTTTTGTCCTTGGCATTCCGACAGCTATTCCATATGATGTTGTCAAAGTCGGTGATACATATGGTTCTGTATTCGAATTGCTGAATGCCAAATCTTTTGCAAAGCTGATCAAAGCAGAAGTTGAGAACATAGATCAATACGTTGGTCTCTATGTAGATTTGCTGCATAAGATCCATAGCACAGAGGTTAAACCGGAAGATATGCCGGATATGAGAGAAGTTGCCATTGACTGGGTGAAATTCCTGAAGGATTATCTGCCTGAAGATAAATGGGCGAAACTGCTGGCTCTGGTGGAAGCAGTACCTGTACGCCATCAGATGCTCCATGGTGATTATCATATCAAGAATGTCATGATGCAGGATGGGGAAGTACTGCTGATCGATATGGATACATTGTGTCAGGGACATCCTGTTTTTGAACTGGCTTCCATGTACAATGCTTATGTGGGATTCTCTGAACTGGATCACAATGTATCTATGGATTTCCTCGGAATTCCGTATGATACATCCGTTGCCATCTGGAAGAAATCTCTGCCATTATATCTTGGTACGGATGATGCAGACAAAGTGGCAGAAGTTGAGCAGAAAGCCATGCTGATTGGTTATACCCGTCTGATGCGCCGCCGCATCAGACGAAATGGATTTGACAGCGAGGAAGGCAGACGGGAGATAGAAAACTACAAGAACCATATCATCGAACTGCTTGATAAAGTTGACACTCTTGAATTTTAGGATAGCAATCGGATAATTCCGAAATTCCTGCAGTATAATTACCCATACGGTTTACATGCAAATCCGGCAGTGAATGACGACAGAAGGGTTATTCCTGTCAGAGAAATAAGGAGAACACATTATGAATATCACAACAAAAAAAGAGAACACAACCCTTACCGTAGCCCTGGAAGGAAGACTGGACACAACCACAGCAACTGAACTGGAAAAAGCTCTCCAGGCAGCAGATGCCAGTGTCCCAGAACTCATCCTTGACTTTGCAGGACTTGCCTACGTATCATCTGCAGGCTTAAGAGTCCTCCTCACAACCCAGAAAAAAATGAACAAACAGGGTAAAATGATCATCAGAAACGTATGTGACGACATCAAAGAAATCTTCGAAATCACAGGCTTCCTCGACATTCTGACCATCGAATAAAAAAGGTAATTCCTGCCAAGCGACATGCGATGAGCATATCCGTGGAAGACAAAATTCAAAATACTTGGATGGAAAGCCAAATCATAAAACTCCTGCCAAACGTTTTGCGATGAGCATGTTTGGCAGGAGTTTTATGATTTGGCTTTCCTCAGTATAAAGAATTTTGTCGAAATTTTTAGGGGGAGTTATCGACGGTTTTCGACAGCTGTTTTTATGTTTTTATGTTATATTGCTAATGCTTAGATATAAGCTGTAACATTTAGTGATGAATGGTAAATGAGGTGGAGAATATGAGAAAGGAAATCGTCGAATTTGAACAGCATTTTGAAGAACAGAGAATACGCAGTATGGCATGGTGGGACAATTCAGCCAGGTGCAGAGAAGAGAAGGCAGCTTCGAAGGAAGTGATGGATGATTATGAGCTTTTGAAGGGAAAGCTGACACCGGAAGCTCGCATGCTGCTTGATCGGGTTGAGGAGGAGTGGTATCTGCTGAAGGAGGCAGAACTGCAGGCAACTTATATGCAGGGGATTTCAGACGGACTGGAGCTGGGAGCACAGAGACGACAGAAGCGCATTGGAATGACAGAGCATAAGTGCCGCCGTGTATCTTAGTACATCGCTATTCTGAAAATGATATATGAGCGAACAGTTATTTCGAAAAACGATATATGAGTACACAGTTATTTCGAAAAACGATATACCGGGAAGCCCTGACAAAGTGGGGCGCTATTTCAATGGATTTAGACAATCAGCGCAATGAGAAGTTCAATATTGGACAAAGACATATGACTTAATGCAAAAAATACTGTTAATATTCACGAAAAATGTCTAAATTGCAGGATTTTATTAATTAACTTGCAAAAAAATGTAAAAGTCTGTTGATTCCTTACCTTCCAGGAGTTATAATAAATACGCAATTTGTGTTATAAATTTAAGATATACATAGAGCGTGATATGCACTCGGTTATCAGGAAGGAATGTCAACTATTATGAGTAAGGCGTATGCATCAATGAGCAGAGAAGAACTGCTCTCTTTGAAGGACGAACTTGATAAGGAATTTCAGGGATATAAGGAGAAGGGACTGAAACTGGATATGTCCAGAGGTAAGCCATCTATTGCACAGCTGAATCTGTCCATGGGTATGATGGATGTTTTCCACAGTGAATCTGACCTGAAGTGTGAAGACGGCACAGACTGTCGTAATTACGGTGTATTGGACGGTATTCCGGAGGCCAAGAGATTATTGGCGTCTATTGCTGAGGTGAATCCGGACAATATTATGATTTTCGGTAACTCCAGTCTGAATGTGATGTACGATACTGTAGCTAGAGCTTATATGTTCGGCCTTCTGGGACATACACCTTGGTGTAAGCTTGACAAAGTCAAATTCCTCTGTCCTGCACCGGGATACGATCGCCATTTCAAGATTACAGAGACTTTCGGTTTTGAGATGATCACGATTCCGATGCATGAGGATGGTCCGGATATGGATATGGTTGAAGAATATGTCAACAACGATCCTGAGGTGAAGGGTATCTGGTGTGTACCGAAGTATTCCAATCCACAGGGCTATTCCTATTCTGATGAAGTTGTTAAGCGCTTTGCTGCATTGACACCTGCTGCAGAGGATTTCAGAATTTTCTGGGACAATGCCTACAGTGTGCATCATTTATATGAAGACAGACGTGATGAGATTCTTGAGATTCTCGAAGAATGTGCCAAAGCCGGTCATCCGGATATGGTCTTTAAGTTTACATCTACATCCAAGATCAGCTTCCCTGGTTCCGGTGTTGCAGCCATTGCCACATCTGATGCCAATATGGCAGATATCCGCAAGTACATGGTTGTCCAGACAATCGGCCATGACAAGCTGAATCAGCTGCGTCACGTCCGTTTCTTCAGAGACCGCTACGGCGTGGAGGCTCAGATGCGTCGCCATGCAGATATCCTGAGACCGAAGTTTGAGATGGTTGAACAGACACTGGAAGACGAGCTGGGCGGTCTTGAGATTGGTACATGGACCAAGCCTTTGGGTGGCTACTTTATTTCCTTTGATGCATTGGAAGGCTGTGCAAAGGCCATTGTTGCCAAGGCGAAGGAGGCTGGCGTTGTCATGACAGGTGCAGGTGCCACATTCCCATACGGCATTGACCCTAAAGACAGCAATATCCGTATTGCACCTTCTTATCCGACTGTTGAAGAGCTGGCTGTTGCAGCGAAGCTTTTTGCACTTTGTGTTAAGCTTGTCAGTGTTGAGAAGATTCTCGAAAGCAAATAGACGGAGTTCTGAAGGCTCATATGGAGGATAGATCCTGAAGACTCGTATGAAGGATAGATGGACGAAAGCGATAGAATAAAGAAAGATTATAGCTTATAGAAGAACCGGAACTCCAATTAGGAATAAGCCGTTTACTGCCAATGATGATATTTCTGCTGTAGAATACTGCAGAGCAGAATGTGTGATCACTGGGGCA
>Ga0129310_1003051_pt1 | contig 11294 bp, 11 predicted proteins | sample Go1ome_2_FD_94433 | JGI IMG/M metagenome (GOLD analysis project Ga0129310, IMG submission 94433) | Western lowland gorrila individual fecal microbial communities from Wisconsin, USA - Go1022A metagenome | ecosystem: Host-associated > Mammals > Digestive system > Large intestine > Fecal | place...
ATGCTATAATGAGCGAAGCAGAATATATGAGGGAGAACCGAAGATAAAATGGAAACGGATAAGAAAGAAATCAAAGAGGAAGTTACAGAAAAAGAGACTAACGTAAAGAAAGCAGAAGTAAAAGAAGAAACAGTGCAAAAGAAAAAGAGTAAAAAATGGATAGCAGCTGTGGCAGCACTGGCTGCGGTGATCCTGTTGGCTTATGGTGGAGTGGCAATCTATTATCAGTCTCATTTTCTGAACAATACTTTTATCAACAACAGTAATTGCAGTAATCTGACGGCGGCACAGGTGGCCGCAATCATGGATCAGCAGTCACAGACCTACAGTCTGCAGATTCTGGGAAGAGACGAGAACGGTGTGCAGGAAGAGGTCGGCACCATCACGGCATCAGAGATCGGAATGAACTGGGGGGACACTCAGGGAATGGCGCAGGAACTTCTGGACAGACAGAATGAACTCCTGTGGGTGGAAATGCTGTGGACGACATGGAACCACAATGTTGTTCAGAGCGTGTCTTATGATGAAGACAAATTACAGGAGCAGCTGGCACAAATGCCGGCGCTGCAGAAGAAAAATATGATTGCGCCGGAAGACGCATACATCAGTGAGTATTCCGAGAAAACGCAAAACTACGAGATCGTCCCCGAGACCCAGGGAACGGAACTGAACAGTAATCTGGTAGAGGAAGTTGTGTCTGCGGCGATCATGATGGGAGACAATACTGTTGATCTGGTAGATCAGGGCTGCTACGAAAACGCGAAGGTAACCGCAGAGGATGCGGCACTGGTCAAAGCCTGCGATACCATGAATAAATGGGTCGGTGCGCAGATCACCTATGACTGGAACGGCAACAAGGTAGTGGTAGACGGGGATACCATTCACGAATGGATCCAGACGGATACTAAGAATCCCCAATTGGATGAAGAAGCGATTGCGGGATTTGTAGCGGAACAGGCCAAGGAATACGATACCTACGGTAAGAAGAGAAAGTTTACTACGATTCAGGGAATCGAACTTACATTGCCCGGTGGCGCCTACGGATGGAAGACCGACCGTGAGGAAGAGACCAAAGAACTGACGGCAGCTATCGAAAAGGGAGAGACCCTCGACAAAGAGCCGGTATACAGCAGCAAGGGAGCACAGAAGGGAAGCAATGATATCGGCAGCTCTTATGTGGAAATCGACCTGACCAACCAGCATCTGTATTTGTTCCAGAAGGGAAATATTGTACTGGAGACAGATTTTGTATCCGGTAATATGAGTAAGCCCGGCTGTGTGACTCCGCCCGGTGTATTTGGAATTACATATAAGACAAAGAATGCCGTATTGCGTGGAGCGGACTACGCGACACCGGTGAATTACTGGATGCCTTTTAACGGGAATGTGGGAATGCACGATGCCACCTGGAGAAGCAGTTTTGGCGGTACAATCTATCTGACATCGGGTTCTCATGGATGCGTCAATCTGCCGTTGGATATGGCGGCGGCTATTTATGAGTACATGTCTACCGGATTCCCGATTATATGTTACTATTATTGAAGCAGTTGTGAAGAGGGGATATCGAGAAGGAAGGCGGTTCAATGAAGCAGCGTTCGGCGAAAAGAGTGCAGAAGTGGAAAAAAAGATTTGAAAGAGAACGACAATTAAGACAGGAAATCCGGGCGGCAGCACCGGATATTCTGCGTTCCAGGAATTTCCAATCTACGAGGTCGCATGTACAGCATGGAAACATGACGGTCAATGATCACAGTATGAATGTAGCCAAATACAGCATTGCCATCAGCGAGAAGCTGCATATTCCCTGCGAGAAAAGAGATCTGATCCGTGGCGCATTGCTGCATGATTATTTTCTGTACGACTGGCATACACCGGATCAAGTCAGCCCCCACAAACTGCATGGTTTTTACCATCCGGGAAGAGCATTGAACAATGCGCAGAAAGAATATCATCTGACCACCAGAGAAAAAGATATTATTAAAAAACATATGTGGCCGTTAACGATCTCTGCCGTCCCTATGTGCAGGGAAGCCTGGATCGTTACCATGGCAGACAAATGGTGTTCCCTTATGGAGACTTTCCATGTACATAAGGGACACGGAGCACTGATCGAGAAACTTCAGAAGATAGAAGAAAAGCAGGGAAAATAGGAAAAAAGAAATTCCACAACAGGAGAACAACGGAATTGGGTGAATTGTACCGGAGATTAAAAGACTACAGCAGGACGGATTATTACCCTTATCATATGCCGGGGCATAAGCGGCAGTTCTGCGGGGAATTACCGCGGGAGATCATGGAAATTGACATCACGGAGATCAATGGATTTGATAATCTGCATGCACCGGAGGAGATTTTTCGGAGATTGCAGGACGAGGCAGCCCGGATGTACGGTGCCGAGGAGAGCTTTTACCTGGTCAACGGAAGCACCTGCGGAATCCTGGCGGCCATCAGTGCGGCGGTTCCCAGGGGCGGACGGATCCTTATGACCAGAGGAGCCCATAAATCCGCATACCATGCCGCGTATCTGAGAAATTTAACAGTTTCTTATCTGTATCCGGAGATGATGGAGGAGTATGATATTTATGATGCGGTAACTCCGGAGCAGATTGCAGAGGCCCTCAGACAGGGACCTGTTCCGGATGCAGTATTTCTGGTATCGCCCACCTATGAAGGCAGAATTGCAGACATAGAGAGGATTGCAAAGCTGGTACACAGTAAGGGGATTCCTCTGATCGTAGACGAAGCCCATGGTGCCCATCTGGGTCTGGCGGAAGGCTTTGCCAAAAACAGCTGCCAGTGTGGTGCGGATCTGGTGATTCACAGTGTTCATAAGACCTTACCGGCGCTGACACAGAGCGCATTGCTTCATGTAAATGGCAACCGGATCGACAGAGAGCGTCTGCGCAGATTTCTGCATATTTATCAGTCCAGCAGTCCATCCTATGTATTAATGGCAGGAATTGACAATGCGTTGCAACAGGTACGGGAACGGGGTGATTATCTCTTTGCCCGGCTGCAGGTAAATTATCTGAGAATGTTGACAGAACTGTCAGAATGTAAGAACCTTCATTTTCTGCCGCTGGATGCGAGACAGGATATCGGGAAACTGGTAATATTATCTCCAAAGGCAGGTTTGTCAGGACAGCAGATTTATGATATCCTATTAGAGAAGTACCATCTGCAGCTGGAAATGGCAGCTGCGGATCATTGTCTTGCGATGTTTACCATAGGAGACAGCGACGAGGCATACACAAGAATGACGGATGCATTGTCAGCCATCGACCGTGATATTACCGTGGGAAAATGGCAGGGACAACCGGAGGCAGAGCGCAGAAATCCCGGAGAAGATTCTCTTTATCACAGGCAGCCGAAAGGTTGTATCTCTCTTGCAGAGGCCTGGGATGCCGAAAAGGAAGAAATTCCTTTAAGCCGGGCAGCAGGAAGGATCGCGGGTGATTTTGTAAATCTGTATCCCCCCGGAATTCCTGTTCTGGTACCGGGAGAGCAGGTGGAAGAGATCCATTGCAGGAAGCTCGCGGAGCATTCCGCCGAAGGGCTGAATGTACAGGGAATCACCGGAGCAGACGAATATCGCATTACTGTAATTAAAAATTAAAAAATATAGCAGCAGAAAGGATTTAGCCTGTATGAGAAAAACCAAAATTATTTGTACCATCGGTCCTGCCAGTGAAAGTGAGGAGAAATTAAGAGAGTTAATGCTTGCGGGTATGAACGTGGCACGTTTTAACTTTTCCCATGGAAGCCACAAGGAGCAGTTGGTAAAATACAACAGAGTATTAAAAGTGCGCAAGGAACTGGGACTTCCGGTAGCAACTCTGTTAGATACCAAGGGACCGGAGATTCGTCTGCGTGATTTTGAAGGCGGTAAGGTAGAGCTGGTATCCGGTCAGCAGTTTATCCTGACTACGGAAGAAATCATGGGAACCGCCGAGAGAGCGACTATTTCCTATAAGAATCTGAAAAACGATATTAATGTGGGCACAACGATCCTGATTGATGACGGTCTGATCGAGATGACTGTAGAAGAGATCAAAGGCGAAGATATTGTGTGCAGAGTCATAAATGGTGGTTTCGTATCGAACCATAAGGGTGTCAATGTACCGGGGGCGATTCTGTCCATGCCTTATATCAGTGAGGTGGATCTGGCAGATATTATTTTCGGTGTGGAGCATGGATTTGATTTTATTGCTGCTTCTTTTGTCAGAACGAAGGAAGACATTCAGGAAGTACGCAAGATTGTAGAGGACAGAGGCAGCAAGATCAAGATTATTGCCAAGATCGAGAACATGCAGGGTATTCAGAATCTGGAAGAGATCATTAACGTGGCAGACGGTATCATGGTAGCACGTGGTGACATGGGTGTCGAAATCCCTCTGGAAGAAGTACCTATTCTGCAGAAGAAGATGATTAAGATGGCGGTGGCACAAGGCAAGCATGTAATCACTGCGACCCAGATGCTGGAATCCATGATCAAGAATCCCCGCCCTACCAGAGCGGAGGCAACGGATATCGCCAATGCGATCTACGACGGAACCACGGCTATCATGCTGTCCGGAGAGAGCGCAGCCGGTCTGTATCCGGTGGAAGCTGTTAAGACCATGTCCCGCATTGCGGTGAGAGCGGAGCAGGATATTGACTACCGCGGAAGAATGCAGAAAGTGAAGGAAGACAGACAGGAGACGCCTGATATTACTACGGCAATTTCTTATGCAACCTGCAGCGTGGCATCTGACCTGAAGGCAGCAGCCATCATTACGGTTACCATGTCCGGATTTACCGCGAATATGATCGCCCGTTATAAGCCCGGATGTCAGATTATCGGCTGTACCCTGGATGAGAAGGTGTATCGTCAGTTAAATCTCCTGTGGGGCGTGAATCCTGTTATGATCCAGAAGGAGCAGACCACGGATGCCCTGTTTGAGGAAGCAGTCTTTAAGGCAAAGCAGGCCGGTCTGGTAAAAACCGGTGACACGGTTGTCATTACCGCAGGCGTACCTCTGGGAGTGGTAGGTAAGACCGATATGATCCACGTAGTGGAAGTAGAATAAAGCGTACTGTGCGGCAGGAAAACGGCCGGATGGGAGCAGAAAAACGAGAACGCAGATATGGGAAAAATCGTATATCTCATGGGGAAAAGTTCCTCAGGGAAAGATACTGTTTTTAAAGAACTGATGAAAGAGGGCACGATGGATCTTCGGACCATCGTGCCTTATACGACAAGACCGATCCGGGCCGGGGAAGAGAACGGCGTGGAATATTTTTTCACCGGTGAAGCCGGTTTTCAGAACCTGAAGGAACAGGGTAAGGTCATTGAGGACAGAGCTTATAATACGGTCTATGGCATCTGGCGGTATTTTACCGTAGATGACGGGCAGATCGATCTGACTACGCAGAATTATCTCATGATCGGAACCCTGGAAGCCTATGAGAAAATGATAGCTTATTTCGGCACAGAGGCTATTTTGCCGGTCTATATTGAACTGGATGACGGCGTGCGCTTACAGCGGGCACTGGACAGGGAACTGCGGCAGGAGAAGCCGAAGTATGAAGAGATGTGCCGCAGATTTCTGGCGGACAGTGCCGATTTCTCCGAGGAGAAGCTGGCGGCAGCAGGGATCCGGGACAGATTTGAGAATACAGATCTGACGAAATGTCTGAAAGACATTACAGAGTACTTAAAAGAAGCCGGAATATAGCCGAAATATTGATAACAGGGAAGAAAATGCCAGATTCCTGTCAGGAAAGAAAGGAAAAGAGGTGGGCGTATGGAAATGAGAGTAAACCAGATACAGCAGCCGGCTCCTGTGGAGCAGGTACAGAATACCGCGCCCACGGACGGAAGCTTTAAATTCATGCTGGCGAGCCATGTGGAGGAAGCAGAGCTTCAGGAGAGATTGACGAACCTGATGGCGGAGATCACCACAGAGGGCGAAAAGCTGGCCAAGCGCCGGGATGTGAAGGATATGCGGCACTACCGTGGACTGGTCAAGGAATTTCTTAACGAAGTGGTGACCAGATCCCATTCCTTCTCCAGAGAGAACTTTCTGGACCGGAGAGGACGGCATCGTGTGTACGGTATTATCCGGCTGGTGGATGAGAACCTGGATCAGCTGGCCCAGGAACTGATGAAGGATGAAAAAGATAATCTGGCGATCCTGAATAAGATCGGAGAGATCAGAGGACTTCTGCTGGATATTTTTACATAAATAAAAATACAGGAAACGCTTGCACAATACGGAAGAAGGAAGTACGATAAAGTCAGAATCGGAAAAACGATAAGATACGGACAGGGGGAATACTAATGGCAACATTTCATGACATTATAGGTCAGGAACAGATCAAAGAGCATTTACAGAATGCCATTTCGGCGAAAAAGATTTCCCATGCTTATATTATTAACGGTGAAAAGTCGTCCGGCAAGGAATTCATTGCCAGAGTATTTGCCATGACCCTGCAGTGTGAAAAGGGCGGAACGGAGCCATGCCAGGAATGTCATTCCTGTAAGCAGGCGCTGTCGGACAATCAGCCGGACATCATCTATGTCAGCCATGAGAAGCCCAATACTATCAGCGTAGACGATATCCGTGCGCAGATCAATAATGATATTGCCATCAAGCCTTACAGCAGTCCATATAAGATATATATTATGAACGAGGCGGAGAAGATGACGCCCCAGGCACAGAATGCGATTCTGAAAACATTGGAAGAGCCACCCGAATATGCGGTGATCATGCTGTTGACCTCCAATGTGAATGCCTTGCTGCCGACGATTCTCAGCCGTTGCGTGGTACTGAACATGAAGCCGGTAGCGGACGATCTGGTGAGAAACTATCTGATGCAGCAGCTGCATGTGCCGGACTATAAGGCTGAGGTCTGTGTGGCATTTGCCCGCGGCAATATCGGAAAGGCCAAATCACTGGCTTCCAGTGAGGATTTCGACAATATCAAGAATGAGGCGCTGTCCTTATTAAAATATATTCAGGACATGGATCTGAATGAGATCACGGTAGCCATCAAAAAGATCACGGAATACAAGCTGCAGATCAATGATTACCTGGATCTGATCGCGATCTGGTATCGGGATGTACTCCTGTTCAAGGCCACCAGTGATGTGAACCATCTTGTGTTCCGGGAGGAGATCAGTGCTATCCGCCGCGTAGCCCAGCGCAGCAGCTATGAGGGAATCGAGGAAGTCATCGAAGCCCTGGATAAGGCAAAGAGACGTCTGGATGCCAATGTAAACTTTGATCTGACCATGGAACTTTTGATGCTGGAGATCAAGGAGAACGGATAAGTCAAAAGATAAAATTATTTTTTCCTTGGAGAGTTCTCATTTTCTGTCAGGCACTTGATGAAAGAAGAAACAGCGTGAACCTGTTCGGCATTCAGGGAATCCATCGACTCCAGAACCTGTTGCCAGAGAGATGCCCTGATTAGAAAAATTCACTTTGCCCGGTAGATGCACCCACATGCAATCCAAATTTGCCGAAATAATTCGGCATGATAAGCTGCTGAATGTATTTTATGTACATTCAGCGGTTTTTGTTTTCCCGAAAAATGATTTCCTCATTCGTTATATATAGCAGAAGTAATTCCATAACGAGGAGGATACAGGGATGAATATTATCACAGAGACGAGAGAAAATATGGAAAACTGGTTTGGCAGAAAGCAGAGAAAAGCATACCGGAGAATGCAGGGGGATAATTACCGGGGCTATGTGTATCAGCTGACACTGCCGGATACTGATATGGAATGCACCGCAATAATCCGACTGACAGATCTGAATATGCTGGATTGCGCGACAGCAGTAGAACGGCTGTCGGCAGGACTTTTGCCCAGTGATGGAAGCCAGGAAAGAGATTTAAGGAAGCATCTGGAAATGCTGTCAGGCAGATTGCTTGGAAATGTGTCGGGCAATCTTCCATTCGGAGACGATAGCTATGATGAGGAGGAGCGGATATGAAAGCACTTGTGATACCCGATGTTCATTTAAAACCGCATATGTTCGCGGAAGCCGCCGAACGGATGAGAAAGGGCGTGGCGGATCGCGCAGTGTGCCTGATGGATATTCCGGATGACTGGGGCAGAGAATATGACCTGGAATTGTATGCGCAGACCTTTGACGCGGCAATAGCTTTTGCAAAGGAATTCCCCGATACCCTGTGGTGCTATGGGAATCATGATCTGTGCTATCTGTGGAATGAGCGGGAATCGGGATACAGCCGGGCAGCAGCCTATCTGGTCAGGAATAAACTGGAGGAGCTTAAAGAGGCGTTGCCGACCGGGAATCAGATCCGCTACATACAGAGGATTGACGGTGTATTGTTCTGTCATGGCGGCATCTTACAGGCGTTTGTAGAAGAAAATGTGAAAAATACAGATTCTGTGGAGGAAACCATCGCAGAGATTAATGCCATGGGACCGGAGCAGTTATGGTGCAGTGCCAGTCCCATCTGGTACCGCCCGCAGTGTTATCAGGAGGCAATGTATGGAGAAGACAGCCTTTTACAGGTTGTCGGGCATACACCGGTGGAGAAAATATACAGAAGCAGTAATGTGATCTCCTGCGATGTATTTTCCATCTATCGGGACGGACGTCCCATTGGAACACAGAAATATCCGGTGATCGACACTGTGGAAAAAATTTTATTGAAAGAAGTATAAGCAGGCCGGATGATGAAAAGACCTTGACATTTCCGCTATTTCGGTATTATCATATCAAGGTAAAGGCAATGAACGTGCACAGTAAGATTCTATTTTCCTGACAGAGAGGGAAGTTCACCGGCTGAAAAGCTTCCTGAGGTTCAAGCAGAATCGAAATTCCCACGCGAGCTGCGTACCGGAAGAATCGGAGATTTGGTAGGGTATGACGTTTCCTCACTCGTTACGTGAGTTAAGAGTCTTATCGTGAATGTAAAAAGTATTTTCATTTTTCACATAAGGAATTTGGGTGGTACCGCGGATATGAATTCGTCCCAATGGGGTGAATTTGTATGCGCGGTTTTTTGTTATAGGAACCGGCAACGATATATTTTCCCCAGGCACAAGTAAAAATACGTGTGAATCAATGCACAGTGTGCAGCAGGCACACAGAAATGAGGAGCAAGATGGCAGATTTAAACGAATTGAATGAAAAAGTCGAACAGATCAAAGCTGACATCCGGGAACAGCTGGAAAAGATCGAGAACACCAAGGGTGTCTACGAGTACAAGAAGACCATTCTGGATAAGAACGGTATTATCGGCGGACTGATGAAGCAGATGGGTTCTGTGCCCAAGGAAGAGAAGGCTGACTTCGGTAAGAAGGTCAACGAACTGAAGAACTGGGCCAGCGAGCATTTTGACGAGCTGAACACGAAGTTAAAAGAAAAAGAGATGGAGCTGCGCTACGAGAGCGAGAAGATCGATATCTCCATGCCGGCAAAGAGCCGTAAGACCGGTAATCTGCATCCCGTAACCCAGGTGCGTAACCAGCTGATCGATATCTTCGCATCCATGGGCTTCAGCGTATATGAAGGAACCGAGATTGAGACCGATTATTACAACTTTACCGCACTGAATACCCCGCAGGATCACCCCGCAAGAGACATGCAGGATACCTTCTACCTGTCTCCGGAATTCCTGCTCAGAACCCAGACTTCTGCAGGTCAGGTTCACGTTATGGAGAGCCAGAAGCCTCCTATTAAGATCTTAAGCCCCGGTAAAGTATTCCGTTCCGATGATGATGCGACCCATTCTCCCATGTTTACCCAGATGGAAGGTCTCGTAGTGGACAAGACCATCACTCTGTGCGACCTGAAGGGTATGCTGGAAGTACTGGTACAGAAGATCTTCGGCGAAGGTACCACCACAAGACTGCGTCCTTCTTACTTCCCGTTCACCGAGCCTTCCGTAGAGGTTGATGTCAGCTGTTTCGCCTGCGGTGGCTGCGGCTGCCGTCTGTGCAAGGGCACCGGCTGGATCGAGGTACTGGGTGCGGGTATCGTGAACAAGAAGGTGCTGGAGAACTGCGGCATCGACTCCGAGGAGTACAGCGGACTGGCATTCGGTATCGGTATTGAGCGTCTGGCTATGTTAAAGTACGGTATTAACAATATCAAGCTGTTATATCAATCTGATATGCGTGTACTGGATCAGATCAACGATGACTGATAACGAAAGGTTAAGGAGGAAAAAGATATGTTAGTACCATTGAGTTGGTTAAAAGAATATGTGGATATAGATGTAGAAGCCAAAGAACTGGAAGAGAAGCTGTTCTCCTGCGGTTTTGAGGTAGAGGAATCCTACGAAGTGGGTAAGGACATCAGCGGCGTGGTAGTCGGACTGGTAGAAGAGTGTGAGCCGATCCCCGAGACCCACTTACATGTATGTAAGGTAAACGTAGGCGGCGCAGAGCCCTTACAGATTTGCTGTGGTGCAGATAACGTACACACAGGTGGCAAGTATCCCGTAGCGCTGGAAGGTGCACAGGTATACGCTACCGCAAAAGATCATGTGACCATCGAGGGCACCATGAAGATCAAAAAAGGCAAGCTGCGCGGCTATGAGTCCTGCGGTATGCTGTGTTCCGGTACCGAACTGGGACTGACCGAGGATCTGTATCCCGGTGCAGGCTACAACGGACTGTTGGTACTGCCGGAGGATGCCGAGATCGGTGCAGATGTAAAGCCCCTGTTACAGCTGGATGACTGGATCTTCGACATTGCCATCACCGCCAACAGACCGGACTGCGAGAGCATCTTTGGTATCGCCAGAGAAGTAGCGGCTATTCTGAATAAGCCCGTGAAGACCCCGGCTCTGGATTACACGGAGAGCGGTATTACCAAGGACGGATTTACCGTAACCGTGGATGCTCCGGATCTGTGCCCCAGATATATCGCACATTACGTATCTGATGTAAAGATCGGTGAATCCCCCGCATGGATGAAGAGACGTCTGGCACTGGTAGGCATCGGTTCCATCTCCAATGTGGTAGATATCACGAACTATATTTTAAAAGAACTGGGTCAGCCCATGCACGCATTTGACTCTTCTTACATTGAAGGCAATGCCATTCATGTAAGACGTGCTCATGATAAAGAGAAGATCATGACCCTGGATGAAAAAGAGTTTGAACTGAATGAGAACAACCTCGTTATCTGTGATGGTGTAAAACCCGTAGCACTGGCTGGTATCATGGGTGGTTTAAATTCCGAGATCCGCGATACCACAGAGGCTGTCATCTTCGAGTCCGCAAAATTTGCAAGAGACAATATCCGTAAGAGCTCCAGAGC
>Ga0129310_1003052_pt1 | contig 11290 bp, 8 predicted proteins | sample Go1ome_2_FD_94433 | JGI IMG/M metagenome (GOLD analysis project Ga0129310, IMG submission 94433) | Western lowland gorrila individual fecal microbial communities from Wisconsin, USA - Go1022A metagenome | ecosystem: Host-associated > Mammals > Digestive system > Large intestine > Fecal | place...
ATGATCAGTGTCTCCTGTACGGTGTTCTTCTCAATCTTGTATTTCATTGGTATCTCTCACTTTCTCGCATCGCTATCATTTCTTTATATGTTAGTTTTATCTAACCATTTTGCAGCGCTATGCAGTTAGGTAACACTAACTTGCGTATCTTAGAAAAGCCGCATTGCTGCGGCCTTTCGGCTGACTGTTTTGTGTTTTCGTTCCTATTATACTGAACTTATTTCTGTTTTGCAAGGTAGATTTAGTAAGATTCCTATGGTGATCAGAAGAATTCCCCCGAAAAATAACATAATTTCCATTACATAAGCTGCAATGCCTTCTCCTGTCTTCGGTACTACGTCCAGTTCCTGCGTCACTGCCTGTGTTGCAGCAGGCTGTGCTTCAGAACTGTTGTCATCGTTTCCTTTAGAATCCTCGTGAGAACTTCCACCGGTACCTGCGGTGGTCTTTTCCTTTTTTACAATGACATAGGTAGAAAACTGGTTAGTCTCGAAAGTGACTTTCCCGTCGATCACATTTGTGTCCAATGCAGTGGTAGTACCGTTATGATCTCTCACCACCACATAGTCATAATCCGCATCGTAGTTGTTGATTCCAAGACTTAAGGTAATAGGATTGGTGAATTCCGTAATCTTTGTTTCCCAGTTCGTGCCATCCCCTTTGGCTACGATCTGGTCCAGATCCAGTTCCACTGCCTGTGCCGATACCGCTCCGGCCACTTTCTGTTGTGCCGCCGTCATATCATATCCGGTACTGTCGGCAACTGTCAGCTGCAGATTACCGCTTCCTGCTGCGTTGGCTCCGTTGCCGATGGATACGGAAGTCACTTCCTTTGCAGCTGATATATCCACCACATCCTCCGCTTGATCAAAGATTCCTTTCAAATGGATCTGGGTATTTGGCATCGTAAAAGTAAACGTGGAAACATCCTCTGCCGCTGCAAGATTTATCCCGTTTAGCGAAACTCCCTTCAACTGATATCCATAATCCGGCTTCAATTCCACGGTAACCGTATCCCCCGGCTGTACCACCAGATTCCCACCTCTGCTGTCTCCTGCATTGTTTCCATAGGGATCGCCGGTATTCGGTGCAGTACCATTTATTTGAATGATCCAGGCCGTTCCATGCTCCAGATAAGCATCCTCTCCGTAGGTTATCGAATCATATCCCCATGTTATTGTAATTCTCTCTTTGTCTACCTGAATGGAATGGATTCCTTTTTCCATCCATGTCACCGCATTTTCCTGTGAACTTCCGGCTCCCTGAATCATGTATTTTCCGGAACCGCTGTTAAGTACATATACTTTTACCGTGTCCACAGAATCGTCCACTCTGTATTCTGCTCCATCCACGGAAATTTTGTTTTCCCCGATCCATTCTTGCAAAGTCTTATAGGTATTTTCAATTCCTATATAGATTTCGATATTATTATTTTTCCATGTGGCATAATCGTTTGGAGAGATACCGTCACCTTCTAATCGAAAACAGATATTGTTTCCCGTTCCCGGATTCGGTCCAGGTACATTTCCTCCCGATGCTTCGAACATGGGTTCAAATTTAAGATCCGCATTTTCTACCTTGGTTTTATAAATATACGAAGCACCATTTGCGGTCATGCTTGCTTCTGCAATGCTCAGACCATTCACCATTAAGCTTCTCAGGACGCAATCCGTGTCCGGTGTCAGTGTTATGGTAAGCTCTGTTCCTGCTGCCACAGCTGCCTGTGCAGCATCCCCCTGTAATCCGGCTCCTTCTATTTTCATACTACCGGCCGCATATTGGAATGCACCATCCTGCACACTGCTCCACGGTGTATGATCATCCGCTCCCACCGTATATGTCTGGCTGTTGCCCTCTGCTCTTACATGAAATTCCGGCAAAACTCCCAATATCAGCACCAGTGCCAGTAATAAAACAAATGTCGTTCTTCTGCTTTTGTTCATCTGCGCAAGTCCTCCTTTTATACTTATATATATTCATAGGATACCTGCCTTTTCAAGTTGACATTTGTCTCAACCTGCCAAATCCATGCATTTTCTGCGTTCGTGGGTATCGCATCGTCAATCTGTCTCTCATACCCGTGCCATTCTCGTTCTCTCGCTATTTCTGGTCTTCTTCCCAGTTGTAGTAGAACTGGATCAGTCCGATGCGGCTCCTGGTGCCGGTCTTCTCATTCAACGCAGCCACATGCCGATAGAGCATCGCACGGGAGACAAAGAGACTTTCAGCGATCTCCTGCATACTGTCATCGGACAACAGCAGAAGCTGCAACACCTCCTGTTCCCGTTCGGTCAGGCCGAAGTGCTCCGCAAATCGCAGCATCCTGCTCTGGCTGTCTGGCATTTCACAGCTTTCCATTTCTTTGAGAACCTCTGACCCGGATTCCCCATCCGGCTGTCCGGCACTTCCGGTATTATCTGCCTCCGGACACAACTTCCGTCCGGTCACCACTCCGCCTGTCATTCCGGCCGTGACGCCGCTTTCCGACTTTCCAAACACGATCTGCATACAATCATAGTACCACAAAAGTGACATGCTGATGAGCACAAACAATACCAGTGCCAGCACCGCCGTCAGGACATGACTGTCTCCTGTCAGGAGGCTGATTGAAGCCACTCCCGTAATGACAGCTCCCAGATTGTTGGCTGCTCTTCCCATTCCGGCCCACATTTTCCCATCCTGCATGCGATACGACAGCTGGAAGAATCCATTGGTGAAAAACACCACGAAAAATCCCACAGACACATAGAAGATCAACAGTCCCGGCAGAAACGGTCCGCCGCTTTCGATGATCAGCACACAGATTGTCGACAGGATTGTCACCGCATACATGATCAGACTGCGATACCGACCACTGTGCAGATCGAACAATACCCCTGCCAGCAGTCCGCTGAGTGCCAGAAACAGTCTCGGCCACTGTCCGATGTCCATGGTGCCGGCTGCATGCGCCAGCGTCACGGCATTGTCCAATGTAGCGAAGATACAAGTCATCAGAACAACCGTCACCAGTAATGCCACACCTGCCAGCCGGGGATTCTTCCATGATATCTGCTCCGCAGTAACACCTTCCTGCGCATTTTTCACCGACATCATTTCTCCGTCCTCTGCCTTCTGTCTCCTGTGATATCCAGACAGTGCATTCTGCGCCATTCCGACAGTCAATACCCACAGCACCACAAAACTTACCGCCAGGATCACGCCTTCCACCTTCTCACTCCAGAACAGATTGTGGTTCAGGAATTGCAACAACAGTCCGAACGCATAAGCTGCACCCACAGTCTTCGCCGGATGCTTACTGTTAAAGAGCTGTTGTGCCGCCCGATAATGTGCCCTGCTGCCCAGATACCCCAGCACCAGGAACAAATATACACCCGCTCCCAGAAGCACACCATACTCCGTCCAATCCAGCAGCACTCCATAGCCCCCAATACTTAACAATAACACCAAGAATCCCCCTGCTTTGAAAGCAGCGGGATTCTCGTATTTGCCTTTTCGTTTTTCTATCAGGGAATAGGACAGCAAACCCAGCACACTGACACCGAGGATATAACTCTGCGCCAGCGCCACCCCGGCAGGGTCCGTGCAAACTGCCATCCGGTTGTCAAACAGATACTCTGTTCCTAAAAATACAAAATAGAAAAATGCCAATGAAAGCATGGTCTCTCCTTATACAGACTGGAAACCACCTTCCAGATCCTCAATGATATCATCAATATTCTCCGTACCGATGGACAGACGAATGGTGTTGCTGTAAATACCCTGCTCATTCAGTTCCTCCTCTGACAGCTGTGCATGGGTAGTAGAAGCCGGATGGATGACCAGAGATTTCACATCTGCCACATTCGCCAGCAGGGAGAACAGTTCCAGATTATCGCAGAACTTCTTGGCTGTCTCCTTGCCGCCCTTGATCTCGAAGGTGAAGATGGAGCCACCGCCATTCGGGAAGTATTTCTGATACAGTGCCTGCTGCTCCGGATCGGTGGATACGGAAGGATGATGAACACGCTCTACCTGAGGATGATTGTTTAGATACTGCACTACCTTCAGTGCATTCTCCACATGACGCTCCACGCGAAGAGACAGTGTCTCCAGTCCCTGTAAGAAAATAAATGCATGCACGGGAGAAATACATCCGCCCATATCACGAAGAAGCATTGCACGGATTGCTGTTACGAAAGCTGCGCCCGGTACTGCCTTGGTGAAGGTCACGCCATGATAGCTGGGATTCGGAGTGCACAGGTGAGGAAACTTGCCGCTGCCCTCCCAGTCAAACTTGCCGTTCTCTACGATCACGCCACCTAAGCTGGTGCCGTGTCCGCCGATAAACTTCGTAGCAGAATGTACCACGATATCTGCGCCGTACTCAAAAGGACGTACCAGATAAGGGGTTGCAAAAGTATTGTCCACTACCAGAGGCACCTTGTGTGCATGAGCAATCTGTGCCAGACGCTCGATGTCTACCACATCGGAATTAGGGTTGCCCAGAGTCTCAATGTAGAGAGCCTTGGTGTTCTCCTGAAAGCTAGCTTCGATCTTGTCATAATCGGAAGGAGCCACGAAAGTGGTGGTCACACCGTAGTCTACCAAAGTATGTGCCAACAGATTGTAAGTTCCGCCGTAAATATTATTAGCAGAAATGATATGATCTCCCTGTTTTGCCAGATTCTGGATCGTATAGCAGATGGCTGCCGCTCCGCTGGCTACTGCCAGAGCTGCGGTACCTCCCTCTAATGCCGCAATACGCTGTTCGAAGACACCCTGGGTGGGATTACCCAGACGACCGTAGATTTCACCGGGATCTTCCAGTCCGAAGCGTGCTGCTGCATGGTCGCAGTTGCGGAATACATAAGAAGATGTCTGATAAATGGGAACGGCTCTCGCGCCGGTCACGGGATCGGGCTGCTCCTGTCCCACATGTAACTGTAATGTCTCGAATTTCAGATTACGCTCTGCATAGGGCTTTTTACTCATGTTCTGCCTCATTTCTGCACTTTGATGTGCTATGTATTATTGCGTAACGATCCTGGCGGAACCGTTACAATTTCTATAAAAAACATGCTAAAACACATTGCAAAATCTGTCAATGTAAAACTTTAGCGCAGCAGATATTTTTGTCCACTGCGCCTCTATTCCTCTCCAGATTGCATTATATTACTTTACTTCACCAATCGGTCCTTATACTGCAGCCATTTTCCCGTCCGCACCCGGTTGGTAAACAAAATTGCCCGGACTACCCAGTCCATGGTCATGGCAACCCAGACACCAATGACTCCCAGGCCTGCTCCCCGTCCCAGAATATATGCCATGCCCACACGGCAGAGCCACATGGAAGAAATGGCCACGATCATGGTAAACCTCACATCTCCTGCGGCACGAAGTGCATTGGACTGTGCAAAGGACAGCGGATGCACCAGCATGCAGCACACACAGCTGTAACAGAACAGAAAAACCGTTATCTGCATCGTCTCCGGTCCCAGATGATAGATGCCGCAGATTGGCCGTGCAAAAATAATCATGGGAATTCCCAGCAGAATCATGCAGGCATATGCGGCTTTCATCATTTTTTTCAGATAATACAACGCCTGCTCTGTTTCTCCGGCACCGATACACTGTCCGATCACAGTGATCATCGCTACACCGATGGCATTGGCCGGGATCTGCTGGAAACTGGCAATACTGCCTGTTACAGCATTTGCTGTCGTAGCCGCCATTCCAAAACCTGCGATCAGGCTGGTAGTCAGAAGCTTACCGATCTGGAAGATACTGTTTTCAAGTCCGTTGGGAATCCCGATATACAAGATCTTTCCCAGTATTTTCGTGTCGATCCTCCAGTGATTACTCATTATGATCTTGTCACTTTTTCCAAGCAGCACTATGATCATCACAGCTGACAATATTCTGGAAAACAACGTGGACAACGCCGCACCGGCAGCACCGATCCCTGCACCATAGATCAGTATCGCATTTCCCGCAATGTTTACCAGATTCGCCACCAGGGATACCTTCATGGATACCTTGGAATCTCCCACCGCACGGAACAGTGCCGCACCACCGTTATAGATTCCCAGAAAAGGAAAAGAAACAGCTACAATATAAAAATAAATTCTGGCGGCACTCATAACCTCCGCTTCCACATTTCCGTAAAGCAGCGCCAGTAAGCCTCTGTTCCAGACCAGTGCCACCGTCATAAACAGAAGAGCCACACCTCCAACTGCCAAAAAAAGCTGATTGGAGGCCCGGCCTACCATTTCCTTGTCACCGTGTCCCATGTACTGTGCTGCCACGACTGCACCACCGCTTGCCATAGCTGTGAACAGACCGATCAACAGCACACAGATACTGTCCACCAGGGAGATTCCGGATACCACAGCTTCTCCACAGCTGGCTGCCATCATCGTATCCGCCATTCCCATTGCAATGGCCAGAAACTGCTCTATGATCAGCGGCCACAACAGTTTTTTCAGTGCATCCTGTGAAAACAGCATTTTCTTTTCTTCTGTCATATCTTACATCATCCTTTATCATCACATTGACAACTGCCAAAATAGCACATTGTCATTGCGTTGTAAATACAAATGTAATTTTATGATTCTGTAACTATTCAGCCCCCCATTTGCAAAACCGCCTCTACGAGGCTTTCCTGAATAACATGCCTGCATGTTATTTGCTCATGGTGGTTACTCCGCCCTATCAATACTTACAGCTCCCGGTATACAAAATAATCCGCTGCGACGCTGCCGCCAAGCATCTTCTGCTCATTGATGACAAACAGTCCGTCCTTGACACCGACCCAGCGGCCCGGAGTTGCTTCCACCATCTGTCCCACCGGCTGCAAATCGTCCTCAGCAGTTCCCACATAGAATGTGCGGTTGTTCTCCTTCTCCACCTTCATCTGAATATAAACGACATCGCTATTCCATTCGCCCAGGTCAGTGCGCACCTCATCATCCTTTGTCCAGTTGCCGGTGCGCTGCTGCAGTCTTAGTTTTCCGTTTACTTTCTGTACCGCAAGTGCCGTATAGCATCCGCCCAGGGATACCAGTCCCGCCACATCACCGGCCAGCATCTCTTCCAGATGCAGGCAGGTAGTAATGGAAAATTCCGGTGCCGGCCACTTCTGCAATAACAGATTACTGACATCACACAGCTGTTTCTCCGAATCCTCGATCTGCGAAATGAGCGTCAGATGCTTGTCTCTGAGAAGACACCATCCTTCCTGATAGTTGGCATTCCACTGCCACTGCAGTCCAAGCTTCTCTCCTTCGAAGAAATCACTGTCCTCCGGTGCATCGATCGGGTATACCGCTCCCACATCCGGCTTTTGATAATGCAGTACCGGTTCACCGCAGCCGTCCACAGCATTCACCCCGATCACCGGCCAGTCATTTTCCCAGTGCATGGGCTGTAAATGTATGATACGGCCTGCATTGCCCACATCCTGAAAATGTAAGAACCAGTCCTGTCCGTCCGGCGTATCCACCCATGCACCCTGGTGAGGGCCGTTCACGGGAGAATTGCCCTGATGCAGGACGATTTTCTCTTCCCAGGGACCGTAAATATTTTTCGACCGCAGTACGGTCTGCCAGCCGGGCTTCACGCCCCCTGCCGGAGCAAAAATGTAATAATAACCGTTTCTCTTGTACAGCTTCGGGCCTTCGATGGTCGGCTGTGTGGCATGTCCGTCATAGATGAACTGTCCATCGTCAAGGATTTCAGAGCAATCCGGGCTGATCGGTGTCATATAGAGCAGGCTCTTGAATCCGATACGGCTTCTGGCAAATGCATTTACCATATAAGCCTTGCCGTCTTCGTCCCAGAATGGACAGGGGTCGATCCAGCCAGCAAGCTTACGGATAAAATGAGGCTCACTCCATTTCCCCCAGGGATCTGTGGTCTTGCACACTGCCAGTCCCTCATCCGGGAACGGAATCACCGCATAATAGACACCCTCGTGATAACGGATGGCGGGAGCCCAGGTACCACAGCCATGCATGGGCTTCTCATAACAGTCAAAGGGAAGCTTGTCAATAATATAATTGATGACCTTCCAGTTTACCAGATCCTTCGAATGCAGCAAAGGAACTGCCGGGGTATTACAGAAGCTGGAAGCGATCATAAAATAATCCTCTCCCACACGGATGGCATCCGGATCCGAATAATCCGTATATAGAATCGGGTTGGTGTAAGTGCCGTCGCCCTGATCGGCGATCCACATTTTATGTATCCTGGTCTTGTCCATAGGTTCTTCTCTCCAATCTGCAGCACCGGGCTGCCAGCGGTCGTAAACCGTACCGTTCATTCATTGTCCTCATTATAGCAGAAGATTTTGTGCGTAACGTGCCATTTTTCAATTTGTTTATGTCAAATCTTGCATTTTATTCTTTTGAATGTCATAATATAATGCCAGGGTTGAAAGCTCCCGGCTTTGATGTTCAAATTGGAGTGGATGTCAAAGTCTTCCACCCGCCTATCATCAGACAAAGTGCCAAAAGTTGCAGGAGGAAAACATTTTGAGTTTCTTTTACCAGAATCGTACGGAACAGCTCTATCTGTATCTGTCCAAAAATAATCCCTATGCCATCCATCTTCACAGGCAGTTGGAACTGATCTATGTATTAAGCGGTTCCACTACTGTCACCGTGGAACAGCAGGAATTTCATCTTCTGCCCGGTCAGGGGGTTCTGGTATTTCCGAACCAGATGCACGGCCTGAAAAATATAGATGCAGGTCAGAATCTGCTCTGTATTTTTGAGCCGGATTTCTGCCATTCCTTCCGCCATTTTTTTCAGAATAAAAAACCTGCTCACAATGATTTTTCCATAGATGCCCTCTCTGAGCACAGCCCTATTGCGCTGAAGGGCCTTACCTCTCTGGCAGCTTCCATGGGAAAAGATCGTCCGACGCCTTCCGATACGCAGATGTACGCAGAAGGGTATCTGACACTTCTTTTGGCGGATCTTTTGCCGCTTCTGCCGCTGCAGACGAGAATAAATACAGAGGATCTGGAGTTGGAACAACGGTTGCTGCTCTATTTAGACGGCCACTATACCGAGGAATTATCCCTGGAAAGCCTGTCGAAGGAATTCGGTGTCAGCCGTTTTGTACTGTCCCGGATCTTTACTGAAAAACTGCACACCACTTTTCCGGATTATGTGAACTCCAGACGATTGGACTATGCCAGAGACCTTCTGCTATCCACAGAATTGTCTGTGACACAGATTGCCCTGGATGCGGGCTTCGGAAGCTCCCGGACTTTTTTCCGTACTTTTCAGGACAGCTTCCACACGACACCCGGTGCCTATCGCAGACAGACAGAATCCTCCTGATTTCTTCCTCTGCGCTGCACCCACAATAATTCCTCCCCCGCCCGGATATAATCTTTCCAGGTTTTGACAAGCTGTCCGGTCTCACCCGATGCACACATTTCCACGGTGACTGCCGTATCCACGCCTTCTCCTGTCAGTCCGTCCTTGTCGAATTCCACCAGAAGCTTCCCTTTCCGCACCACTTCGTTCTGCAGAACATTACAGTGATAATAGCCACTGTGCAGTTCTTCCCTGTCTCTGCAGATATTTAACAGCAGTTCCACGCCGCTGTCCGTACGGAAACGGATCCGGTTTCCCATGGGATAAAGTTTCAGCACCTTTCCTGCCGTGGGCGCATAGACTCTGCCGTCCGCCGGGACAATGCAGATCTGTCCGCCACCGGATGCCCCTGCACCCTCCGTCATCTCTTCCGTATTTTTTCTGATCTCTCCGTTCACCGGGCTTCCGATCACCGTCCCCTGCATGGTCAGTTGTCTGCTCCCCGTCATTTTTCTTTCCTCATAAGCTTCCGATGCCTCCTCTTCCGTTTCCTCTATTTTCCACCGCAGACTCCGACCGGACCAGAATCCGATCAATAGTCCCAGTATTCCTGCTGCCACAATATTAAACGTCTGCATTTCATCGCTTTCCTTTCTAGTTACAGTTGCCGGATTTCCTTCCTTATTCTGCCTCATTATCGGGAAAACATGCCATTTTTTCATTGATCACTTCCAAAAATAATGCGATCACAATACCCACAGCCATGCAGAACAGATTTTGAGACGCCGCCTCAGCAGATGCTGCGAAGCTATCCCTGGGAACGGTCATGACAGTCGCTGCGCCGATGATCCCGAAAATAATATGAAACATCACAGCATAGTGCTGTCGGAACAGGCGGTTCACCAGTTTTACCAGGCATACAAAAGTAACGACACATCCTGCGATCCCGGGCAGCATCACTTCCGGGTACAGATGCCCGATGCCGTCCACAAAAGGCGTGTAAAGCCCTAACGGCATCAGGAGCGCAGAAAAGCTCATTCCCGGTGCGATGACCGACAACGCAAAGGCAAATCCGCAAAACAGATATCCGGCAAATCCGGGGTTCACCGAGATCCGAGCGTTCTGCAGCAGGAACAGGAACACACCTGCGAGGAAAAATGCGATCACAGAGGCCGCTACATTTTTGCCATTTCTCCCTTTCGCTCCCGCTTCTCTCCACAAAGAAGGCAGCATCCCACAGATCAGTCCCACAAATACGCAGACCGACGGCTCCGGAGAGGTCTTCAAAATATAGGAAAGCAGATTTGCTACTCCCAAAAAACCTGCCGCCGAACCGATCATATAAGGGTAGAGCACTTTCAGGTGTGTCCGCCACTTATGCACCGGATCCGCCAGCAATTCCATGATGGGACGATACACCCCGAACACTACGCTCAATACCCCGCCGGAGATCCCCGGCAGCACAGCTCCCAGGCCGATCAGTGCCCCCTGTAATACTTTCAGTAGAAAATTTATATCCATTGTCTCTCTCCGCTTCTGATCCCTCTTAAAATCATATGTTTTCTCTATGGTAAAATAGGCCTAAAATTCAAAGATAATTATTGACATTCCGATAGGGGCAATGGTATACTCTAACCGTATTCTAAAAGAAAGCCATTGATCTCACATATTTTTGTAAGACATTGTTACTTTTATGGATGCTTTACAAAAATATGTGATTTTTTTGTCCTACGTTTTAGAATCATCAAAAGGATCAGGCAGAGCCTGAATTATTAAAGGAGGTACCAATAATGAATAACGGTACAGTTAAGTGGTTTAACGCTCAGAAGGGTTATGGTTTCATCACCAACGATGCTAACGGAGAGGAAGTATTCGTACACTTTTCCGCAATCAATGCTGATGGTTTCAAGTCTCTGGAAGAGGGCCAGAAGGTAACTTTCGATACCGAGTGCGATCCTCAGAACAGCAGCAAGATCCGTGCTACC
>Ga0129310_1003053_pt1 | contig 11290 bp, 10 predicted proteins | sample Go1ome_2_FD_94433 | JGI IMG/M metagenome (GOLD analysis project Ga0129310, IMG submission 94433) | Western lowland gorrila individual fecal microbial communities from Wisconsin, USA - Go1022A metagenome | ecosystem: Host-associated > Mammals > Digestive system > Large intestine > Fecal | place...
ATCTGCCGGAAGCTCTACGCGCAGGATCTGAAGCCGGAGTGCTTTGTTGAGAAGGCCCTGGATGGGAAAAACTATCCCAATCACGACTACCACCGGATGTACATCGGGGAGATCGTGAGCGTACTGCAGAAATAAAGGTCCAGATCCGGGCGGGGCGTCCGGAGGAGGACGGAACGTTCTTTGGCCCTGTTCCGGGAGGAAAAGGGCGGATGGAGGCACTATGTTTGAAAAAACTTTAGACGAGAGCAAGATCAACCGGGCCGTGCTGGCGGGGCTCAACGCCCCCTGCCTGAGCCGGGAGGAGAACGCCGACGAGGGCTCACTGGAGGAGCTGGAGGCGCTGCTGGAGACGGCGGGGGGACAGTGCGTGGGCACTGTCCTGCAAAACAAGACTACCCCCGATCCCCGGACCTTTTTGGGCGAGGGCAAGGTGGGGGAGGTCAAACAGCTTGTGGAGGCCGCGGGGGCCGACCTGGTGATCTTCGACAACGACCTCTCTCCCTCCCAGCAGAGGGCCCTCACCGAGGACTTGGGGGTCCAGGTGCTGGATCGCTCGGCCCTCATCCTGGACATCTTCGCCCAGCGGGCCCGCACCAGCGAGGGGCGGCTCCAGGTGGAGCTGGCCCAGTACAAATATCTGCTGCCCCGCCTCACCGGCATGTGGGGCCATCTGGTGCGGCAGAACGCGTCCGGCGACAAGTCCCCCATCGGCACCCGCGGCCCCGGCGAGACCCAGCTGGAGACCGACCGGCGGCTCATCCGCGGCAAGATCACCAAGCTGGAGGGGGAGCTGCGGGAGGTCCGCCGGGTGCGGGCCACCCAGCGCCAGCGCCGGGAGAAAAACGAGGTGCCGGTGGTGGCCATCGTGGGCTACACCAACGCGGGCAAGTCCACCCTCCTGAACGCCCTCACCGGCTCGGACATCCCGGCCAACAACCGCCTTTTCGACACCCTGGACACCACTACCCGGACACTGGAGCTCTCCGACACCTGCACGGTGCTCGTCTCCGACACCGTGGGCTTTATCTCCAAGCTGCCCCACCACCTGGTGGAGGCATTCAAGGCCACACTGGAGGAGTTGGAGTACGCAGACCTGCTGCTCCACGTCATCGACGCCTCCAACCCGGGGTGGCGGGAGCAGGCCGAGGTGGTGGAGCGGCTCATCACCGAACTGGGCGCCTGGGAGACCCCCAGGGTGGATGTGTTCAACAAGGCCGACCTGCTGGATGGGGACATTCTGCCTCACGGGGAGGACATCGTCACCATCTCCGCCCGGACCGGACAGGGACTGGAGGAGCTGAAGGAAAAGCTGCGCAGCCGCCTGGATCTGGGGAACCACCGGGTGACGCTGGCCCTGCCCTATGACCAGGGCGGGCTGATGGACATGCTTTACCGGGAGGCCAGGGTGGAGCAGGTAGAGTACGGCGAGACCATCGACGTGGTGGCGGTGTGTACGCCCAAGGTGCTGGGCCGGGTGCGGGCGTATATCACCGACGGCTGGACGCCCCCCAGAGAATTTTGGGAGGACTGAATGGAACGGCTGGAAACGGCCCGGCTGATCCTCCGCCCCTTTACGGCGGCGGACGCCGGGGATCTGTATGAATATGCCGCCGATCCCCGGGTGGGACCGGCGGCGGGGTGGCCCGCCCACAAGAGCCTGGAGGAGAGCCGGGAGATCATCCGCACGGTGTTTTCCGAACCCTGGGTCTACGCGCTGGAGGACCGGGGGACGGGAAAAGTTCTCGGTTCAGCGGGCTTTGTGAACCGCCACCCGGATGGGATCGATCCCGCCTGCCCCGACGACGAGATCGGCTATGCCCTGAATCCCGCCTTCTGGGGCCGGGGCCTGATGCCGGAGGCGGTGGAGGAGCTGCTCCGCTTCGGCTTTGAGGAGCGGGGGCTCTCCCGGATCTGGTGCGGGCACTACGAGGGAAACGAGAAGTCTAAGCGCGTGATCTGCAAGTGCGGTTTTTCCTACCGCTTTACAGAGCGGTCCTGGGTGGCGGCCATGGGGGAGTACCGGGTGGAACGCCACTATCTTCTCCGGCGGGAGGACTGGCGTACACAAATGAAATGAGAGAACGGGAGGTCCGGGATGACGGAATATCAGATCCCCACCGGGGCGGCGGAGACCGAGTTTACCGAAAAGCGCTCCCGGTTTATCGGCCATGTCTGGCCGGTGGAGACCGAAGCGGAGGCCCGCGCCTGCATTGAGGAGACGAAAAAACGCTATCATGACGCCCGGCACAACTGCTGGTGCTACCTTATCCGGGAGGGCGGCGTGATCCGCTATTCCGATGACGGGGAGCCCCAGGGGACGGCGGGCCAGCCCATGCTGGGGGTGTTTCAGAAGGAGAGGGTGGAGAACGTCTGCTGTGTTGTCACCCGCTACTTCGGCGGCGTGCTGCTGGGGGCCGGCGGGCTCACCCGGGCCTACGGCCGCTCTGCCAAGGACGCCCTGGACGCCGCCGGGATCTCGGTGGTGCGCCCCTGGACGATGGCGGAGGTGGACTGCCCGTATCCCCTCTTCGAGCGGGTGCGGCTGGAGATCCCCGCACTGGGGGGTGTGGAGGGGGAGCACGACTTTGGCTTTCTGGTCACGGTTCGGGCTTTGCTGCCCGAGGGGGCGGCCGAGCCCTTTGCCCGGCGGATGCAGGAGCTCTCCGCCGGGGGTGTTGCCCCCCGCATCGTGGGAGAACAGTGGAAAGCGGTGCCCCGACAGGACAGATAAAAAGAATTTAAAAACTTTTAACCGGAAAAAGAGGGTTTTTGACCTCCGCGTCGTATAACAATTATATCGAAACCGAGGAGGCGAGCGCATGACCATCCGGGAACAGCTGGAGGAACGGGAACGCAAGGACCTGTCACCCCTGGCCTGCCTGTCCGCTGAGTCCCGGGGGCGGATACGGCCTGTGGAGCCCTGCCCTATGCGGACCTGCTTTCAGCGGGACACCGACCGGATCGTCCACTCCAAAGCGTTTCGACGGCTCAAGCACAAGACCCAGGTTTTCCTCCAGCCGGAGGGGGACCATTACCGCACCCGTATGACCCACACGCTGGAGGTGGCCCGGGTGGCCCGGACCATTGCCCGGGGCCTGGGACTCAACGAGGATCTCACAGAGGCCGCCGCCCTGGGGCACGATTTGGGGCACACACCCTTCGGTCACGCGGGGGAGAGGCTTTTGAACGAGATCATGCCCGGTGGCTTCCGTCACAACGAACAGTCCCTCCGTGTGGTGGACCGGCTGGAGAACGACGGCGCGGGGCTCAACCTGACCTATGAAGTCCGCCGGGGCATCCTCTGCCACTCCGGGCCGGAGGCCGCCGAGACCCTGGAGGGCCAGGCGGTCCGCATCGCCGACAAGATCGCCTATTTGAGCGCCGACATCGACGACGCGCTCCGGGGCGGCATCATCTATCCGCTGGACATCCCGGCCCATGTGGCGCAGGAGCTGGGGAACACGCACTCCGAACGCATCAACACCCTGGTGATGGACATCATCCGTACCAGCCGCGGCCAGGGGAAGATCCGGCAGTCTGAGGCGAAGGGGCGGGCCATGAGCGATCTGCGGGCGTTTATGTTCGAGTCGGTCTACCGAAACCCTGTGGCCAAGGGGGAAGAGGGAAAGGCGCAGGAGATGATCCGACGGCTGTTCGAGTACTACCTGTCGGATCTGGATCAGCTGCCTCCGGAGTTTCAGGAGATCCGGGTGGCGGAGGGGAAAGAGCGTGCCGTCTGTGACTACATCGCGGGAATGACCGACGCATTCGCGGTGGAGCGCTATCTGGATCTGTTCATCCCCAAGTCCTGGTCGGTCAAATAGGCGTACATAGAATTTTTGGGCCCCCATGGGGCCATACTTCCTCCTGTCAATGGTATAACCTTGTCATAGTTTGGCAATCATAGCGGAAAGGAGGAGGGAATGTGCCCATTCCAGAGCGATTTATCGACGAGCTGGTAGCGCGCAGCGAGTTGTCCGGCGTAGTGGGCGAATATGTCCACCTGACGCCCAAGGGGGGCAGCCTGTGGGGCTGCTGTCCCTTCCACAACGAAAAGACCCCCTCCTTCCACGTGGTGCCGGAGAAGCAGATCTACCACTGCTTTGGCTGCGGCAAAGGGGGAGGCGTCATCTCCTTTGTCATGGAGATGGAGCATGTATCCTTTACCGATGCCGTACGGCTGCTGGCCAAGCGGGCGGGGATGGAGGTCCCTGATGCCGCCGGAGATGAGGCCGGGCGGAAGAAGTTCCGCCGGGTGCTGGAGGCCAACCGGGAGGCCGCCCGATTCTATCATGACTATTTGAAGCGCCCCGGGGGCCAAGCTGTCCGGGACTATATCGCCCACCGGCGGATCGGGACGAAGTTTGCCACCCGGTTCGGTCTGGGGGCCGCTCCCGACGAGTGGGACGTTCTCACCCGGGCGCTGACGGAGAAGGGCTTTTCCAAGATGGAGCTTATCGACGCCGGGCTGGCGGTGGCGGGAAAGAACGGGGGCATCTACGACAAGTTCCGATCCCGGCTGATGCTCCCCGTCATCGATGTGCGGGGGGATGTGGTGGGGTTTACCAGCCGTCTGCTTCCGGGATTGGAGGGGGCTAAGTACCTCAACAGTCCGGACACGGTGGCTTTCAAAAAGAGCCGTCTTATCTACGCGCTCAACTTCGCCAAGAACACCAAGCGGCCCAACCTGGTTTTGGTGGAGGGCAACATCGATGTCATCACCCTCCACCAGGCGGGATTTGACAACGTGGTGGCCACCATGGGCACCGCCCTCACCGAAGAGCACGCCCGCATCCTCTCCCGGTACACGAAGGAGCTGGTGCTCTGCTACGACAACGATGCGGCCGGGAAGAAGTCCACCGACCGGGTGCTGGGCATCCTGAAAAACACGAACCTGGCGGTTCGGGTGCTCCAGCTCCCCAACGCCTATGACGCCGACGGGAAACCCCTCAAGCAGGACCCGGACGACTTTGTGAAGAAATTCGGCCCCGCTGCCTTTGAGAAGTGCCTCAACGGAAGCGCGGGCCAGAACGACTACCGGCTGGACACCCTGCTTCAGGGGGCCGACCTCTCCGGCAACGAGGGGCGGATGGCGTTCCTGCGGTCGGCGGTGGAGACCGTGGGGGCGCTGGCCAGCCCCATCGAGCGGGAAATTTACGGCAACAAGGCGGCGGCCGCTGCCGGGATCTCCGGCGCCGCCTTCGCCCAGGAGGTGGAGCGGTGGCGGAAGGGACAGGTGAGGCAGGCCCGCAGGAAAGAACAACGCCGGGATCTCACCCCTGCCACGTTTCTCCAGCCCCGGAGCCGGGAACTCAGATACGAGAACCTCCGTTCCGCCCGGGCGGAGGAGGGGATCCTTCGGTTGGTCCTGCTGGACCCTGCCCTCTTTGCCGCGGCCCGGATCGAGCCGGAGGGATTTTCCTCCCCCGTGCTGGGAAAGGCCTTTGGCCTGCTGCGCCAGCGGCATGAGAAGGGGCTGAGCGTCCAGCTGGCTGCGCTGGCGGGAGATCTGACCGGCGAGGAGATGAGCCATCTGACTCAGGTGGTGACCCAGCCGGAATCCCTGGCCAACGGACGGAAAGCCATGAACGACTACATACAGACCATCGAGACCGAAGCGATTGAGCGCAGAGCCCCCCAGAGTGGAGAAGCACTGCTGGCCCTTCGGGCCAAACAAAGAGAAAAAACAATGGAGGATGGACAATGAGCGAGAAGAAGACCGCCGGCAAGGCCGCCGACAAGCGCGTTAAGGGGAAGGATCAGGAATCTCTCACCCTCTCCGTCGAGCAGATGGAGGCCGGAAAGGCGGAGCTGATGCGCCTTCTGGAGGGTGTCCCCGGTGCGGAAAAGGTGGCCGACCTGCTGGACAAGGGCAAAAAGAAGGGAAAGCTGTCCGCCTCCGAGATGATGGAAGTCCTGGATGAGCTCAACCTGGAGAGCGATCAGATGGACAAGATCTACGACGTCATGGAGAACCTGGGAATTGACGCCGCTGGGGACGAGGAGGATCTGCCCGACCTGGACGATCTGGAGAGCCTGGCCGACGTGGATCTGGTGCCGCCTGCCGAGGAGATCGTGGAGATCGAGGAGACTGCCGAGGAGGAGACTGTGGATCCCAGCAGTCTGGCCGATGCCTTCGGCATCGATGATCCGGTGCGGATGTACCTCAAGGAGATCGGCAAGGTGGACCTGCTCAGCGGGGACGAGGAGGTCGTGCTGGCGCAGGATATGGGCCTGGGCGCGGAAGCAGCCGCCGCACTGAAGGAGGCGGGAGACGACCTGCCCCCCGAGACCCGGAACGAGCTGGAGAGAGCGGTGAAGAAGGGCGAGCGGGCCAAGCAGCGCCTGGCCGAGGCCAACCTTCGTCTGGTGGTCTCCATCGCCAAGCGGTATGTTGGCCGGGGGATGCTTTTCCTCGACCTGATCCAGGAGGGCAACCTGGGTCTCATCAAGGCCGTGGAGAAGTTCGACTATACCAAGGGCTACAAATTCTCCACCTATGCCACCTGGTGGATCCGGCAGGCCATCACCCGCGCCATTGCCGACCAGGCCCGCACCATCCGCATCCCCGTGCATATGGTGGAGACCATCAACAAGGTCATCCGGGTCTCCCGCCAGCTCCTGCAGGAGCTGGGCCACGATCCTACCCCCGAGGAGATCGCCGAGGAGATGGGGATGCCGGTGGACAAGGTGCGGGAGATCCTGAAGATCGCCCAGGAGCCCGTGAGCCTTGAGACCCCCATCGGAGAAGAGGAGGACAGCCACCTGGGCGACTTCATCCCAGACGAGGATGCCTCCGAACCGGCCGAGGCCGCCAGCTACACCCTTTTGAAGGAACAGCTCATCGATGTGCTGGACACCCTCACCCCACGGGAGGAGAAGGTGCTCAAGCTGCGCTTCGGCCTGGAGGATGGCCGAACCCGCACGCTGGAAGAGGTGGGCAAGGAGTTCAACGTCACCCGGGAGCGGATCCGCCAGATCGAGGCCAAAGCGCTGCGGAAGCTCCGTCACCCCAGCCGGAGCAAGAAACTCAAGGACTTTTTGAACTGAGAACACAAGGAGGGCCCCGGAGAGCAGACGCTCTCCGGGGCCCTCCTTGTGATTGAGCCTGACAAAGCCTTCCTACAAGTGTAAGATTTTGATACTACATATGTAGGAGCTGATTTTTTTTGAAAATGACGGAGAGCGAGTGGGCCGTGCTGGAGGTCCTGTGGACCGGGGAGGCGTTTGCCCTGGGCGAGGTGGCCCGACAGCTGGAACCTGTGACGGGCTGGAGCCGGAACACGGTGTTTACCTATTTGAGCCGGATGGAGAAGAAGGGGCTTGTCTCCATCGACCGGACCCGGGAGAAACCCTACTCCGCGGCGGTGGATCGGGAGGACTGCGCGCGGGAGGAGCGGGGCGAACTGCTCAGCCGGGTGTATGGGGGGGGCTGCCGGTGATCTGGTGGCAGCCTTTTTGAAGGAGACCGTCATCTCCCGGGAAGAGCGGGAGCGCCTGCGGGGGCTGCTGGACGACATGGAGGTCTGACATGAGGAGCCTCTGGGGATTTCTGGTGCAGACCTTGACCGTGTCGCTGGTGGCGGCACTTTTGCTGGTGGTGAAGGAGCTTCTGGCGGATAAGCTCTCCCCTCGCTGGCCGTATGGGATCTGGGGCGTGCTCGCGCTGCGGATCCTGATGCCGGTGTCCATGTCCCGGCATGTGCTTCTTCCGGTCCCGCTCTGGGTGGAGACATGGAAGGGGGCGGTGGAACGTACGATGGACTCCGCCTATGCCGAAGTGTACCGGGCAACCTCCGTCCAAGGGCCGGTGCCCCTCCTGGAAGGCGGCCCCCGGAGCATCACCGACTGGCTGTTTGTGATATATGCCGCGGGCGTGGCGGCAGTGCTGCTGTGGTATGCGGTATCTTATCTCCGGCTGAAGCGGATCCTGCGCCGTGGGCGTCCGGCTTCGGAGGAGACGCGGAAACGCATCCAGTCTGTCTGTACCGCATGTTCTTTGCGCGCCTGCCGCACTGTGGCGGTGCCGGGCCTGCCCTCCGCCTTTGTGTGCGGGGTGTTTCACCCCGTACTGGCGTTGCCCGCGGACACCGAGACCGACGACAAAGTGCTGCTCCATGAGCTGCTGCATTTTCAGCATCGGGATGCCCTGCAAAGTGTATTCTGGTGTGTCCTGCGGGCGCTTCATTGGTGCAACCCCTTTTTGCAGGCGGTGTTTGACCGCATCGGCAACGACATGGAGTCCCTTTGTGACCAGCGGGTGCTGGAGCGGTTGGAGGGCGAGGAGCGCCGGGAATACGGCGGCATTTTGCTGGAGATGGCCAATGACCGCTACCCCAGGGTGCCCGGAACCACCTCGGTTTCCAACGGCGGGAAGAATATTGCCCGCCGGATCACGGCAATCGTGCGGTTTAAGAAGTATCCGAAGGGAATGGGGCTGGTGTCGCTGTGCATCGCCTTCGTTTTGGCGGTCCCAGTGCTGGCGGGGACCGCGGAAAGCTATGAGGGAGGTCTCTATCGCCCCCGCGATACGGGATTGAAATTCACGCAGGCAATGGCTCTGGCCCGTATCCGGCGGTGCACCACCGTGGCCGGAGCGCTGGACACCTATGCCAAGGGACTGATGTATGAAAACGGCATTTATATTGCCACGGCGTCGCCGCTGGGCAGGCATGAGGAGATCGAAGCGGAGATTCGAAAGAATGTGGAAACGGAAAACTGGGTGGCCTACCATCTGGACGCGGGGGATGAACTGGAATATTTATCCCGGGACAACGGATACCAGGTCTGCAATCTGGATTTGCAGGACGACGGCAGCTATAAAGCGCTGATCGTGTTCTATGCGGCCGCGTTTTTGAATCCGGACGGTGAGGGCCGGTGGTGTGATAAAGACGGAAATGCCTATGCCGGCTGTGTCGCCGTTCCCGTCATCATTCGCCGGGAGAACGGCTGGGTGGTGGAGGAGCGCGGGTTACGGCAGCGTTTCCCCGGCATAGACGCCTCCGCGCTGCTGTATGCGGAAGAGCCCTCCGCTATCTTGAGAAAATATCGTGCAAATGGGGAAAGGGGGAGCGTGGAGGTGTGCGTCAGTACATGCTATACCGTTGATAATACCGTGGAGGGCGGCGACTGGGGCCTGTTCGGATCGTCCCCTTTTGATGAGACGCCAAAGCCAAACGCCGCGTTTGACCACTGTACAGAACACAGATACACAACATATGCCTTTGGCGGAAGTTTGCAGCAGCGGAAAAAACTGACGTATGCCGCCATGGAGTCCAGTCCTCTGGATTCACTGGGTGATGAGCCGGTGTTTACGGGAAAAGCCAACGTGGGAGACAGCGGCTGGAGCAGAAGCGGCGGGAGCTCCGGCTGCGGCAGAGTGGTAACACCGGACTGGGATGGGACGCTCACCGACGGCAGCGGCGGCACGGCGGAAATGAGGGATGGTCTGGCCCGGCTTCCGGCGGGCTATGCCGTGCGGCTCTATTGGAACGGTAAAGCGGTGGAAGATTTTATTCTTGAGGAGATTGGCTGAGATGGGGCGGGAGGAACTGGCGGACGCCGTGAAGCGGATCGCCTGGGGCTATGTGCTGCTCCATGTCAACGTCAATCTCGGCAGCCTGAACATCCTGCCAAACTGGCTGGGCTATCTCCTGATCCTGGGGGTGCTCCCCATGCTTGGAGAAAGAGAGCCCTCCGCTCTGCTTCTGCGCCCGCTGGGGATCTTGCTGGCGCTCTGGGAGGGGGTGCTCTGGGCCCTGACCTTGTTTGGCATCCCTTTCGACAGCATCACATTGAGCATCATTGCCGCAGCGGTGGGACTGTACTTCCACTTTCAGCTGCTGACCAATCTGGCGGAGATTGCCGGATGGTACGGCTGTCCGGAACAGCGAAAAATTTTGTGCCTTCGCACGGTGCGGACCCTCCTGGTTACAGGACTCTCTCTGCCGGTGCCCTGGGCGCGTTATGCGGGACTGACCCTGGGTGTGGCCGTGGTCAATCTGGCAGCGGCGCTTTGGATCTGTTCTCTGCTGTTTTCCCTGCGGAGCTCTCTGGAGGGAGCCGGGAGGCTCGCCGGAACGGAATGAGGGAAAAAGAGTCTGAGAAATGTATCCCAGGCTCTTTCTCTGTACAAAAAATGCATTAAAAATGAAGAAAGACAAGTTAACTGATACGATATTGACGTTTTGGCGCACTGTGTACAAAACAGATACAATACTATTTGAGACCCCCGAAAATTCTTGAATTTAGAAGTAAAAGGGACAAATCCGGCGGGGAGAAAAGAATTTCATGACAAGAGAACAGGCGGTGGCGGTGGGAAAAGAACTGCTGCCCCATACGCTGACGTTTTGGGGGATCCTGGTTTTTGTGGCGGCCTACACCGTGCTTTTCGGCGGGGGAGAGGCCCTGGCCGCCGTTTCTCCGGTGATCGGGCTGTGCATGCCCGCCGCAAATGGACCTGGGCATGGAGCGGCGTTCCACCGCCGGAACGCGGCTTCTTCTCTTTGCCGGGATGAGGGTTTTGGCACCGCTTTCCCTCCGGAATCCCTGGCCGGGGATCGTGGTGAATGCCGCCGTGGCGGGCGGGATCCTTCTGCTCACCGGGGAGCTGTTGGAGCGGCGCACAGAAGCTGTTTCTCCGCTGGAGCGGGCGGCGGGCGGGAACGGACAGGATGGCCCCTCCGCCGAAATGTAAAAAAGAAGTCAAAATTTAATGGCACACCTTGTCGGAATCTCTGAAAATGGAGAAAACGGGGTTTTTCCGTTGCAATCCGGAGGGAAGTCCGATATAGTAAAAAGGAATTAAAACGAAACTTTTGAAGGGGAGGCGAGGGCATGACCGGCAGTCAGTTCTGGCGCGGCAGCGTGGCTGTCACCGGAGTTCCTGCCTGCTGTGCAGGGGCGGAGTCTGCCCATCTGAGCCGAATCTTCAAACGAGTGAAAAGGACATGACGCACTTGCGTCATGTCCTTTTTCTGTTATTTGGAACGGGAGGAACAGCATGAAAAAAGTCGCCATCATCATGGGCAGCGACAGCGATTGGCCGGTGGTCAAAGCTGCGGCCCAGCAGCTCAGGGCCTGGGAGATCCCCTTCGAGGCCCACATTCTAAGCGCCCATCGCACCCCGGAAGCCGCGGGAGAATTTGCCCGCACTGCCCGGGGGAATGGTTTCGGCGTCATCATCGCCGCCGCGGGAATGGCCGCCCACCTGGCGGGCGTGCTGGCCGGGAACACCACACTGCCCGTCATCGGGATCCCCATGAAGGGGGGCGCGGCCGACGGGCTGGAC
>Ga0129310_1003054_pt1 | contig 11290 bp, 8 predicted proteins | sample Go1ome_2_FD_94433 | JGI IMG/M metagenome (GOLD analysis project Ga0129310, IMG submission 94433) | Western lowland gorrila individual fecal microbial communities from Wisconsin, USA - Go1022A metagenome | ecosystem: Host-associated > Mammals > Digestive system > Large intestine > Fecal | place...
ATAAGAAACATCTTCCAATGTCTCTCTACATGAATTAAATAAGGATACAGGAATAGAACCCTGAAGTAATGCACAATTACAAAACAGATATGAGGTATCTTTTAAAGAAATACATCCATCAAATAATCCTGTAGGAATAGTAAATGAAAATTAATCTGTTCATACGAGATGAACCAGACAAATCAAGCTTCAAAATCTTTGTAGCATTTGCAATAGTCAAATCACGAATATTCAAATCCTCAAGTTTATTGAGTAATTGAATACCTCCAGCAGCACTAATGGTAATTTCCTTATCGGTTGCTTTTACAGGAAATGTAAATAACGTACCTTGTACCTCTCGTTTTGTATCAGGGTCAATATAAGTTGAATCCTGTGATACATAAGCAGTAATAATGGCATCACGACCAGAACCAACACTAATAGTCACATACTGAGGAGTATATGTTAATATACCAATATATGCTTTTAAAGTGCTTGCTTCATCCTGTGATTCTCCTGTATTACCTGTTAGTAAGTAAGCATCAGAACGCAATGAAATTTCTCCATTGATAGAGTTGGTATTATCTTCAGAATATCTATAATCAAAAATAGTATCGCAGAAATCAAGACGTTGAGTAATCCATTGTTTGAATCTCTGAAGTCTGTTTCCATGTAACATTTTCAAATATTCTGTATTAGTAGCGGAAGTTTGTGTAAGATATTTTGCAGCCATATCTTTATTATAGAAAATCTCACCGATTAAATCAGTTGTACAAGCTTTATAGTATGTCATAATATAATCCACATCATAAACCGATTTTCTTAAATTCTGATAAAGCTTTTTCAACTCTTCACTATATTCTTTAGCAAAAGTATTCCAGAATTTTGAAGTTTTGGTATTGTAAGAAGCATATCTCAATTCTGTCAGACTATTTGTTGAATAATCAGCAAATGTACCTGTAGCAACAGTAGGAGAGAGAGCTGGAATCATTTCTGCATCAACACCGATACTTTCAGTACCAGTATTTGCTAAACCAGCCTGTGTATCCATATCGTAAGGACGCACATACCATTTCTTACCATCCCATGTATCCCACATTGAGTTTTTACCAGCATTATCTACTTGACCAAACACCACCATTTGCAAATAATAAGCAGCAGCATATGTAAAGTCAAAATGCTCTGTGAAATATTCTTTAAAGGTATTATTATTTACTGCATCAGAAACACCATTAATCATATCTCTTAATGCACCATAACCCAGTTCTAAATCATGTTCTGTTGGATTTTCTTTATCTTCCAACTCTGAATAATCATATCTTGCTTCAAAATCGGCACTAACATAATCATATTCACTATAACTTGCCTGAAATTCCTCAAATGTTTTATAAGTGACAGCTTTTCCTTCAGAAGTTGCTTTAAAATCTTCCATAGAAAATGCACTTGCAGAAAGTCCATGTGATTTTAGATATGCCACATACGCTTCTTCATAACAATCTTCTACATAATAATTATATACGTTTCTAATTGATTCACTCAGCTTATAAAAACAACCAGCAGTATCAGAAGCGTTTGCTGTTCCTTCAAAGCTTTGACATTTGTTCTTAATTGGATTACCTTCTTCGTCAGTAAATTGTTGTCCATTTGAATCTGTTACTTTTACATCAAATCCCAATGTCTTTCCCTTTTTATCAATATTGAACATATATGAACCGACAAGAGTTAATTTTGATGTATCCTTTTCATCATCTGTATAATAAACAATAACTGGAAATCCATCAATCGCATCTTTATAACCATTTGCTTTTGCTGGACTCTGACCACCTAAAATAGTAATCAAATCATTATAGAATTTTGCTGTAGGTGTGTTATTAAGATGGGAGCTTTCCATATAATCGCATTTAAGAGTAAATGTATTTTCTTTTTCCCAATCATCTCTCATCTTTACTTTTAATTTAGAACTATGAGCTTCATCAGAATATAATTTTAATTTATAATTCTTAACTGGATATTGCAAAGAAGAAGTACCCTGAAGAAATACAGAGACATTTTCCCATACAGTAATTGTTCCATCTGGATTCTGAATTTCAACTACACATTCAACATATGTTTTATTTGATGTTGCTTTGTCAGTGATAGAATTAAGAACCTCAAAATTACTGTTATTTTCGATATTTTTTCTTTTGAATGTAATAACTGGAAGCTTATTGGTTGTTATATCATTTTTCTCTTTTAATGCATTTTGTTCTGTTAAATCATAGATAGATGAAATATAGTTCTGAAGAACCTGACTAGAATCCAAATAATGATTGTAAAGTCTAATCATTTTAATTTCACATTCACCAAAATATGATGGGATGTTTTGAACCAATGATGCATTTAACATCAGTGGATAAGCATTTCCTAAAGAATCCAAGAACTTATCATTTGTTAATGCAGTAACAGAACATAAAACACCATTGATATAAATTCTCATAGTAGGAATTGGGTTCATATTTTCAATATTTGTCAAACCAACCTTTTCAAGACTACGAATATTTCTATCAATAACAAATGTAGCGTGTACCCACTCATCTTCAGCAAAACCAAGATTTGTATTCTGAGAAGATGAACCAATATATAAATCTTCATGTGTTACTGAAAAACCAGCGGTGTTTGTATCAATACCTTTCTGACAAGTGACAACTCTTGCTTTCATTTCTCCTACACATCTTGTTCTAAAAACAAGCTCAAGAGAATATCCTTCAGTACCATCATTAAATCCAGCTAAAGGGCAATATCTTTCGCCAGTATTCTTATTTATCATTTCACCATAAGAATTACCAGTAAACTTCAACATCATTTCGCCAGATTCAGAATCACTCAATGATTCATCTACGTGTTTCCAACCATTTGTATTATAGTTTAAATCATGCAGTTTGATTTGATACTGTGAATATTCCGAAACTTTGTTATTCCACTGGTCTGGATTTTCGACATTATTTCTCATATCATTTGCATCAAACCACGCAATCAGATTCTCCATAACAGGAGTAACACCGTCATAACTAGCTGCTTCAACTGTAAAATATCCCTCGGCAGTATCTACAGATGATTTCTGACTATCCAAAGTATATGACTTCATAGAATATTTATATGTACCAGCAGCAAGCTTACCAACAAACCAATATGATGTAACACCAACAGTAGATTGTACACCAGCGTCAGGTGTTTTTGCATATTCAGTCAAAGTTTCATTAGAAGCACCATAGTTTGAAACCTTGTATAATGTACCTTTCATTAATAATAATGAAGTATTTTTACCACTTACACGATAAGGAATACTAAGATACATATTTGTATTGATTCCATTCGGGTCTAACTCTGATACAATAGAAATTTCTCCATTTGACAAAACATTGATAGAATATGATAATGCTGAAGAAACCAATGTATTTCCAGAAGCATCATCAATACTTGTTCCTGTATATGCCTGTAAAGTAATTGTATATGTTCCACGTTTCTTTAATCCAACATACCAAGTTCCTGTTTTTGCATAACTACCTGTATTGATAATTTCTTGAGAAGAAGTGCCATCATCCTTCATAATACGGCATAGGATTTTTACAACCTGAGAAGTATCACTACACTTTACAGAATATGGTACACTAATAGCAGTTGTTTCCTCAAAAACTGTATTATTTATGATAGAACCAAATGTACTTGTTAATGTTAAACCACCGCAAACCACTGTAAATAACAAATCTTCTGGAGCAGCAATTCCAAGATAATCTGCACCACTAATTCTATATGTAGAAGTTCCTTCTGTAGTCAGAGTTCCCAAATCAATAGCAATTGTACCTTTAGGAGAAGTAATTGTTTTAAGCAAAACATTATCTTTATAAACTCTCAGTGTACAATCACCATAAGTTGTAGATGTAAAACGAACAAAAATAATTGCATTGTCACCAACGCTATAATAAATTTTCTTTCCTTGTGGGAAATCAGAAGTGTAAGAAAGTTCTGGAACATTACTTCCACCACCACCTGAACCACTAGAGAAAATTTCCCATCCAGTATTATCAATAGTGCCAATTAACTGATATGTTTTATTGTTATTTGAATCCTCATCATCTGTAACAACAACCAGCATACCAATTCTTCTATCAGACTCTAAAATAGCATCACGTTCTTCGATAGTGTCAACAATCTTTAAATATCCGCTATCCTTTTTTAATCTTTCAAATACTCTTTCAAGATAAGCAGAAGAGTAAGTAGTGCTTGCACTTGACTCCACATCGTTAATACCTATTTTGTCTGCAATAATACCATTTACCGCAGCAATAGCATCCTGAACCTGTTGCAACTGAGTATTTGTTGTAGATTCAACATATTCAACCAATTCGGTCAACTGTTTTATATTCAAATCGTATTTTTCAATTGTTGTCTGTAGAGCATTAATATCAATAACACAAGTTAAATCTTTCCATTTGGTTTTTCCATCACCAAATTTAATCATAAATTTGTCTGTACAAAATGACATTTCGCCTTCTTTAAGAACAGGATTTACCTTTTCCCAATTAGCTTTTGTGTCTCTACGGATTCTAATACTAACACAAGCCATATTTTCACCTTCCTTTATCCATTATTATTTTCACAATTTCCACCATCAATCTGGAACATATAATCAGGATTTGTATAAGCATTGCCACCATCAATGTCATATAACAAACCATCGACAGTTTCTTTTGCTTTTAATGTTTCAGAGGTAGCCTTTTCACATTCCTGTGTTTGGTCTTTGCAAGCCTGAATAGCAGCAGCAGTAGATACCTGTCTATTTGTTTCATTCTCTATTCTTTGATTTTCATTTGAAATACGTGTATTCTCGTTTGACACACGTATTGCTTCAGCATTTTTTACTTCTTCATAGGAGCAAAATCACTACACCCTATCTTTTGTGAAAAATTAATCCTGTGCAACAATGATTGTAAAGAGCTTATCTTCACCTTCATCTGAACAGTAATCTTTCATCATAGTAAACTCAAATGCGTGTTTACCTGTTGAGGTAAGAGCAAGTTCAACCTGTTCTGGATTAAGTTTTGCTCTAGGACAAATAATCTTTCCAGAATATACAGTATTTTCATCACACTTATCTCTGAAGTAAGCGTAAATAACAAGGCTACAAGCTTTCGGAAATTCAGAAGCCTTATTGACAATTTCAATTGCCTGTTCTGTTTCATACTGATACTCAACATATACCTTATCACCATCTGATACTGATTTTGGAAGGGTAATTACTGCATGACCCACATCTCCTTCAGTACCATCAGCAATTAAGAAAGTTGTAATATCTCCACCAGACTCCGCTGTATCTTTTCGAGGGTCTTTTGTACCAGCAACATAAGTTGTTCCAATTTCACCAGACACAATAGCATAAACATATTTTAATGTTGAAACCGTATCTGTTTTAATTGGGGTATGTTTCAAAGTTACCTTTCCATCCTTAACTGTAAGAATTTCATAAGTATAATCAACGATTTTCACTCCATCTTTTCCACCAACTTTCTTTGCAGCACCATACTGAGCAGCAGCAAGGTCAAGTGAAATCAAAGAGTTTGTAGCAGAGAAAGTAGCTTTCTTTGCACGATATAAAGTTGTGATTACTGCACCAATAGCATCAGTAACTTCCTCACCCTCGGCAGTACACTGAAGAGAAGGCTCTTCAAGGGAAGTTAATCTAAAAAGTAATTCTCCTGTTGAAAGGTCATGTGCAACTAAAGAACGCACTCTGTCAAGAATCAGCTCATTTTTATTAAACATATCAGCCATTTCGTTTTCCTCCATTTACTAAATTTTTGCAAAAAAAAATAGAACCTATTTAGGTTCAAATATCCCCAGTCCAATCTAATCGAGACTTGTCGATTCCTTTTAGACTGGCAAATCCAGAATATGCACCTTGCAAAAGTAGCTCTGCATCCTGAATTTTATTAACTCTTTTTATGTTGTCAAAAAACATATTTATCTTCATGTTCCAAATTCTATCATCACCGCATTGATTACACTTAACAGTTAATGAAGATACCAAAGGCTTTAAGACACTTTTATAAGGTCTTTGCATAGCTGCAAAAGCTTCATCTCTTGCATCTTCAATCAAATCCATTTTTGTGCGTTCATTTGCTGGTTTCTGATTATTTCTTTTGAAACCATGAATTTGTCTAACTACATCAACAATCTGAGCATATATACATCTGTCGATTGTAATGTCACTTTGCGGATTATACAGAATTGACTCATCACTATCTTTTAATTTACATTGACGAAAATCTGCCAAATCAATATCCTTTAAAACTAACTCCAAAGGATTAACTAGCATATCTTGTAAATCTTCTTCCGAAATAGAAGATAATTCATCCTGATATTTCTCAGGATGTTCTGTCAATTCTTTATATATCAATTTCTTACTTGACACCATTTGCCAAAGCAATTTTATGAACAAATCATAATCATTGATTTTAGTATAATCCTGACCCATATCCCATAACTGCCATTTCATATCAGCTCCGACACTAACAAGCGTATGAACCGCACTGAAATATTTTCTTTCACCAAACCTTTCAATCTGGTCAAGAGTGGGTTGGGTAATAATTATTTTAGGTGTGATTTGTATATCACTACCCCGATATATTTTTAATTCATCCAGTTCAAACATATTCACACCTCTCAATCATCTTTGTCACACAAAGAATCATTTACATCTTTGGTAGTGAATACCATTTTTCTGTAAACATAATCCTGTTGATATGAACCTTCCACATTAGAAGCTAATTGTAATTTACCAATACCAAAATCAGAACGACCATTTAACTTTGCGTCAATAAGCTCAGACAAATAATCATTCCTGTTTTCAGTAATCTTTGGAATATTATCTACAACCATATGTCTTTCATGTGAAATAATCCAAATCTCAATAGTAGGATATATATATACTTTTTCAGTATAAGATTGTGGAATATGTACTTGGACAGTAATAAAAGTTTGAACAGTATTGATTGTATTTGGATTCTGGTGATAATCAAATATATGTGTTCCCTTTAGTTTCTCAGGGGATGTAACTTCAGAGCTGTTAATAGCTTGCACAATATCCTTATCTTTAATAAATTCCTTGATGATTTTATTTTTTGCCTTTTTAATAATTGAACTATTTGCCATTACAATAATGATTCAAATACTGTATAAATAGCCATATTCAATTACCTCCTTGATTTTATCGTCTACTTACAGGGATGTTTCCGTATTTTGTAGAAACATATCCTTCGTCACCAGTTGTATCATCCATAACACCAACAGTTAAGCCCTGTGAGTTAGACTTTGTGTAATTTGTCTGTGCAAGACTCTTTCTTGCATATAAGATTGCACATTTTCCTTCAATATCCTCTAAAGACATATCTGCCTTTGAAGTTTTCAGAGATTCAAATTCTGTATCTCCAGAAAGAGCTGCTTCATAACGTGCAAATTCCGCATCTTTCTTTTTATCAATTTCATCGTCAATTCTAGCCTGTTCTGCACGAACAAACTCATCATACTTCGGCTTTAATTCATCATAATCAGCTTTTACCTGACTATAATTTGTCTCTGCTTCAGCCTTTGCTGTCTCAGCAGTTGTTACCTTTGCTTCTGCATCTGTAACTTTTGAGTATGCAACATTCTCAATTTCAGAAATGTGTGTTCCAAAATCAAAGCTTCCTTCAGGAACAACCTCTCCTTCTTCATAATTGACATACTGTGTTTTCTTTCTATTTCCTTTGGTAAAGTCAATTGTTGCCTTATCACCACTCATAGTGAATGGGAAGCCATAAAACTGATAATTGTTTGCTCTATCAACAACAATTACTTCGTTATCCTGAATATCTCTGAGGTAATAGCGAGGTACTTCATCCCCCCATCTATCCTTCATAGTCTCAGCCTGACTAACCATAGTGGAAATATCTGCAAACTGTTCCATAACAGTCTGTGTGAAGTCTGTATTTGGCATAGTTCCAATACCTCCTTTAGTATTTTTCTCATTCACCAATCTGGTGAAAGTTGTAAATTTATCGTTTAATTCACTCTGGATATTCTTAATAAAATCACTAATAGTGAATTGAACTTCAACAGTTGAATTAATCATTGCTGGCTCATAATCTTTTCCTAAGATACAAGCAGCTCTGAATGAAAATTTGGTAAAATGAAAAATTCCATTTTCGTCCTCATAGCCCTCTACAGATGAACCATCATCCCATAACTCCATTGATTGAGATTTAATCAAATTACAGCAGTCAGATTCCACTTCTTCGGATGGATCTTCGACCGGAGATCACCAAAATTCCCAGGGGGCAGATGGAAATACCGGACAGAATGGAAATCCGGACAGCAGCAATCCTGGAAGTGATGATTCCGGAAAACTACCGGAAGACAACGGGGGACAAAATACAGATCAGCCTGGAAATGGTGACAATCCTGGTGAGACAGAAGAAAGTCTGATCACGGATCTGTACAGCAGAATCATAACGACTTCGGAACTTTCAGATGATACACTTGATTTTTATGTTTATTATTCCGATACAAGGGTTGCGGCAAATATCAAGGTGAATTACCGCCATGAAAAAGAAAGTGGAAACGGAACCTGGCTGCAGTCAGAGGATGATCGGAATTATGAAACAAAATTAAAACTTGGAAAAAATTACATCACGATTTATTACACGGATAAAGAAGGAAACAGAAACTGGTCAAGAATCGTTCTGACTTATCAGGCAGAAAAGGCAGATGCATCCACCCCGGAGATCGGGGAACATCCACCTGTGATCGAAACGAATCTGGATGGTTGGAGCGGGGATATCAATACGTCAGAGTTTACCTTTACTGTCAGTGCCAAAACGTGGGAAGGAAAACGGATCTACTCCGATTCCATTCAGGTCATGCTGGACGGACAGCCGGTGACAAATCCGACGGGAAATGGGATTTTTGAATATGTTTTGAAGTTTGAACGACCAAAAGTCGGTGATTATGAAAATCACAAAGTCAGTGTGCTGGCGTGGGATGCTGACGGAAATTCCAGATATATCGAATACCTGTTCCGTTATCAGTTCCATAATGACGGAGAAAACCTTGGAAGTGTCCATGTGATGATTGATGCCACTACTGTGGAATGCGGCATTGTGGATGAAGGAGATATAGACCTGCAGGCCGGAGATACTGCAGCCAGCGTGGTGTTAAAAATGCTGGATGAATATGGCTACAGCTATCGTTCTAATGGTTCTGATTCCAGTGAATTTTATCTTGGAAGTATCAGCAGGGCAGATGCCTTCCGCGGCTGCCATATTGGAGACAGGTTAAAGGGGCTTCTGGAAAGAGATGGTATTACATTTACGTCATCAGGCTCACGGGATGAACTTGGAGAATTTGATTTTACCAGAGGATCCGGCTGGATGTATTTCATCAATGGCAGTCTATGCCCGGGAAAAGCAATGTCAGCATGGACATTAAATGGTGGAGAAACAATTTCGCTGCGTTTTACACTGGCATATGGAAAAGATGTCGGAGGAACCTCCTCATCAGAGGGCACATTATCCAGTTACTGTGCGCAGTGGGTCGATGGGCAGGTGAAAGAGCTTGGACATGATTATCAGGAGACCGCAAGGATTGAGCCTGGTCCTGATACGGACGGCTATATTGAGTATACCTGCAGCAAGTGTGGGGAAACAAAGCGAGATATTTTGCCGGCAACCGGAGGAGGTGGTTCCGGGGAAAATCCGGACACCTCTGCACCAGAAGAATAGAAAAAGGGTTGAAACAGAATGAGAAATATAGGAAAAAGGCTGACAGCCATACTATTGACGCTGTTGCTTATCGTGGGCGCAGCTGCCTGCGGACAGACCAATGGGACATCTGCACAATCACTGGATCAGATGATCACACAGACAGCGGACGCGCTGCAGGATGCTTTGCAGCAGGAGGAAGGCATTACGACTGGTTCTCCGACGGCGGACTGGACGGCGTTGGTATGTGCGCTCGCAGGGAAGAAGGATGAAAAATATCTGACAGAGCTGGAAAAGACGATGGAATCACAATATTCCAAAAGAGGATATTTAAGTGATGTGAAAGCGACAGAGTATCATCGGTCGGCGTTAACCGTCCTGGCATTGGGCAAAGATCCGACCAACATTACCGGAAACGGAGCGCAGATTAATCTGGTCGCAGACGGAACCTGGAATTTTCCGGGAGGTTCTCCGGGGCTTCAGGGGGCAAATGGACTGATTTATGCACTTTTACTGCTGGACAGTAAAAATTATGAAACGCCTCAGGCAGATTTACGAAAACAGTATATTGAAGAATTGCTGACTTATCAGAAAGATTCCGGGGCATTTTGCATTGATAACAGCCTGGGCGGGGATGTGGATATCACCGCGATGGCGCTGCAGGCTCTGGCTCCTTATCAGGAGGATGCGTCTGTGAAGAATACGGTAGAGCAGGCGCTGAACTGGCTCAGCGCACAAATGACAGAGACCGCCGGATTTGATAATTCCGGTACGGTAAGTGCAGAATCGTCGGCTCAGGTAGTATTGGCACTGTGTGCACTTGGAACAGATCCGGCAGAGGATGCAGAGTTTACAAAAGATGGACAGAATGTGCTGGATGGTCTGAATCAGTATCGCAGAAAAGATGGCATGTATGTGCATGAAAGCGGCGATGAAAAAGCAAATATTATGGCAACCTATCAGTCACTTCTGGCGTTGGAAGCCGTACAGAAACAAAGAACAAAGCAGCAGTGGATCTTTGATTTTTCAGATCATGGATCGGCAGCAGAAGAACAGACAGAAGGAAATTGATATGCATGAAAAAATTGTACAGATACAAAATGAAGTAAAAAAAGTAATTGTAGGAAAAGACCAGGTCATTGATCAGGTATTGATTGCGATTCTGGCACAGGGACATGTATTGCTGGAAGATGTACCGGGAACGGGAAAGACCACACTGGCAACTGCTTTTGCAAAGGCGCTGGGGCTGGATACCAGACGAATTCAGTTTACGCCGGATACTATGCCCTCGGATATTGTCGGTTTTTCTGTCTACGATATGAAAACCGGAGAGCTGCAGTATAAACCGGGCGCAGTTATGACAAATCTGCTTCTGGCAGATGAAATCAATCGAACTTCCAGTAAAACGCAGTCAGCGCTGTTAGAAGCAATGGAAGAAAAACAGGTAACCGTGGATGGCATCACAAGAAAACTGGAAGATCCTTTTATTGTGCTGGCAACACAAAATCCGGTGGGAACGGCGGGAACACAGATGCTGC
>Ga0129310_1003056_pt1 | contig 11275 bp, 7 predicted proteins | sample Go1ome_2_FD_94433 | JGI IMG/M metagenome (GOLD analysis project Ga0129310, IMG submission 94433) | Western lowland gorrila individual fecal microbial communities from Wisconsin, USA - Go1022A metagenome | ecosystem: Host-associated > Mammals > Digestive system > Large intestine > Fecal | place...
AGCTCCGGGGGAAGCTCCAATTCCTCCACTTTTCCTGTGACGCAATCATAAATCTCTCCCGGCCGGGCATCACCGGCGCGGCGGAAGATCAGATGATTAAAGCCGTGTATGGAATTTTCTGTCGGTACTTTTTTATAGGAGCTGGCATTATGGATCACGTCGGAGCCTACTACTATGTATACATCCTGTTCGGGAAAAATATCCCTGAGTTTTTTTAGGTCTGCCGGATTTGCAATATTGATCGGAATATCATCCGGGAACAGGTGGACATAAAATTCATCTGCCATGGACATATTTACGATCTGTCGGCGCACCAGATGGGGCTGTGTCTTTTTTGACCATGAAAATTCATCGATGGCCAGAAATACGGTATATCCCAGCTCACGAATCCGCCTTGCGATCTCCTTGTGGGACAGGGTAAAGGGATCGAAGGTGCCCGGGAAAAAGGCGACCTTGTCCCGTCCCTTCATACCGATATTTCCGCCAAACAGCTGATAATGGGACATGAACCTGTTGATGTGGGCCAATGTAGCCGCACGATAATACAGGCTCAGCTCGCCTCCCTTATTTTCGTTTAGCAGGAACAAAAGCTTCTTGGAGCACAGAGAAAACAAGTCGTTCTTATCCTCCTCGGACATTTTTTCCGATCCGAAGATATACTGGCCGATCACAAGCATTGCCTCCTGCCGCACCTGTTCTCTGTAGTTGGCAAGGCAGCTTAAAATAAGGCCGAGAAGGCGGATCTTCCGCTCCTTTGCGATTCCTTTTCCTTCCTTGAAGCGCACAGGATATCTGGAATAACATTCTAAAAGGACTCCCAGCGTATCTAATGCGACAGATACGATCTTTTCATTTCCGTTCGCCAGAAGGATGTGGAGGCGTTCGATCAGGTCATCCAGCTGTTCCGGCGGCAGCCATAAGGCAAATTCGCCGAGATATTCCGGAATGTATTTGGAAAACTCATATTCTCCCACCTCGAGGCCCTTTAAGAGCTCTACGGCGATCTCGTTGGCCTGATCGGTCGACAAAAGGTGTCCCAATCGGAGCAGTGCTTTTCCTGCATCATGCCGGACTCCCACATGCTCGCTGACCTTGATCAGATTGGAGAGATGGGCACAGATATGGAGTATGTTTTCCCTTCTGCCATGATCCACCTGATCTGCCAGAAGCTTGATATTGACTGCCTTTAAGATCCACGGTGTTGCCGATTTCAGGTTCTCTAAGAAGATATCTCCGATCACGTCGCTCTTATACAGAATCTCCCGCTGCTCACTTGTATCCAGACGAAGATTCGTATAAATCCGATATTGTAAAAACAGCATGGTCATGTTTTCGGGACGCATGGTTCTGACGGCATCACACACGAGCTGATAGCAGTTGCTCTCCGGCTTTACGGCAGCAGTCAGGACTTTTAAGGCGCGCACCGCTGCGACCCGGACTTTATTTTCCGGATAATCCAGATGACCGACGGCAAATCGGATCAGGCAGTCCAGACGCCCGTTTCTTTCATAAAGCTCCTCCGGCAGGGAGAATACGGCATCCAGAAGCACAAATGTGGAGTCCTCGTTCAGTCCGTGTCTGCCGTCAAACCATTTCATAAAGACATCCAGCATTTCCTCCCGCACTCTTTCCGCACTGTGCTCTGTCATCGACAGCAGCACATACTTTAAAGAGCTCTGGATCCTGCGTTTCTGCTGCATGGTCAGTCTGTAATCCGGGCAGATGATCTTTTCCAGTGCCTCCGCCCATAGCGTCAGGGCCGTCCTGTCATCCTGATCTGCCATGTCTGCGGGAATCTCTTTTCTGTATCCGGCATTGAAGTCTGCGAACATTTTTCCGATCAGCGCAGCAGACTGCCTTCTGATATCACCTTCCCGGTTTACAAGAAGCTCGTACAGAAATGCGATGGTCTGTTCCTTCTGTTTGTGATTTAAGTGGATGGAATATTCGTTAAAAATATTCAGGTACGCCCGGACATTTTTCCAGTCCTTTTCGCTGCGTGCCGCCTCCAGTATATTGCCGAATTGTCTTTCTGTTCCCAAACGATGCATGACATCGATATTGTGTTCGATGGCAAAAAAGGTAAAGGAGGTCACGATCTGGCCGCCATTTTGCAGGACAATATCCTTTTTGGGTTCCGGCTTTGCGGGGGCTCCATTAAGGTCCACATCGACCCCCAGTGAGATCATGTAGCGTTCAAATTCATACAGTCTGGCATATACGACCCGATAGCGGTTCCGCTTTGCCTCATCCACGTTATCAAGCTTTGAGAGGATCACGTCAAAGGAATCCTTCAGACTGTATATTTTTGTCAGCTCTCTCCCGTCCTCTCCGCGCATCTGTTTTACCCGAAAGTCTGCATAAATCAGGACAAGAGATTCCACGGTGATGTTGTCCAGCTCCAGATCCCATGTGGAGTGGTTCGCTGCAATATGGCCGATTCCTTCCATGTGATGTTCGCTGAACCATTGGTTTGTATAGTAATAGTGGAGATAGGGAACGCGTTCATTGGGCTTGCAGCCGAACTTTCCGAGATCGTGTCCTGCTGCCGCCCCGGAGGCGAGGGCGAGGTCAATGGGGACACCGGCCTTATAAAGCCCGCGGGCCACGGTCATTGCGACATAGTGTACCCCTGCAATGTGGCTTAAGGTTTCAAAGGGCGTTGCCTCCCGGTTTAACCGCATCATTTCGTATATATATTGGTCTCTGAATTCTCGGATGAAGTGGCTGTACTCGGCCGCCCGGTCGAAGCTCATATATTCATTTTCCTGCAGCAGCTCGAAGTCATCAAAGGGATCAAAGGGAAGCTCTGTTCTTTCCTCGTCAAAGAAAAACTGGAGCAGCCTCAGATAAAAGAAAGCGCCTGCCGTATATTGTGCCGCGGATTTTGAAAATTCCGGATCCGGATAGAGTATGTGCGTCACAAATTTATAAGTAAAGGAGATCCAGCCTTCCTCCGGCTCCCCGGAGAGAGCCCACAGCTCCGGCCTGCAGAGATCTAAGATCTGAAGGCAGGTAAAGCGGCTCTGCACAGGAAATATCTCCTCCAGCGTTTCCTCCCACTTGTCGCGGACAAAAATATCCTGCATAGTGCGGCGGCTGATCCCGGCACTTTTCAAAAATTCCCGGTCGAATACTCTGGCTGATAATTCCGTCGCCAGATGACGTGCATGTCTGCTTCTCATAGTGATTCACCTCTGCTTCGTGGATATGGAATAACTATAGTATAAGCAAAAAAATAATCGCTTTCAAGTGGGATTAGTCTTCACGGAATTTCGACATGAATTTTCTTGACAGCATAGTGCTGTTTTGTTATTATAATAATAACTATTATCGTTATTAATAATATACTTGGAACGGAGGACATGCGGATTGAAAATGCTAAAATACAGCCGCCAAAGAGAATCTATTAAAAACTGCCTGAAAAATCGCACAGATCACCCTACTGCCGATGCTCTGTATCTTTCTATCCGCCAAGAATACCCAAACATCAGCCTTGGAACTGTTTATCGAAATCTTAAACTGTTATGTGATCTGGGCGAAATAATGAAATTTTCCTGTGGAGATGGTTCTGAACACTTTGATTATACAACAGACCCACATTACCATTTTATCTGTAAAACCTGCGGTGCCGTTATCGACCTTCCGCAGAACATGGTCTGGGACACCTCGGAGCTCTTAAAGGGTTCCATTCCCGGAAGGGCAGATTCCCACGCTGTTTTCTTTTATGGGGAATGCGAGGACTGCCTGAAGGCTAATGCCGCCAACTGATTTTGATTTTTGATAAATTATTATTGACAAGCAGCAAGTTATGTGGTATCTTAATATCAGTAACAATTACTATTATTAAAATCTTAAAAACAATCAAATATATCATCAGAAAAGGAGAAAAAGGCTATGAAGAAATTTGTATGTACAGTATGTGGTTATGTTCATGAAGGTGACTCTGCTCCGGAGAAATGTCCGGTATGTAATGCACCGGCATCCAAGTTCATCGAGCAGAAAGAGGATATGGCTTGGGCAGCTGAGCATGTTGTAGGCGTTGCTCAGGGTGTCAGCGAAGATATCCTTGAAGATTTAAGAGCAAACTATGAAGGTGAATGTAAGGAAGTTGGTATGTATCTTGCAATGGCAAGAGTTGCTCACAGAGAGGGTTATCCGGAGATCGGTCTTTACTGGGAGAAGGCTGCTTACGAAGAAGCTGAGCACGCTGCAAAATTTGCTGAGCTCCTCGGCGAAGTTGTAACAGACAGCACAAAGAAAAACCTCGAAATGAGAGTAGAGGCTGAGAACGGCGCTACAGCAGGAAAGACAGATCTTGCTAAGAGAGCAAAAGCTGCAAATCTTGATGCGATCCATGATACAGTTCATGAGATGGCTCGTGACGAGGCTAGACACGGCAAGGCATTTGCAGGTCTTCTTAAGAGATACTTTGGCTAATTATAGCTTAGATTATACCTTTTATTAAAACTTGTTTCCTCAATTAAGGAGTGCCGCTTACAGGAATGGGATCATTTTGAACCCGTTCCCGGAGCGGCACTTCTTTCATTATTTACGGCTTTGTTTATTCGTTTTCCACCATTTTTCTTGCCTCTGCAAGAGATACTCCTTTTTCTTTTGCAATGCGGGCAAGATCCTCGTATTCTAATTTGCTTCTTGTCACGCCGTATCCGGTGGAAATTTTTTCATGTACTGTTCCGTAAGCCGTGTTCCGTTCTTCCAGCTTTCTTTTAAGAGTAAATCTGCGGCTCACATGTTCCCGTACTCCAAGGGTAGTCGTATGGCAGAACAGAAGTTTTGTCATGGCAGCTTCGTCCTCCATCTTGCAAATGCAATTTAAAAGTATTCCCGGTCTGTTCTTTTTCATTCCTACCGGAATCGTGTAGACCTCCAGTGCTCCTGCTTCAAACAGGCGCTCCTGGGCAAAGCCGATCTCCTCTGCGGTCATATCATCCAGATTGCAGGCAAGCTCTACGATCTCGTCTCCGGTTTCTGCCGTTTCGCCTAAAAATGCTCTCACACAGTTAGCACGTTCAAAATCCTTCTTTCCCATTCCATATCCGATCTTGGATGTAGCCATTACAGGCATCTCGCGAAATTCCTTAACAAAATGCTTCAGTAAGGCAGCTCCTGTCGGAGTACAAAGCTCTCCCTTTACCTGAGTGCTGTAGGCGGGTACGCCCTGCAAAATATGTGCGGTTGCCGGGGCCGGTACCGGAAGGATTCCATGGGCGCAATGAACATGACCGCTGCCCACATGAACCGGAGATGCAAGCACCTGATCTGCCCCGATTTCATGCATCAAAAGGCAGACACCTGCAATATCCGCAACTGCATCCATAGTGCCGACCTCATGAAAGTGGATCTGATCCACCGGCTTTCCATGGGCATTGGACTCGGCCGCTGCGATCAAGCCATATACATGTTCCATATCATGCTTAACTTCATCCGGAAGCTTAAGTCCGGAAATGATGGAAGAAATGTCCGCCATGCCGGAGTGATGGTGGTGACCATGGCCATGCTCATGAGCGTGATCCCCGTGACAATGTTCATGGTCATGGTCTTCATGGCAGTGTTCATGATCGTGGTCTCCGTGGCAATGTTCATGCAGCTCGGCAGCAGTATGGCCGGCCTCATGGCAGTGCTCGTGGTCGTGATCTCCATGGCAATGCTCATGATCGTGGTCTCCGTGACTGTGCTCATGAGCATGCTCGTGGTCATGGACATCGTGGCTTTCTTCTTCCTCTCCATCTACAGTCACGGCCATGTGGGTTCCTGTGATTCCGCATTTAACTGCGGGCTCTGCCTCAACACGGACATTTTTAAGACCCAGCTCATTCATTTTTTTCAGGAATCCCTCTTTGTCCGGGCATATTTCATAAAGAGCTGCCATGAGCATATCTCCTGCTGCTCCCATACTGCAATCAAGATAGATCGTCTTCATATTTTTCCTCCGTTTTTCCGGGTTATCCCCTGAGATGATTGATCATACTGGCCAGATATCCGGCCCCAAATCCATTGTCAATATTGACCACGCTGATCCCGCTGGCACAGGAATTCAGCATGGATAAAAGTGCTGAAAGTCCATGAAAAGAAGCTCCGTATCCGACGCTGGTGGGGACGGCGATCACCGGGCAATCCGCCAGACCGCCGATCACGCTTGCCAGCGCTCCCTCCATTCCTGCGATGGCAATGATCACGCGGGCATTCATAATCGAATCCATGTGGGCAACCAGCCTGTGAAGACCGGCCACTCCGACATCATAGAGGCGATCCACATGGTTTCCCAGCGCTTCCGCTGTCAGCGCCGCCTCCTCTGCTACAGGAATATCACTGGTTCCGCCTGTAGCGACTACGATGGTGCCCACTCCGTCTTTTTCCGGAAAGTCACCGCAGATCCCGATTCCGGCTTCCTTAAAATATCGAAAGCCTCCGCCATCCGAGTAAAGCCTTAAAAGGCCGTTTCGGACCTCCTCTGCCTTCTTTTCATCCACTCTTGTCATCAGGATCACCGGCTGCTGACGTTTTTTCATTGCCTCCACGATCCCTACGATCTGTTCCGGTGTCTTCCCGGCTCCGTATATTACCTCAGCTGCCCCCTGACGAAGCTTTCTGTGGGTATCCAGCTTTGCAAAGCCCAGGTCATCAAATCCAGCCTCTGTAAACGGCTCTTTCTTTAATTCCAGAACCGCCTGATCTACAGAAAGCTCTCCGGCAGCGACCTTAGACAGCATACTGCGAATATCTTCCATATCTGTGATCTCCCTGTTTTAATCAGAAAAAGCCATGAAAAGAAAGCCCCGCCTGCGGCGACAGCTGTTCCCTTCATGGCAACCCTTACTCGTTTATTCTATTACCGTATTCTTCAATGTCCCGATATCTTCTATAATACATTCTACCACGTCACCCGGCTTCATAAACCGCGGCGGATCAAAGCCCATGCCAACACCTGCAGGTGTTCCGGTTGCGATGATCGTTCCTGCCTTTAAGGTCATTCCGCGGCTCAGCTCACAGATCACCTCCGCGATGCCATGGATGAATAATTCTGTGTTGGAGTTCTGACGCAGCTCTCCGTTTACCTTAGACCGGATTGCCAGTCTTGGGGGAAAGTCGATGCTGTCTGCCGTTACGATCCACGGGCCCAGAGGCGTAAAGCCCTCTAAGCTTTTTCCGAAATACCACTGACCGTGTCCGGTCTGCACATCTCTGGCGCTTACGTCATTCATGATCGTATATCCGAAAATATAATCCTGCACATCTTTTTCGGAAACGTTTTTAGCATCCTTTTTGAGGATAACTGCAAGCTCTGCTTCATAATCCAGCTGACTCGTCATGTCCTGATGGGCCGGTATCCCCTCTAACGGAGCCGTTGCACGGTTCACGCGCTTTGAGAAATATACCGCCTGCACCGGCTTGGAAAATGCCTCTTTTTTAAAGCGGGCAGATTCCTTTGCATGCTCCATATAGTTGATGCCGAGACAGATGATATCCTGCTCCGGTACCGGTATCGGAGCGAGGAGCCGGATCTCCTCCAACGGGGCCGCATTTGCCACCTCATAAGGCGGCAGCCCGGAGATATGCTCCAGTAACTCCATCTCCGACGGGCTGATCTCACTGATCACGTCCTTCATTGTCCGGTAATCCATATCGGCCGCGGAGAGAGGATATACAAACGTTTCTTCCCGGTTAAGTACGCCTACGAGTTCTTTCTTGTCTATCTCATACGTTAGTAATTTCATAAGCCGTCTACCTCATCTGGGAGCTTAGCGGATCCGCTCCGGGAATCCGATCTTTTTCTGTACTTTTCTAAGTGTCTTGTTGGAGAAGTAGGATGCCTTTTCTGCATTCTCCTTGATCACTCTGTCGATGTAATCCTTATTTTTGCTGTAATCTGCGAAACGATCCTGAAGCGGCTTAAGAGCACTTACAACAGCTTCTCCGACTGCCAGCTTAAAGTCACCATAGCCCTTGCCGTCAAATTCTTTTTCAACCTCTGCCGGTGTTTTTCCGGTGCAGGCGCTGTAGATATCGATAAGGTTCTTTACGCCCGGCTGCTCATCTCTGTAGAGGATCGTTCCTTCGGAGTCTGTTACTGCACGTTTGCATTTTCTGATGATGGTATCCGGATCATCCATAAGATAAATACTGCCGTTCGGATTTTCATCCGATTTTGACATCTTCTTCGACGGATCCTGTAAGCTCATGATCTTTGCACCGGATTTTCCGATATAAGCCTCCGGGATCGTAAATACATCGCCGTAAATGTTATTGAAACGGGTGGCGATATCTCTTGTGATCTCAAGATGCTGCATCTGGTCGATTCCCACCGGAACCACATCGGCCTGATATAATAAGATATCTGCCGCCATCAGAACCGGATAGGTAAACAGACCGGCATTGATATTATCCGCATGCTTTGCCGCCTTATCCTTAAACTGTGTCATACGGTTCAGCTCTCCCATATAGGTAAAGCAGTTCAGGATCCATGCCAGCTCCGCATGTCCGGATACATGAGACTGATAATAGATGCAGTTCTTATCCGGATCAAGTCCTGCTGCAATATAGAGCGTTAAAAGTGTTCTTGCACGCTTTCTCAATTCTGCCGGATCCTGCCGCACCGTAATGGAATGCATATCCACAACGCTGAAAAATGTCTGATAGTCATCTGAGATCGTAACCCAGTTTTTTAAAGCTCCCAAGTAGTTTCCGAGGGTCAGATTACCGGTAGCCTGCATTCCGCTAAATAAAATCTTCTTTCCGTCAAGCATTTTATTATCTCCTTTCAGTGCATGCACTGTGATTTCATATCAAACGAAACAATTCCACTTTATTATAGTACAATTTCAGCGGTGGCACAAGGCATATTTCATTTGGCCGATATTGGGCCGCCCCGCATTTGACTCTCCGCAGCGGCTCATTTTGGCCGATATTGGGCTTTCCGCGGCTTTTATATCGCTCCCAAAATTTTTTCGGCGTGTTTTACCGCATCTTCGGTTGGCGGCTTAACCTCCTTTAACGTATACGGGATCCCGAGGGATTCCCATTTATATATCCCTAACGTATGATAGGGGAGTATTTCCACCCTTCTTACATTGGAAAGTGTATCCAAAAAAGACCGAAGCCGGAAAAGCTCCTCCTCCGTGTCGTTCACCCCTGGGACGAGGACATGACGGATCCATACCGGTTTTCCGATCTCATCCAAAAAGCGGGCAAATTCAAGGATATTGTCATTCGGGTGGCCGGTAAGTGTACGATGCTTCTCCGGATCGATATGCTTAATATCCAGCATTACCAGATCTGTGTTTTCCATAAGTGCCATGAGTCTTGAAAGATACGCTTCTTCTCTTTGAAACGGCTGTCCTGCTGTATCAAGCACTGTGTTTACGCCTTGCTTCTTTGCAAGACGGAAAAGCTCTGTAACAAAGTCCAACTGTAAGAGGGGTTCACCGCCGCTGACGGTGATCCCCCCTTCTTTTCCCCAATAGCTTTTGTAGCGGAGCGCCTGACGGAGCAGGTCTTCCGGTGTCCGCTCATCCACAAGCAACGGCTTATTCTGCCCGGAAGAACAGGAAGCCGTGTCCGGACAAGCTTTGGATACTCCTGCCAGACTCCATGTATCCGGATTGTGGCAGTATCTGCACCGCATGCGGCAGCCCTGAAGAAAGATCACGAACCGCACGCCGGGGCCATCTACAGATCCAAAGCTGTCGATAGAGTGAATGTAGCCTGTTGTTTCCATATAATTGTTTTCCTTTCTACCGGAGCCTGCTTCTTATTTTACATCGTCTCGTGGCAGGTTCTGGCGATCACATCCAGCTGCTGCTCTCTTGTCAGATCAATAAATTTCACTGCATAGCCGGAAACACGGATCGTAAAGTTTGCATACTCCGGCTTCTCGGGATGCTCCATAGCATCCTTAAGCTTATCAAGCCCAAATACATTAACATTTAAGTGATGTGCCCCCTGATCAAAGTAGCCGTCGAGGACATGGACAAGATTATTCTTTCTTTCGTCTTCGGAATGTCCGAGAGCACCCGGAGCAATTGTCTCTGTGTTGGAGATTCCGTCAAGTGCATATTCATACGGAAGCTTCGCAACGGAGTTTAATGCAGCCAAAAGTCCGTTCTGCTCGGCCCCATAGGACGGAGCAGCTCCCGGAGCAAACGGGGTGAAGGCGGCACGTCCATCCGGGAGAGCGCCTGTTGCCCTACCGTATACCACATTTGAGGTGATCGTAAGGATGGAGGTGGTCGGCTCTGAATTTCTGTAGGTATGGTATTTCTTTACCTTCTTTAAAAATGACTTTAACAGCCATACTGCAATATCATCCGCACGGTCATCATCATTTCCGTAGCGTGGGAAATCTCCCTCTGTTACGAAGCCGGAGGCCATTCCGTTCTCATCACGAATGACTTTTACCTTTGCATACTTGATCGCAGAAAGGGAATCGACTACATGAGAGAAGCCTGCAATACCGGTTGCGAAGGTACGCCGTACATCTGTATCGATGAGAGCCATCTCGGCTGCCTCATAGTAATATTTATCGTGCATGTACTGGATCAGGTTCAGGATATTAACATAAAGCCCTGCGAGCCAATCCATCATCAGATCATATTTATGCATAACCTCATCATAATCGAGGTATTCGGAAGTGATCGGTGCGTATTCCGGGCCGACCTGCATCGGCTTTCCGTTCTTATCGGTATATTTTTCATCCTTACCGCCGTTGATGGCGTAAAGCAGGCACTTTGCCAGATTTGCACGGGCACCGAAGAACTGCATTTCCTTTCCTGTCTGGGTTGCAGAAACACAGCAGCAGATGCTGTAATCATCTCCCCATACCGGACGCATCACGTCATCATTTTCATACTGGATGGAGGAGGTGTCCACAGAGATCTTTGCCGCGTACTTTTTAAAGTTCTCCGGGAGTCTTGAAGAATAAAGCACAGTCAGGTTCGGCTCCGGGGATGGCCCCATGTTCTCTAAGGTATGAAGGAAGCGGTAGTCTGTCTTGGTGACCATGTGGCGCCCATCCTGTCCGAGACCTGCAACCTCAAGTGTCGCCCATACCGGATCTCCGGAGAAAAGCTGGTTGTAGGACGGGATCCGGGCAAATTTTACCATACGGAATTTCATGGTCATGTGATCGATCAATTCCTGTGCTTTTTCCTCTGTGAGCACGCCTTCCTCAAGATCACGGTTTAAATAGATATCAATAAATGTGGAAATACGTCCCACGCTCATAGCCGCGCCGTTCTGGGTCTTAACCGCAGCA
>Ga0129310_1003059_pt1 | contig 11270 bp, 14 predicted proteins | sample Go1ome_2_FD_94433 | JGI IMG/M metagenome (GOLD analysis project Ga0129310, IMG submission 94433) | Western lowland gorrila individual fecal microbial communities from Wisconsin, USA - Go1022A metagenome | ecosystem: Host-associated > Mammals > Digestive system > Large intestine > Fecal | place...
CTCCGAAAAGCAAAGAATATCCATATATGATAGAAATATTTTCCAGAAATCCAGATTTTATTATATTGGAAGATGATGCAGTTCTCACACCGCTTCCGATAGACGATGAAATCTCCAGTTTGTCGGCAATCCTTTTAAATGAAGCGTATTATGAATTGCTAAAAACCGGACAAATGATGGTTGATGGCATTCCGGTATTAAGTCCGACTTGCCTGATACCATTTAAGGCGAAAGCGTGGCTGGATTTGAAGGAACGCAAGCTGAATGGAGAGCAGGTTGACAGCAAAAATATAAAGAAACATAAAAACGATGTATTCCGATTGGCACAGTTAATCACAGCCAATACAAGGCAAGTTCTCAGTCCGGAAATAGCAGAGGATATGAAAAAATTCTTATCTGAAATAGCTGATGAAGCAGTGGATTTAAAATCATTAGGCATTAAAGGGACAGATAAACAAAAAATTATAGATATGTTGTACCTGTGTTACAATTTGAACGGATAATACATAATTTTTCTCTAAAGCCGAAAAAAAATGCATATCAGAGGCTGTATTTTACCACTCCTTCTTTTGTATATATGAAAGATATTTTTTTATGTACGAAGGAAGGAGGTTTTTTCATGCCTAAAGTCAGAAAAGAAATTCCAGAATTGGGAAAGCTGGTGCAGGTCGGAAGAAAGAAATTTGTCCGTTATGAGGAAGGGGCACAATTATATTCTATGGGTTTGCATACGCTTGCGAGGCAGTGCCGAAATCCAAGAAGCTTCTGAAGTTCACACTGGATGACGGAGAACTCAAAGACCGTGTGATTTTAAGCGGTATTCACGAGTATTATGAGCCGGAAGAACTGGTTGGTAAGACAGCAATCGCTATCGTGAACCTGCCACCGAGAAAGATGATGGGAATTGATTCCGAAGGTATGCTGATCTCAGCAGTACATGAGGAAGATGGTCATGAAGGACTGAACCTTCTGATGGTAGATGACAGAATCCCGGCAGGTGCAAAGCTGTACTAAAATTAAATATAAAATCTCTAAAACCATGATGTCAGACCACAGTTGACAACAATTTGACAACAAAATTTGGGATAATAATGAATCGTTATGAAGCATGACGAATTTCAGATGAAAGGACACAGGTTTGAGAATGAAATCAAAATTGATTCACTGGATCAATGATTGATATGCATGACAACAAGAGCACTTCTTAGAGTTAATCTGAGAGGTGCTTTTTATTTGAACTTGCCAGTGATGCAGGTGCGCTTTACAGAATTGATGGAACCGTATTGATCAACCGGGATATTTTTGATGCCTACCTGGAACGATTCCATGAACCAGCGACAGGAAAAGGTAAGGAGGAAATGGAAGATGAGCGGTAATGTATGGATGTGTTCAAATGAGATTGACGACGAAGATCTGGAATTTGTGAGCCATGACTACGTGACCTATAACATGGCGTGCGAATACTATAGACTGGGAATCAAACCCGTTGTCCGTATGGCGCATGAAGCAGGGGCGGTATATAAAATCGGGAAAAAAGCACAAAAATCTTTATACAATCTTAATACGGAATCATAGACTTTTATACTATCTTTGAAAGCGATTATATATAATAAAATGTATTATGAAGATATCAAGTCAAGGGAAAAATACCTTTTGACTCTAACATCATTAACATAGAATCATTAGTAAGGAGTTATGATTATTTATGCCGGAAAAAATGTGTAAGAAAAAACACCTGACATCCTTTCAGTTGATCATTCTGGGATTTGCAGGTGTGATCCTTTTGGGAAGCATTCTGCTGATGCTTCCGGTTTCTTCTTTGGACAAAGTGCCGACACCATTTCATGAGGCACTTTTTACAGCCACTTCAGCAGTATGTGTTACAGGACTTGTAGTAAAGGATAGCGGAAGTTACTGGTCTGTGTTCGGACAGACGGTTATTCTTGCGCTTATACAAATAGGTGGACTTGGAGTAGTAACCGTAGCGGCATCCGTGTCTCTTCTTTCAGGGAAAAGAATATCTCTTATGCAAAGAAGTACAATGCAGGATGCAATTTCAGCGCCTAAAGTTGGGGGAATTGTCAGACTGACGAGATTTATCTTAAAGGGAACATTGCTGATTGAAGCAGCAGGGGCTATGTTACTGCTGCCGTTTTTTTTGATGGATTATGGGCTGAAGGGAATCTGGATGGCAGCCTTTCATTCTGTTTCTGCTTTTTGTAATGCAGGATTTGACATTCTGGGAACAGCAGATAATGCCTTTCCGTCTCTGACGGGATATTCCGGAAATATCCTTATAAATGTGGTAATTATGCTGCTGATCATTACAGGGGGAATTGGTTTTCTCACTTGGGATGATATTTATAGGAATAAAATGAACTTTAAACGTTACCGCATGCAAAGCAAGATTATTCTCATGACTACTGTATGTCTGATTATTCTTCCGGCAGTTTTTTTCTTTGCCTGCGATCTGAAAAATCTGCCTACGGGAGAACGTCTGTTAGCTGCTATGTTTCAATCGGTAACTACAAGAACTGCCGGCTTTAATACCATAAACATTTCAGAGATGAGCGAGGCATCAAAAGCGGTTATGATACTGTTAATGCTGATCGGTGGTTCGCCGGGTTCTACAGCAGGAGGAATGAAAACTACCACTTTTACGGTACTGATTCTGAATGCAATTGCAACGTTTCGCAGTCAGGAAAATGCAGGGGCTTTTGGACGGAGACTGGAATATCATGTGATAAAAAATGCAGCGACCATTGCCATGCTCTATTTTACATTGTTCTTTTGCGGAGGTATTGCAATCAGCGTATACGAAGATCTTCCCCTTCTGGATTGTCTGTATGAAGCGGCTTCTGCTGTGGGTACGGTAGGTCTTACGTTGGGAGTCACACCGGGACTTCATGTTTTTTCGCAAGTTGTGCTGATCATACTGATGTATCTGGGACGTGTAGGCGGTCTGACACTGATCTACGCAGTATTCTCTGGAAGAAACAAGGAAAATGCAAAGCTTCCTCTGGAGAAAATTACAGTTGGATGAGAAGGAGAAAAGTAATATTATGAAGAATGTATTGATTATTGGACTTGGAAGATTTGGAAGACATATTGCCATGCAGCTGAATCAGCTTGGGCATGAAATTATGGCAGTTGACTGGAATGAAGAAAGGGTGGACAAAGTGCTTCCATTTGTGACTAATGCCCAGATCGGAGACAGTACTAATGCGGAATTCCTGGAATCCCTTGGGATTGGAAACTATGATATCTGTTTTGTTACCATCGGAGGAAGCTTTCAGAATTCTCTTGAAACAACCTCCCTTCTGAAAGAACTGGGAGCAAAAATGGTGATATCCAGAGCTGAACGTGATGTCCAGGAAAAATTTCTTTTACGCAACGGTGCAGATAAGGTGGTTTATCCGGAAAAGCAGGTAGCAAAATGGGCCTCTATCCGTTACACAGATGACCATATCCTTGATTACATGGAGGTGGATGTTTCCCATGCGATTTTTGAGGTAGAAGTGCCGAGGGAATGGATTGGAAAAACTGTAGGCGGGCTGGATATCAGAAAGCGTTACAATATTAATATTCTTGCTATAAAAAATGAAGGAGAATTCAGTGTTGCAATTTCTCCGGCTACGTGTTTTTCAGAGAAAAACAAATTGCTGGTGCTGGGAGATTACATAGCTCTTCAAAAATGCTTCCGCAGATAGTTTGGTTACCATGAAGAGGCAGTGAAAGAGGTGATGGTAATGGAACAGGCAATATTAATAGTTGTTGTGTTATGTATATTCGGCTTAGGATTTTATATTGTTAATAAAATAGATCTGTTTTTAGATAATGTTCTGGAAAATGATAAAGAAGAACAGGAAGAAAAAATGAATTCCTTAAAAATACTATTTTTGGATGACTTTTCGGATGATGAATTGTTAAAAGAGATTCATGAATGTAAAAGCCGATATTCAGAAGCTAAAATAATAATTTATGATAGCCAATCAGAGGATGTAGAAAAGATTTTTGACTATACTGCAATCACATGATATAATTTCAAAAACGATGTACTGAAAAAGGTGGAAAGCAGAATGAGCTTCAAAACAGAGGAAAGTAATAAATATTCAGATGAACATATTCTCGTTTGTCTATCAGCAGCTCCCTCCAATAAAAAAATAATAAATATGGCTGCAAAAATGGCGAACGCCTTTCCGTCACGTTTTACAGCTTTATACGTACGAACCGGTACAAAATCCGAAGACTTAGATAAAGAAAAACTGGAAGAACATATTCGGTATGCTGAAAAAATGGGAGCAGAAATAGTGATGACTCATGGAGTAAACATACCGGTACAAATTGCAGAGTATGCCCGTTTATCCAATGTAACCCAAATTGTGATCGGACAAAGTAATGCCCGTCGGAACTACTTTTTCAGTAAAGCAACTCTGACGGAAAAACTGATTGAAATTGTACCGGACATTGATATCCATATAATTCCAGATGCGATGAAAACCAGAATCTATCAGAAGCGGCCATATGTGTGGTATGTGGAAAAACCATCTGTAAAAGATTATTTTCTCACAATCTTTATATTTGTGATATGCACTTTAATTGGCTTGTTGTTTCAGAAGTTCCATTTCACAGATACGAATATTGTAACCATATATATTCTGGGAGTTTTGCTCACTTCAATTCTGACAAATGGTTATCTTTGCAGTGTGGCAGGCTCTTTCTTAAGTGTATTTTTATTTTGTTTTTTTCTGACAGAACCAAGGATGTCCTTTCAGACCTATGCGGTAGGTTATCCGGTGACTTTTTTCATAATGCTTATTTCGTCCGTACTTACGGGAGCACTGGCAGCAAAGCTGAAAATGCATGCAAAGCTGTCTGCACAGCTTGCCTTTCGTACGCAGGTTCTGTTCGATACAGACCGTCTGATGCAAAAGGCAAAAGGAGAAACTGAGATTCTTGACGTTACCTGTACACAGCTTCTCCGTCTGCTAAACCGCAGTATTACAGCATATGTAGTAGAAAATGGAGCTTTATCAGAGGGTAAGCTTTTCTCCGGAAAAAAAGAGAACACAGAAGATTTTTTAATACCGGAAGAGCAGCAGATAGCCAGATGGGTCTATGAAAACAGGCAGCGCGCCGGTGCGTCTACACACTATTTTCCACAGGCTAAATGTATATATCTGGCAATCCGGAGCGGAAATAATGTTTACGGTGTAATTGGGATACCATTGCAGAAAGAAACACTGGATTCTTTTGAATATAGCATCCTGCTGTCCGTAATAAATGAATGTGCGCTTGCAATGGAAAACGCACAAAATGCAATAGAAAAAGAAAAAAATGCAGTTATGGCTAAAAATGAACAGCTGCGGGCAGACCTTCTTCGGGCGATTTCTCATGATCTTCGTACACCGCTTTGCTCCATTTCCGGTAATGCAGATATGCTGCTTGGCAATAGCGACCGTCTGGACGAAGCTACCAAACATCAGATTTACAGCGATATTTATGATGATTCTGAATGGCTGACCGGAGTTGTGGAGAATCTGCTTTCCATTACCAGATTGAATGACGGAAGATTGAAATTTAAATTTACGGACCAGCTTCTGGATGAGGTGATTGCAGAATCCCTGCGGCATATCAGCCGGAAACATGATGATTATAAAATTGTGACAGACTGTGAAGAACTTGTTCTTGCACGTATGGATGTACGTCTTATTATGCAGGTTCTGGTAAATTTAGTTGATAATGCAATAAAATATACACCGCCGGGTTCTGTAATCTGCATTCGGGGAACGAAAACAGATGGGAAAGCGCAGATAAGTGTGGAAGATAATGGCCCGGGTATTCCGGAAGAAATGAAGTCACATATTTTTGAGATGTTTTATACAGGGAAAACAACAGTTGCGGATAGTCAACGAAGTCTGGGACTTGGTCTGGCACTTTGCCACTCTATTATAGAAGCACATGAGGGAACCCTGGTTTTGACAGATCATAATCCACATGGATGCAATTTTACTTTTACATTACCCTTAAGTGAGGTGACATTAAATGAATAAAACATTAATTCTGGTGGTTGAGGATGACAGACCTATACGCAATCTGATCGTTACTACATTAAAAACACATGACTATAAATATCTGGCTGCAGAAAACGGATCTTCAGCTATTCTGGAAGCTTCGTCCCACAATCCGGATATTGTTCTTCTGGATCTGGGGCTTCCTGATATGGAAGGAGTAGAAGTGATTAAAAAAATCCGTACCTGGTCGAATATGCCGATTATTGTGATCAGTGCCAGAAGCGAGGACACAGATAAAATAGAGGCGCTGGATGCAGGTGCGGATGATTACATTACGAAACCATTTTCTGTTGAGGAATTACTTGCGCGTATCCGTGTCACCCAGAGGAGACTTGCGGTTATGCAGAACGGAGAGCAGATGGAAAGCTCTGTTTTTGAGAATGGTGGATTAAAGATAGACTATAGGGCGGGCTGCACCTATCTGAAGGGAGAGGAATTGCATCTGACACCTATAGAATATAAGCTGTTCTGTCTTTTGTCCCGCAATGTGGGAAAGGTACTGACACATACCTATATTACCCAGCAGATTTGGGGACGATGTTCGGATAATGACGTTGCTTCTCTCAGAGTTTTTATGGCAACATTGCGGAAAAAACTGGAGCCTGAGAAAAATGGAGTACAATACATCCAGACACATATTGGCATTGGATATCGTATGCTTAGAATTGAGAAAGCTGAGCAGGAAGCTGACAATTAACCGAATCAAGTAAGTCCTCTGCGGAGGTTGCGAAAAGCAATAAGCAGTGGGTGGTAAATCTTCTGCAGGCAGAGGGGAGAAAGGATATTTAGAATACAGGTAACGTATGAATTATAAAATTATGATTGTTGAGGATGATCCTGATATTGCAGAATTGGTTTCATGCCATTTGGGGAAATTTGGATTTACTATTGAAAAATGTATAGAGTTTCATAATGTTTTAAAAGAATTTGAAAAAACAAAACCTCATCTGGTGCTGTTGGATATTAATCTGCCTGCCTATGATGGATTTTACTGGTGCGGAAAAATCAGAGAAAAAAGTTCCTGCCCGATCATTTTTCTGTCTTCCCGTAATGCAGATTCAGATCAGGTCTATGCGATGATGAATAGTGGAGACGATTATGTGACAAAGCCGTTTTCACTGGATGTGCTTACAGCAAAGGTTACAGCAATTCTTCGCCGTACTTATGGTGAATATGTCACAGCTGTTACGAATGATTTGAGTTGTGGAGACTGCATCTTTTCACAAAATCGTCTGGTACTTCGATGCAATGGGAAAGAAACCCATCTGCAATGCAGACATTTTTTGCAGAAAATGGTCTGACATTATCCGTAGAGGGAAATACGGATTCCGTCATCACTTTGTCTGGGTTTACCAGCGGTATTTGTGTTTTAAATGATGCTGTTTTTGAAGCATTGCAGCCGCAGATGAAAAAGACAACTATCACGGCATTTCTCTATGCTAATTGGGAAACGAACAGCTATAGTCCGGAAACAATAAAAAATAAGCTGAAGCCTTCGATTGAGTCCAGAGATGCTAACGTGATCGATGCATACAGCTATTATCACTCTACGCAGCTGCAGAATAACCTGACCTTATACATTGGAAGTATGCTGTGCTTTACATTCATCCTTGCTGTTGCAAGCTTTATCTATTCCAGACTCTATTCAGAGCTGGAAGCAGAGTGTAAGAAGTATAGGGGAATTGTAAAAATCGGTCTGTCAAAAAAAGAATTATCTGCAGCACTGAATAAGGTGACTTCTCTGATCTTGTGGATTCCATTTCTTGTCGCAGTAGCGTATTTGTGGATTGGAATTGCAATCAGTGAGCGATATGTAATCGTTTCAAATGTGCCTGTCGCTTTCAGATGTACAATAGTGTTGTTTGCAGTGCAGACCGTAATTTACTTTGTTATCAATACCTCTTACAAAAAGGCAGTTTTCCGTAAAGTATATCAGAGTAATGAAAGGATTTAAAAGATGAAGAAGAAAAACAGATTATTAAAGAGGCAAATCAGATGATTTCCAACGAGTATGAGGTTGCTATTGATGAGGACGATTTTTCTTATAGTGTTGGAAAACAAATCAGTGAAAATGAGTTTGTATCGCTGGATTCCGAACAGAAGCAGGAAGCAGCATATGAAAATATCGTAAGCGTTACGGCTTTGAAAACCGATTCTCCTGAAAAGGGAAAGGTGTATGAATTTACAGTGACCTTCAATTCACAGACAAAAGAGGTATTGAATATTTCTGCGAGTATCGGATAAAGATAGTGTCAAAATTGTAATCAGACAGCTTATGAAAATGAAAAACGAATCGTTGAAATTTGTGATTCACTGTCCATAGGTCAGCAATTGAAAATATGATTCTGACAGCAACGGGATATGGATTAGGTACCTTATGGATTGCCAATACTTTGCTTTGCCTATAATGAGTTGATGGATTTTATAGGACCATCCTTCATGCCACGCCGAAGCCATTCAATAATCCAACCATATATCAGGTAAGAAAAAGCAGACATAACATAAGCTATTGGTGCCGGCATTTTATCAGATAATGATTTTTTATCTATAATGGAGTCTTGGATGATCTGAGTAAGACCGGCATTATAAACTGTTATATAAAAATCACCGTTAGATTTGAAAAAATCAAGAGTTCTAAGAAGCTTCAGCCGGTAATCAGTGGGATTATCATTTCTGCGGATATCATTAAGTTTATTATTAAGACGTTCTGCCTCCTGACGCAGGACGTCTTCTTTTATGGGACAACCGTTTCCTTTTGTGGTTGAATCGGGCGCAGAAACCATACAGAAACGAGTAAGGTCAGAGCTTCTGCCGCAGGAACGGCGAGCCATACTCCTGTCAGACCAAATATACGAGGAAGCACAGTCAGAAATAAAAGCAATAATGCAAATGAACGCAAAAATGTGATCAGACCAGAGAAATATCCCTTTCCATATGCCATCATTCGAACTGCAGCGAAAATGTTGATTCCTGAAAACAGAAAGCCAAGTCCATAGATTCTCATTCCAGATACAGCAAGAGGAAATACGGGGCTGGAATTATCTGTAAAACAGAATACACCTGCCGGAGCGAGAAAATAGGTAAGTGCATAAATGATGATCGGAGCTGCTATAAAAAAGCGATGAGCATACCCCTCTAATTTTCGGCAGATACTGATTTTTTGATCTCCATATGCATAACTCAGCACAGGCGCCATGCCCATAGAAAAACCAAAGTAGACTCCGATAAATAAAAATTGCAGATACATGATAATGGAAACAGCTGCAACACCATCTTCACCGGCAAAGGAGAGTGCAGTGCGGTTAAATACGATGGTTGTGATTGCAATGGCAAGCTGATCGACAAATTCGGATGCACCATTTATCATACAGTGTATTGCTTCATGCAGGGATAAATTATGCATGGTAAAGGAAAGAAATTTATGTTTACAGACAAAGTAATAAATTCCCATCGTAAATGATAATGCCAGTCCAAGAATCGTTGCCAGTGCCGCACCATAGATCCCCATGTGCATTCGTCCGACTAAAACATAGTCCAGAAATATATTCAAAATGCCACCAGACAAAGCTGTCAGAAAACTGTATGTGGGAGCACCGTCTACCCGGATAAAATATGTAAACAGTTCTTTCCCGATTACAACAGGAGCAGCAAGAAGCCACCAACGCGCGTATGTTTTACAGCCTGCTATCGTTACGTCAGTCGCACCGAGCAGGGACAGGATTGCAGACAGGTTTACAAGAACCAACAGGGAAATAAGGCACCCAAGCAGGATGGCTGCAACCGTACTGACAGAAAAGGAACGGTCTGCTTCTGCTTTTCTGTTACCACCAATGTGCAAAGCTGCAACGGCACTGCCTCCAGTTGCAAATACAAGTGCGATTCCGGTTAATACGTTCACAATAGGGTAAACGATGTTGATAGAAGCTAAAGCATCGGTACCAACATATGCAGACACAAAAATCCCGTCAATAATGGTATAAACTGTGTTAAAGAGTGAAGTCAGATATGTCGGAATAATAAATTTCAGTAGTTTTCCGAAGCGTACCTCTTTTTCAGAGGTAAAAATTAAAGTGTTTTCCATGATAGTTTCCTTCCTGATCATAGAATAAACCTTCAAGTAGCTTGAAGGTCAATAGAAAAAATGCTATAGTAGGGAAATAACAGTAAGTATATTTTGAAAACAGTAAGGGAACATTTATGGACAGGAAATTTCAAATCGGTGAAATAGCCGGATTTTTTGATATACCGGCATCTACTCTTAGATATTGGGAGGACAAAGGCGTTTTACATCCCGGGAAAAAATCCGAAAACCAATATCGGGAATATACGATTGAAGATTTAATGACAATTTCCGATGTGATTTTTTATAAAAATCTTGGATTACAGTTGAAGGAAATCTGTGGCATGGAAGCTTCTACACCGAAACAGCATCATGAATTGTTTGCCGAAAAAATAGTAGAACTAAAACGACAGCAGGAAATGCTTACAAGACGTATGGAAAAGTTACGTTATCATATGCAGGCAGTAGAAATGCTGGAAATGCTGAAAGTACAGCCGTATCAGGAAACAGATATTGATACAGACTGTGTTGTTTCCTTTGAATTGATTGAAAGAGATAAGCTGCGCCGGTATATTGAAAATCCATATCTGTATACAAGGGTGCAGGATTCACAATCTCTGCCGCAGGAACAACGCGGGCTTACAGTTTCTGCTGACATGAGTTCATCCTTTCCGGAATCCAGTATTCTTTGGCAAAAACAATCTGCCAGATATATAACTTTTTTGATGAAAGAAGAAGTGACAACCGGTTTTCCTAACGATCTGCCCGAACACTTGGCACACATTCAGGAAACGTACCGTACCGGTGCAATCATCAGCCGCTTTCTTCTCTGTGCACAAGAAAACGGAAAGACATATGATTTTTATAAGACGTTTGTGGAAATTCTGCCTGATTCGGTGAATAAGTAAATATCTGTACACAATAAAAAGATAGACTCATAAGCTAACTATTTTGCTTAAAGTAATGAGATAACTTATAAAAAAGAAATTCAATAAGTTATCTCATTACTATTCGAGCCTGTGAAAAAAATTCTGTAAATTAGACAATATAAGGGTCTTCTATGATAAAATATTAAAATCATAGGAGGCCTTTTATTATGGCAAACAGAAAAAAAGAAGTTTACAAACCAAAACCAA
>Ga0129310_1003060_pt1 | contig 11269 bp, 6 predicted proteins | sample Go1ome_2_FD_94433 | JGI IMG/M metagenome (GOLD analysis project Ga0129310, IMG submission 94433) | Western lowland gorrila individual fecal microbial communities from Wisconsin, USA - Go1022A metagenome | ecosystem: Host-associated > Mammals > Digestive system > Large intestine > Fecal | place...
CCCAGGCAAGCTCAAGCGGCGTTATCTGGTCCTCAAGCCCGTAATACTCAATACCGGCATCAAGCGTGCCAAGCATAGCAGGAGAGAAGTCAGCCGCAATCACAGGGTGCCCGGCCTGCGCAAGCGGAATAGCAATCGACCCAGCCCCACACCCCATATCAAGCACGGATTCACCAGGCTTTAACGCCAACAGCTTCATAAAGTCCCGGGCATACGGAGCAGTCTCAAGCGGCCGAAAATGCCGAGCCCGCTTATCCCATTCAAAAGAATCATCAGCCCGCCGCCGACCAGCCTGCAGGCACATCCATTCGCCATTCCAATCAGCAGAAAGCAGCTCAGAGCGAGCATCCCCATCAACCACGGGCCAACCTCCTAGCAACAAAAAAGCGACTCCTCCCAAAAGAAGAGCCGCAACCAGCATATATCAGAAAGAACCGATCCAGCGCCAAACCGCCGCACCAGCAAAGTAGGGCAGAAGCGAAGCGACTGCCAAAGGGATAGAACCCAACTGAGGTCCCGTTGTGCGGGAGCCCCGGGGAGGGCAAATATATAAGGTCGATCGCGAGTTCCGCACGAGCCGGAGAGCACTTAATGTGCTCTCCGTGCGAGTCAGGACTGTCCGAGCAGGCGACCTTATATATTTGCCCTCCCCGGGGCTCCTCGCCCGAACCCCTCAGTTAGTTCTTGAGCGAGTTCAGCGGTGCCGGGAAGCGTCCACCACGGTGGGCAAGCACGGTGCCGACGTTGGGGTTCACCGGCATGATGGGTGCACGGCCGAACAGGCCGCCGTACTCGACGCAGTCACCCACGCCCTTGCCGATGGCGGGAATCACGCGGACGGCCGTGGTCTTGTTGTTGATGACGCCGATGGCCATCTCGTCGGCGATGATGCCGGCGATGGTCTCGACCGGGGTGTCACCGGGAATGGCGATCATGTCCAGGCCGACGGAGCACACGCAGGTCATAGCCTCGAGCTTCTCGAGCGAAAGCGCGCCGGCTTCGACGGCGGCGATCATGCCGGCGTCCTCGGACACGGGGATGAAAGCGCCGGAGAGGCCGCCCACGCTGGAGCTGGCCATGACGCCGCCCTTCTTGACGGCATCGTTGAGCATGGCGAGCGCGCAGGTCGTGCCCGGGCCACCGCAGGTGCCCACGCCGATGATCTCGAGGATGCGGGCAACGGAGTCGCCGATGGCAGGCGTGGGAGCCAGCGACAGGTCGACAATGCCCTTCTCGACCCCCAGACGATGGGCGGCCTCGCGGCTCATGAGCTCGCCGGCACGGGTGATCTTAAAGGCGGTCTGCTTAATCTTTTCGGCGACTTCCATCATCGATGCGGAATCGGGCAGCGTCTCCAGGGCTGCGGCCATAACGCCGGGGCCCGAGACGCCTACGTTGATGACGGCGTCGGCCTCGCCACCGCCGTGGACGGCGCCCGCCATAAACGGGGAGTCCTCGACCATGTTGGCAAAGCAGACAAACTTGGAAGCGCCGACGGAATCCTGGTCGGCCGTGAGTTTAGCGGCATCGATGATGGTCTGGGCGGCCATAAGCACGGCGTCCATGTTGATGCCGGCGCGCAGGCTGGCGACGTTGACGCTGGAGCAGACGCGGCTCGTGGTGGCGAGCGCCTGCGGAATGGACTGGATAACGCGGCGATCGGCGTCGCCGATGCCCTTCTGGACGAGCGCGGAGAAGCCGCCCAAGTAGTCGATGCCGAGCGTCTCTGCCGCGCGGTCGAGGGCATGCGCGATGGGGGTGAGGTCCTCATCCTTGCAGCATGCGGCGATCTGCGCCACCGGGGTGACGGAAACGCGCTTGTTGACGATGGGGATACCGTACTCGCGCTCGAGGTTCTCGGCGGTCTCGACCAGATGCTCAGCCGTGTGCGTCACGTGGTCGTAGATCTTCGTGCACATGCGGTCGAGGTTCTCGTCACCGCAACCCATGAGCGAAACACCCATGGTGATGGTCCTGATGTCGAGGTTCTGTTCCTCAACCATGCCGCGGGTTTCCGCGATTTCTGCGGGCGTGATCGCCATCCTTGCGCTCCTATCTGCCAAAACGAGCATAGTCCCCTTTATTCTAACGTGCCGCACGCGCCAAGTGGCACATGCGGCACGTTTTGGTGCGGGGTTGTTTCCGTTGTGTTACCTGCCAAAGACCTCTTCGGCGATGCGCGCGCTCTCGGCGGCGTCCTTGGCGTAGTAGTCCGCGCCGATCTGCTTGGCGTATTCGGGGGTGAGCACGGCGCCGCCCACGATAATCTTGACGCCCGGAACTTCCGAATGGAGCAACTTGATGGTCTCTTCCATGGCGACGACCGTGGTGGTCATAAGCGCCGAGAGGCCGACGAGCTTAATGTCGCGCTCCTTGACGGTCTTGAGCACTTCTTGCGGATCGACGTCGCGGCCCAGGTCAAAGACGGTGTAGCCGTAGTTATCGAGCAGCATCTTGACGATGTTCTTACCGATATCGTGGATGTCGCCCTTGACGGTGGCCACGCAGATCTTGCCCTTGTCGGCAATCTCGCCGGCGGGCATCAGACGCTTGATGGTATCGAAGCCCACACGCGCTGCTTCTGCCGAGGCCATGAGCTGCGGCAAGAAGAACTTGCCCTGGTCAAAGAGGACACCGACCTCGTCGAGGGCAGGAATAAAGTGGTTGTTGATGAGGTCCATGGCGTCGTGGTCGGCCAGCAGACGCTCGGTCTCGGCCGCGATCTCGCCCTTGCGGCCCGAGACGACCATGTGACGGATGGGGTCGTCGGCGGCGCTTGCAGTGGCGCCCGCGGCGGGTGCGGCATCGCTCGATGCTGCCTGAGCTGCTGCCGGGTTCGCGGCGATTTTGTATGGGTCGGTCCAGCCGGCATAGCGCTCGATGTATCCGGTCGAGCCCTCGTCCTCAACGCTCAGCACACGATAGCTATAGACGGTGTCCATAAAGCGCTTGGAGCCCGGGTTCATGATGGGGGCGTCCAGACCTGCACCGAAGGCGGCAGCCAAAAAGACCGAGCCCAGCAGCGGCCGCGCGGGCAGGCCAAAGCTGATGTTCGACACACCGAGCGCGCATTTGACGCCCAGGCGCTCCTTGCACAGGGACATGGCGCGCAGGATCTGTTCGGCTTGGCGTTGATTGGTCGAGGCGGTCATGACCAGGCAGTCGATGAGGATGCGGTCCGGTCCGATGCCGTAGCGGGCGGCCTCCGCCACGATGCGCTCGGCGATGGCAAAGCGTGCCTCGGCGGTATCGGGGATGCCGCCCTCGTCGAGCGTGAGACCGACGACGTTGGTGCCGTAGTGGGCGACCAGCGGGAAGATCTCGTCCATGATCTGCTGCTTGCCGTTAACCGAGTTGATGATGGGCTTGCCGGCGTAGCGGCGCACGGCGGCCTCGACGGCGGCGGGGTCGGTGGAGTCGATCTGCAGGGGCAGGAGGGTGGAGCCCTGAAGCTGCTCGGTTGCCTGCTGGATGACCTTGACCTCGTCGATCTCGGGCAGGCCCACGTTGACGTCCAGGATGTCGGCGCCCTGCTCTTGCTGGCTGATGCCCTGGCTCACGACGTAGTCCAGGTCGCCGTCGCGCAGGGCCTGCTGCAGGCGCTTTTTGCCGGTGGGATTGATGCGCTCGCCGATGACGGCAATCTTGTGGCCGTCGCAGGGAAGGTCCACCACGGTCTGGGCGCTTGTGACCGACATGCTGGGCTTGCGGTGGCGCGGACTGGGCGTGTGGTTGTCGATAAGCGTGCGCAAGGCGGCCATGTGCGCCGGCGTGGTGCCGCAGCATCCGCCCACGACGCTTACGCCGTCGGCAATCATGCCGGCGACGGCCTTGGCGTACTCGGGGGCCTGGATGTCAAAGACGGTGTTACCGTCGTCGTCCACACGGGGCAGTCCCGCGTTAGCCTGCACCATAACGGGCTTGTCGGTGACGGTGAGCATGCGTGCGGCGAGCCCTCGGAGCTCGGCCGGGCCCTGGCTGCAGTTGATGCCCAAGACATCGGCGTCGATGGCGTCGAGGGTGATGGCGGCGACCTCGGGGCTCGTGCCCAAGAAGGTGCGGCCGTCTTCCTCAAAGGTCATGGTGGCAAAGACGGGCAGGTCGGAGTTCTCGCGACAGGCGAGGACGGCAGCCTTGATCTCGGCAAGGTCGGTCATGGTCTCGATAATAAAGAGGTCCACACCCGCGGCGACGCCGGCGCGCACCTCCTCGGCAAAGAGGTCGTAGGCCTCGTCAAAGCTGAGGGTGCCCAGGGGGCGAAGCAACGCGCCGATGGGGCCGATGTCGCCGGCGACGTAGCGGGCGCCGGCCTCGCGGGCGCAGGTGACAGCCGCGGCAAAGACATCGGCCACGGTGGCGGCGCCATCGAGCTTGTGCGCGTTGGCGCCAAAGGTGTTGGCGGTGATCACGTCGCAGCCGGCCTCGACGTACTGACGCTGGATGTCGGTAATGACCTGGGGCTCCTCAAAGTTGAGCAACTCGGGCAGGGCGCCGGCCTTCATGCCGGCCGCCTGCAGCATGGTGCCCATGCCGCCGTCGAACAGCAGGTGTCCCGTGCCCTCGATGGCGGCGCGCAGGCGATCGTCCTTAATGCGAAGGTCGTCGATTGTGCGCGTCTTGTACGTGGCGCCGTTGAGGCGCGCGGCATTGACAGGCGCCGCCAACGCAGCACCGTCAGAATCATGAGTGATGAGTGGAGTAAGCATCGATGAGCTCTTCTTCTGCTAGTAATTACTAATTTTCTTTACGGTAATCGAGGACAGGCATTTATCCTTTTTTGCTTTATAGGTTGCTGCTTTGTCCAGCGATTGCTGACATTCGTGCCAGATTGAATAACCGGATATAAGGAAGAGAATTCCCAAGACAATGAGGATAGCGCCTATAACGAAATGGCTGAGCAAACATGCAAAAAGACCGATTCCGCAACATGTATATCCAGGTAGAACATCCTTTGACGAGGCAATGCGTAATGTCTCCGCCTCTTCTTCGGCTCCTTTAATGGCGCGTTCAAATTCTTGGTCAAATATGGGTTTAACATCTTCTGCAGATGGGTCTTGCTGTGATTCGAGCCACTTTAGGTTGCTCTTTTCGTATGAAAGGCTTTGTTCAAATATCTCTCGATCCTGCTTTAACACTGAACAGTATTTTTTGCTTGAAAATAGCTTCCGGGATATTTTGTACAGAGTATCGGCGTTGCTCGACGGGGCCCCGTACTGCCAGTTTTTAATACTTAAGCTGATGGCCATTTTTGGCAAAAGGTCTACCTCTTCTGTAGCGGCTTTTTCTTTTCGTCCAAGTTTTTGATATTCATCTTCAACGAAAACAAGGGGTGCAGAAGGTAGGGCTGACGGGAACGTTGATACAAAAACCGCTAGTCTTGATATATCAGAAAAAACGATAGCCTTTGATCCTGAGAGAAGCGACTGTATTTCTTTTCGATAATTGGACGCCTCCGGCTGATTTTTAACGTCTTGCCAGTGAATTCCATGCTGGCAGAGTGATTTCTGCCAGCGTTTTCTCGTCGGCGGTTTGAATAAATGATCGAATAGTCTCGTACCGTCAGAGGTTTCAACAATAAGAGACAGCATTTCCTCGCTGAGCTTGCTGCTTCCTGTTGTCTCTATGCTTAGAATTAGAACCTCACTAGGAGCGTTTCTAATAATAGTGAGAATATTACGACTATCAAAATCGGATAAAAAGTTTTCCGTTTCTTTAATCTGTAGCCGTGCCTCCTCTATGGCTTTATTTCTCTGACTCTGTGTTTCCCTCTGCTCAATTTCCTGTATGAGAGCGAGAGCGGATGGGCTAATTGCAAAGGGGAGGTCGTAACTAACTTCATAGTTACGTTTGAGGTAGTAGTTTGAAGATACGGCTGAATTGTCATCAAAGCAATCTACGTAAGTTGATTCGTTAGTATGGCTTTTTGACCGTTGCAATGAGCGCGTCTTTTTGCTTGAACTGAACGAGTCGTTAATTCCAACAGTGGTTTTGTTGTAAACGCGATTGTATAGTGCGCGAGAAGGATCCTTAACTATTCCGGTCCCTCGTTGTCCATATCCAGGAATGAATGTACTTTTTGCTGAGCGAGTAATCCTTCCTTTTGTTCGGGCGGAAATGGACTTTGAAACACTGGGGGTTCTGATTCCAAATTTCATTTCTGACCTCGTAACTTAACATCGGATTCAACTCTGGCATTTAGTATAAGTCAAGCGCTAAATCTACCATTTCTACCCCGTCCCCAGATGGCTGGAATAGCAGGTGGTGTGGGCGACGCGGAAGCGGCAGTGTTCGCGCATGCGGCAGATATTGCAGGTGGGGCGGGTCTGGGCGTCGTGGACATCGCCGTCGAACAGGCCGATCACGGCGGTCACGCTCTTGGTGGGCATGAGCAGGCTGGTGGGGGTGACGGTAAGTCCAATGAGGCGCGTGGCGTTGAGTGCATCCACGATCGAGCGCTGGGCCGAGAGCGGGCAGTCGCCATAGCCGGGACTGAAGCGCCAGTTGCCGGCGAGCCCGTGTGCAGCGGCCACAGCCTTGACCTGCTGGTCCATCTGCTCGACGGCGGCCTCAACATATGCCGAGCACGCGGCGTCGAGCACGGCACCTTCCAGGGGCTGCTGGGCTCCGGTGGTTCGCAGACGGCGCTCGGCAGACATCCCGAGGGTGCAGGCCAAGAGCGCTGCCAGGCGGGCGTCCTTAAGGTGGCGGTAGATGTCGCGACCCCGCAGCTCAACATTGGTGCCAACCAAGCGAATGCAAGGCTCGCCCTGCTCGTCGATGCCCGTGGCATCGACGGCAAAGACGCGGCGCACGCCACGGGGCTCAATGTCTAGCTCCAGGCGCTCGACCACAAGCTCAATACGTCGTGACAGCTCGGGCTCGATCTGCTGGCCGCCGTAGCCCAGATAGCGAAGCATCTCGGCACGGTCGACGCGGGGGTGGTGGGCAGCATCGACACGGTAAAGCGCCGGCGACGCAAGGTCGGCCGGCACTTCGACGTCGGTTGTATCGATGTGCGGTTTTTCCATTACCCCAGGCGCTCCATAATGGTCGCGGCGATTGCAGGACGGTTCATAGTGTACAGGTGCAGGCCGTCGGCTCCGTGCTCCTTAAGGTCGCAAAGCTGACGGGCGGCATAATCTACACCGGCGGCTTGCAGACTCTCGGGGTCGTTCTCGTACTTGGCGAGGATCTTGATGACGGGGGAGGGCAGCGATGCGCCGCACATAAAGACCATGCGGCTGATCTGCGACTTGCCCATAAACGGCATGATGCCTGCGGTAATGGGCACGGTGATACCGGCCTTGTCGGCAAGCTCGCGAAAACGGTAGAAGCACTCGTTGTCAAAGAAGAGCTGCGTCACAAAGAAGCTCGCGCCGGCATCTTGCTTTTGCTTGAGGTATTCGACCGAAGCGTTGAGGTCCTCACAGGCAATGTGACCCTCGGGGTAGGCTGCGGCGCCCACGCAAAAGCCGGCGTCGACGAGCTCGGGGATGAGGTCGCGGGCGTAGGCGTAGTCGGAGGCGGGCTTGTCGTCCTCGGTCGCGCCGGCGGGCAGGTCGCCGCGCAGGGCCAGGATGTTTTCAACGCCGGCGGTGCGATACTCGTCAATCTTGGCGGCGATATCGGCATGTGTGCGGCCAACGCAGGTGAGGTGCGCCACCGAGGGCGTATCGAATTCGCTCGTAATCATATGTGCAATGGGGGCGGTGGTGGCACCGTTACCCGAGCCGCCGGCCGAGCAGGTGACCGAGACAAAGCTCGGCGAAAGCTTGCACAGGTTGCCCGCCACTTCGCGAGCCGTATCGAGGGTGAGCTCGCCCTTGGGCGGGAACATCTCAAACGAAACGGGCGTGGTGCCCTGGGATGCTGCCTGCTTAAAAACCTCGTCGACGCGCATATCGTGCTCCTTTAGACATTTAGTGCGATGTGTTGTAAGGATTCTACAGCACCACTGTGCCACGGTGGAGTTTTACTCGCTATTTAGGGATACCAATCAAAGATGCTCTGCTATCGGCTTTCCCTATAGCAGAGCGGTCAACGGAGGACGGGGCTATAAAGACTGGTATCTGATGCGAAATACCAGTCTTTATAGCCCCGTCCCAAATTAACTACCCTAAAATCATGCGGGGAGGTCTGCAATTTATACAGTTCGTTGGCTGTTAAGGGTGGTAATAATCCTGCGATGCGGTAACCTCATTGATTGGTTTCGTGACAGCAACATAACGGTAATGTTGCGGAAACACGGCGAGTCTAATCTAAGGCTCGTTCGTTAGTAATCAACACCGCATCTCACGCGGTGCCGATACGAAGGGAGTTCCGTATGGCCGAACTTACTGACCGCTTCGGGACCATGGTGTTCTCTGAGGAAGTCATGAAAGACTACCTCCCCAAGGACATTTGGAAGCGCCTCGCTGCAACCCTCGAGGATGGTGAGCCGCTCGACCTGGACGTGGCCAACGCCGTCGCCCATGCCATGAAGGTCTGGGCCATCTCCAAGGGCGCTACGCACTACGCGCACTGGTTCCAGCCGCTTTCGGGCATCACTTCCGAGAAGCACGACAGCTTCCTGGAGCCCAACCATAACGGCACCGCCATTACCAAGTTTACGGGCAAGAACCTCATCCAGGGCGAGCCGGACGCCTCCAGCTTCCCCAACGGAGGCCTTCGCGCCACCTTCGAGGCCCGTGGCTACACCGCTTGGGATCCCACCAGCCCCGCCTTCATTAAGGACGAGGTCCTGTGCATCCCCACCGCCTTCTGCTCCTACACGGGCGAGGCTCTGGACAAGAAGACCCCGCTGCTGCGCTCCATGACCGCGCTCGATCGCGAGGCCAAGCGTGTCCTGGCCCTCTTTGGCAAGACCCCCAAGAAGGTCGTGCCTTCCGTCGGCGACGAGCAGGAGTACTTCCTGATCAAGAAGGACGCCTACCGTAAGCGCAAGGACCTGGTTATCACCGGCCGCACCCTCTTTGGCGCCAACCCCTGCAAGGGCCAGGAGCTCGAGGAGCACTACTTTGGCGCTATCCGCCCCACCGTCTCGGCCTATATGAAGGACCTGGACGAGGAGCTTTGGGCGCTCGGCATTCCCGCCAAGACCAAGCACAACGAGGTCGCTCCCTGCCAGCACGAGCTCGCGCCGGTCTATGAGGAGGTCAACGAGGCCATCGACCAGAACTTGGTCATGATGGAGAAGATGAAGCTCATCGCCTCTCGCCACGACCTGGTCTGCCTGCTGCACGAGAAGCCCTTCGACGGCATCAACGGCTCCGGCAAGCACAACAACTGGTCCATCGGCACCGAGTCCGAGAACCTGCTCGATCCGGGCGACACCCCGCTCGACAACCTGCAGTTCATCGTCTTTCTCACCGCGGTGATCGAGTCCGTCGATAACTATCAGGAGCTCCTGCGTGCTTCTGTCGCCTCGGCCGGCAACGACCACCGTCTGGGCGCCAACGAGGCTCCTCCGGCGATCGTCTCCATCTTCCTGGGCGACCAGCTCACCGAGGTTGTCGAGAAGATCATCGACGGCAAGGCTTCCGTCCACGCCACCCACGGCGTGCTCGACCTGGGCGCCGATGCCCTGCCCAAGCTCATGCAGGACAACACCGATCGTAACCGCACCTCCCCGTTTGCCTTTACCGGCAACAAGTTCGAGTTCCGCGCCTGCGGCTCCGAGCAGAACGTCTCCGACCCCAACATGGTCCTCGACGCTGCCGTTGCCAAGTCGCTCAAGGCTTTCGCCGACGCGCTCGAGGGTACGCCCGAGGACAAGTTCCAGGACGCCGCGCTCGAGTACTGCAAGAAGGTCCTGACCGACCACCAGCGCATCCTGTTCTCCGGCGACGGCTACTCCGACGAGTGGCCCATCGAGGCCGAGAAGCGCGGCCTTGCCAACAACAAGACCACCGCGGACGCTCTGCCCGCCTTTGTCTCCGAGAAGGCTCTCACCCTGTTCCAGGAGATGGGTGTTCTGACCAAGGCCGAGGCCCAGTGCCGCTACGACTGCAAGCTCGAGAAGTACAACAAGCTCATGAACATCGAGGCTACCACGATGATTCGCGAGGCACGTCGTACCTATCGTCCGGTTATCACCGCCTATGCCACTAAGGTCGCCAAGGGCCTCGAGGCCATTCGCGCCGCCGGTGCCGAGGCTGCCATGCAGTGTGAGCAGAACACGCTCAACAAGCTCTGCAACGGCATCACCGCCATCAACGACTCCATCAAGGCCCTCGACGCCGTGCACCAGAAGGCCGAGGCCCTCGACGGCCAGGAGCAGGCCAACGTGTACGCTCACGAGGTCGCTCCCGCTATGGCTACGCTGCGCGCCGCCGTGGACGCCATGGAGGAGATCGTGGCCGCCGACTACTGGCCGGTCCCGACCTACGATGACATCCTGTTCTACGTGTAGAACGTAACTGACATATCGTCACGGTATTGAGCCGGGGTCCGCATCGCGCGGGCCCCGGCTTTTTGTTGGCGAAGGATGCTTTGGGGTCGCTTTGCAGCTGATCCGCCTAAGCCATAAGGTGTCGTGGGCAAAAAATGCCAAATATGAGTACTGTCACAAGACCTGTAGCATTATAATTTCGCTCAATATGCAGTGTTGCGCAACATATGTTCAAATACTTAGCTGATAAACGCCTAAAGCTCTGCCCCCGCAGGACGTTTTGACGTCTAAATCACCTTCTGAAGGCGTGAAATCGCTGTCACCAAAATAGTAACAGTACTCATATTTGCCATTTTTTGCCCACAGGCCCTGGGATGGCAGCATGCTCTGCACCCTGCCGGGTTCGAATCCCGGCGCATGGGCAGCAAAAAGCCCGTCACCGCGAGGGTAACGGGCTTCTTAGTTTAAATGGTGCCCCCAGCGGGATGTCCGCGTGCGGCTGGCGCCGCCCGCTTCCGCTGCGTCGCTTCGCTCCTTGCGTGCTGCGCTGGAAAACGCTTCGCGTTTCCTCAGCTCCGCACCCTGTCGGGTTCGAATCCCGGCTTATGGATAGCAAAAAGCCCGCTACCGAATTGGCAACGGGCTTTTCAATTCAAATGGTGCCCCCAACGGGATTCGAACCCGTGATATCCACCTTGAAAGGGTGGCGTCCTTGGCCGCTAGACGATGGGGACAGCGGGAAAGAGTATAGCAGACTTTTTCGCCAGTTCGCATATCGATGACAAACTGGAAAACCACCACACAGGAGCCTTGATTATCAACTTCATCCGAACACTTCCCACATTCATCCGTACATGTACGGATGAATGTGGGAACCCG
>Ga0129310_1003066_pt1 | contig 11247 bp, 11 predicted proteins | sample Go1ome_2_FD_94433 | JGI IMG/M metagenome (GOLD analysis project Ga0129310, IMG submission 94433) | Western lowland gorrila individual fecal microbial communities from Wisconsin, USA - Go1022A metagenome | ecosystem: Host-associated > Mammals > Digestive system > Large intestine > Fecal | place...
GCCCTTTCCTCGTTGCTCCCATGCTTCATCGTGTTGTGATAGTCGTAGGACTCGCTGATCCGCCTCTGATATCCGAAGGAGGTATCAAAGATGCGTTCGCAATCGCGGTAGAAGGAATCCCGGTTGAATCCGGACTTGATTACCCCAGAAGACCCGCTCCGGTGATTTGTCATCGGAGAAAGCTTGTACTTCCCGGTCTTATCTTTCCTGCTGACGATGATGTGGACATGGATTCCCGGCCGGACCGTACCATCATCATTCTCGCGGTATTCGTGAATGGTGTAGAAATAGAGAAGATCCTGATGCGTCTTGACCCCTTCTTTATTGAACCCCTTAGCGTATCGATCCATCATCTTGTCGACCAAGATGCCGATGGATTTCATCTTTTCCTCCAGCGTACTGCCTAGCATGGCGATTTCTTTGTCAGAGGGATTCAAAATAAGGGAAAAGAATTTGGCGTCTTCGACATGCAATCCAGACTTGTTCGAGTCAATGGCTGAGATGACTGTCTCCATGGATACTTTCTTCCCGTCCGGGTCAAAGAAGGGGATACGTTTTTCACCCTGCCCATGCTCCTTCTTCCAACGGTTCTCGTGATCCAGGTAATCGGCATATCCGGTACAGCTGCCGGTATTGGAACCGCCAGCGATGCCATGGCTTTGGAGTTTGGGGTACATCGGACAGGGTGATTACTGGATACTCTTCAAGGCATCCAGGATGTCCTGAAGTTTTGAATGGAGAGTAGTGATCTTGGCACTCATCGGTTTGAGAATCTCTTTTTCCTGGGTTCTGAAAAAGGATACGATGGTGTCCCTCGGGTTCTCCCTTTTCTCGATCTTTTCAAGTCGGCGGTTGATCTGGTTGAGGGCTTCGGGCACATCGAGTTGCTCGAACTCCTCACGTTTTTTCTTGCTGTTCACCTTGTCCCTATGGACTTTCTCATCCATGATGAAGGCAAGGCATTTCCGCTGAGTCATCCCCATCTTCTCTGCTATCTGTTTCAGGGCATCCCGAACGCTCGGGTCAGCCGATATGGTCGTGGTTTTCTGGTCTTTCTTGGTCTTTTTCATGATATAAGCATTTTATAATGGTGTCAAATCGTGGTTCTAAGGTAGCGCAGCGCTGTTTTTGGGCTCCCGGAAGGGCGAGAAGAATGGTACTTTGTGCCATTCCCTCTCGCTCCATTAAATAACGGACAAATCATACATGAGATATGGTTGGATCCAATTAGTCGGACGAATCATCGATGCTTGATTCAGATATGCTGCAAGGGGTGCGAAGTTCGTGTACCGGAAGTCCCTCCTCAAAGGCAGAGTATGTCTTATTCGGGACCAGTACAAAAGCAAGGTCACGCTTACCGTTCCGGTTCTTGCGAAGCCAGGCGAAGATGCGGCCTTCATCATGACGCGGCTCCAGCATGATGACCACATCAGCGTCCTGTTCGATGGATCCTGAGTCTCTCAGGTCAAAGAGTTCGGGCGCCCTTTTTTCGCGTGCCTGGTCACGGTTCAGTTGGCACAACAGCACGATGGGGATCCCGAGTCGCTTGGCAACAGCTTTGAGGTCTCCCGTGATTTTGGCGATGATCTGGTATAGTTTGTTATAGCCAGGGTTCAGTGTGTCCTGGATCAGTCCTAAGTAGTCGATGAAGGCAATCTTGCAACGCCCTTGTTTTACGGCTCGGGTCATGCAGCTCACGATCTCGTCCAGCGATCTAGAGAAGTCATTGATGTAGATAGGCAGTGGACTGAGTTCATTCTCTGCCTCCATAAAGGTCTGCCACTCTACTTCTCCATCGGCCATTTTATAAGGTGACACCTTCCCTGTGGAGAATAAGAGTCGCTCACAAAGTTCGGGGCAGGTCATTTCAAGGGAGAAGAGAAGCACGGGGTTGTCGGAGAGAGCGGCAGTCTTTGCCATCTGGAGCATGACGGCCGTCTTGCCAACAGAAGGGCGGGCGGCGAGAACGATAAGCTGGCCGGGCTTGAAACCTTTGTTAAGGTATTGGTCCAGGAAATTGAAACCCGTTGAGATGCGGATGGTCTTGCCCTGTTCTTTGAGGGCCTCTATCCTTTGGGCCTCCTCCTTGACCTCCTTGATCCCCTGAGCAAGTTTGACTTCGGACAGCAGAGGAGCTTCGCCTTCGACGGCCCGGGAGAAGCCTTCGATGCTTGAAAGGATGTCTTCTTCTGTGGTTTTGGGATTCACGGCGTTCTGGAGAAAGTTAAGGGAAGCACAATAGGCGCGGCGCCTTGCCGCCCCAGTCCGGAGAAGGGAGGTGTGCTGAATCACACTGATGGATCCGCCAGCATCGGAAAGATGGGGGAGGATCTCGTCAATAAAAGGTTTGCCTATCTCCGCTGTGATGGTTTGCATGTCAAAAGAAAGGCCCTTGTTGTAGTGGTCGGTCAACAGTTCCCAAATACCGCATCGTTCAGTATTCGTGAAAAAGTCTTTGTGGATGAGCGGAAGGACGTCGCCCATCATGTCCGGAGACTGGATCACATCAGCGATCACTTGCCGTTCCAAGGCTGCCGTCTCCGGGAAAGGAATGTCAAGAATTACGTATTGAGGCTTTTTCATAATGATTACTGGATTAAGCTTTTCCTGAACTCCTCTTCGCTCATTTGATGCAGACTTGTCGGTCCGTCGACATTTTGAGGCTGAGCAAAGATCCTGTCTTTGTTAAACTGCTCCCACGAAAGGACGTTCCGCTTCCAGCTGGTTATCGGCCTGCCATCCTTTATGCGCCATCCGCTTTGCTGGTGGTGGGAAAGATAGAAGTCGGCGAATCCTTCTGGATCCGTCCATCCGCGAGATCGGACATATTCCTTAACCTCAGACTGGGAAGGAGGAGAGAATTTCTCTATCTTCTCTTTTGACACGAAATCTTCTTTTTGGGATATAACATCTCTATCTATATCCCTCTTTTTCTCCGACATCGGTTTTCTCCCGTCGTCGGGATTTACCGACGTCGGTGTTTTGGCTATGTCGGTAAACGGTTCGTATCCGATTGCGTAGTCCCAGCCGCAGAACTTCCCATTCTTGTCATGGGTTCGGGTCCTTTTGAGATAACCGGTTTTCTCAAGGGCGGCGAAAGCTGCCCTGATTTTATCCGCCGATATCCTTAGCGTAGATGCGAGGCCTCTGACATTTAGTTTCCATTTCTTCCCAAGGCAAAGGACTCTCACATAAACGCCGAGTGTAAGGACATCTATCTCCTTGTTGAGGATGACGTCCTTTGCAACTTTCTGGAAGTTGTTGTGCGGCTCAATAATGATGATGTTCCCTGCCATCGTACTTGGAATTATCTTTCGTCAGAACGCTGGGCACGCTGCTGCTCCTGATATTCGTTCGCGCAGCGGCGGGCGACCTCTCCGTCGAAAACGATCTTTTTGCCGATTCGCGAAATGATCGCTTCGTCCAGGACGCCCTCCCGCCGTAGTTTGTACACCAGACTGTCACAGCATTCCATATATTGAGCGAGAGCATGGACGCCCGCTATACGGGTGTGCTTGGGGGCGAAAGGCATATCCATCGGCATCATAGTCGCGTTCTCTTCACCGCGCGAGGCGCCGTTCCCGAGCGCATACTGGATGATCCGATACTGCTCCTCTCCGGTCATCTGCCAGATTGGTAATTTCATGAGTTCGTTGATGTTGTTGTTTGCCATAAAAAAAACCAGGGCGAATTAGTCGCTCTGGTGCAAAGGTAAGCCTTTGTAACGCATTGTGCAACAGCGTTTTAGGCCCAAAATTGAGGTTCGTTATAATTCGTTATAATTCGCCTAAATTCGTTATAATTCGTATTATGGTCAACCGAGAAATAGCGCTTTTAGTCCTTCATGAAACGGCGAAATCTCTTTTCAAACAATCTGTTGAATCCACTTTCCCTGTAATCCTTTCTGTCATCCTTCTCCAGTTTGGTCTTAAACTCACTGAACGACGAAGGGGACGGGACCTGTATTTGCTTTGAGGTATCGGAAGATTCAGTGCCCGGGAAGTCTGTCTGAAGAGATGTCAAGAATTGTTTCTGATCCGGCGAGTCTAACAGTTGGTTCTCATTAAGCCAAATGTATAATGCTGCGAAATGCCGCGGGGTTGAGCATTCTTTAAGATAAGCAACGATCTCTTTATGCATTCTTGTCTTATCGTCGACCTCGCTAGTCATGATGGCTTCAATGGAGTCTTCCCGATTCTTAAAGGAGGGAGTTAGACCATACTGGGATATTGTGATTAGCAATAACGCCATGTACTTGACCAAGTAGAAGAATGCGGCGAATATGGCGGCAAATAGCAGAAGCAGACACAAGACTGACAGGACCTCTTGGCCTTGTGGAGAAAGGTGCTCTGACATTTTGAGCAGCCCCCGGATACAGACGTAGAAAGCTGTAAAGAAAAGAATTGAGAGAACAATTCCAGTATATGCTGTAGACAACCTCTTGTCGGTCTTACTTGACGTGTTTAACCACGAGACAATCTCATTGATTAGCTTTTCCATAATCACTTGACGGTTAATAAATTATCGAGTTTTGTCATTTCGCTTGCCTTAATGCTGTCCACAATGTCGATATAGGGCTTCATGGCCTTGTAGTCCGAGTGGCCGGTCCATTTCATAACGACATTGGGTGGAATACCAAGGGACAGACAATTCACGATGAAGGTACGTCTACCGGTATGTGTACCGACGAGTTCCCACTTTTCCTTGATTTCGTCTTTCCGCTGGTTCCCCTTGTAAGTTGTAACTCGGATTTGCTCGTTGATACCCGCAAGTTTACAGAGATCCTTCAGGTGCCTGTTCATCGGTTGGTTTTGGATTACAGGGAGAACGCGGTTGTCGGTAAAGGGATAATCCTTGTATTTATGAAGGATTTCGCGTGTGACGTTGTTCAATTCGATTGAAATACTGTCTCCTGTTTTGATTGTCGTAACTTCGATGTGGTCATCCTTTATATCATTCTTTCGGAGATTATACACATCGGAATGACGCAACCCGGAGAAGCAGCAGAAAAGGAATACATCCCGGACGGCTTCGAGGCTAGATACGCCAACTGGGATTTCCAGTTGCCTCAGGCGCTCGAGTTCCGACTTGGAGAGATAGATGACCTTTTTCTGGGTGGTCTTCAAGGTGGGACGGAAGGTCTTATAGGCAAGATTGGTGTTGTAACCATGATCAGTAGCCCATTTCAGGAACCATTTCAAGAATCCCAGTTTCTTCTGAATAGTGGAATTCCTGAGGCCGATGACATCTTCATCATCGTACTTGTCCCGATCTCCCTTCTTCTTGCGGGGAGAATTAAGGACTTTCTTCTCCCTAAGGTAATGAACGAATGCTGTTAGCCCCTTCTCGTCCAGATCAGAGAACGAGACATTCTTCTTGAAAGAAAGGAGGTCTTCCTTAAGGGTGGCCATCTTCTTGAATGTTGCAATGGTCCAGGCATTCTTCTCGCCGCATTCAGTGACAAACATCTGGTAAACATCCAATAGCCCAGGATTCTTTTTCGGGCGATCTTTCTTTTCCGTCTCTTTGTCTTTCTTCTTTTGTGGCTCTATCCCATCCATTTTTCTGTGATAGCGCTCGACAACTTGAGATAATGTTGGTCTCTCCTCATTCACCTCAAAATACTTGAAGGCCGTGTCCATCTGGTCCTTCATTTTCCTCAAGGTGTTATTCATTTCTACGTCAGTCTCTCCCTTTGGCCCCTTATATCCAGAAACAACCCATTGATTCTGGGGATCCCAAGCCTCAAGAGACGTGACCTGACAACCTGTTGAGAGAATGACCCTATTGCAGTCATACGTGACATGCAGTTGAATCTGATAAACCGTCCGTTGTTTTCCGTACGGACGTAACTTGAAAGCGATGTGCCTTTTCAGGATCATTTGTTACACTCTGTCTATTATTCTTCTACAAAAATGTAACAAATTTAGGTAATATCCAATACCTATACCTGCATTTCTTCAGCGTAGAATAGTGATTTGTAGAGGCCTGTAGGGCTGAATGCCGTGTCGATACGATTCCGACTACCTCCACTCTCAAAAAGAGGCACTTACGTTTCGTAGGTGCCTCTTTTGGTTTTCTTATCCCCTGATGATCTCGACTTCGCCGTCCAGGCCGATCTTTATGATCTGTGATGACTCTCCGGTCGCTCCGGCTTCGAGCCTGGGGTCTACCACGTAGTCCACTGCTCCGGTGATCGCCCCCGGAATGTCCTTGAATTTCCTCGGAGTCGGTTCTCCGGAGATGTTGGCCGAGGTTGACACTATAGGACGTCCGAGCTTGTAGGTAAGCTGGCAGCAGAATTCCATCATGGGGATCCTTATTCCTACGGTACCGTCTCCAGCCACAGTGTTATAGGCCAGGTGGTATCTGTCAGCCTTCGCGCTCTCTCCATCTGCCGGTGCAGGATAGGTCTTTGCTCCAGGGTAGATCAGCGTCATCGGCTTGTCGTTGACTTCCACGAGGTCTACTGCCATAGGTGGAATCTCATTGATGTACTTCGCAATCTGGTCCATGTTGCAGGCCAGGAGCACAAGCGATTTGCTGTCGGATCGCTTCTTGATCGAATATATTCTAGCGACCGCTTCAGGATTGGTGGCGTCGCATCCAAGCCCCCATACTGTGTCGGTAGGGTAGAGGATCACTCCTCCGTTCCTTAGGCATTCCAATGTCTCGCCCAGGACTCTTTCTATATCTTTTTTCAGCATATTCAAATAGTTCTATTCAATGAAATGAAGGTAAACTGCCGTGGCGGCGGTGACGGCTGCAGTCTCTGTCCGGAGCCGGGACGGCCCAAGGTGGACCGGAATGAAACCGTTTTCCAAGGCCTGGCGCGCCTCCTCAGGAGAAAAGTCGCCTTCAGGACCGATCATTATTGTGATCTTTGCTCCCTTCGGGACCCCCTTAAGCACATCTTCAACCGAACGCCTCAGGGTCTCTCCCTCGAAACAGTAGCAGATCATTTTTATTCCCGAACCTGCAGATGCCATGAAATCCTTGACAGTGACAGGTTCTTCTATGACGGGAAGCTTGGCCTTCAGGCTCTGTTTCATGGCGGAAAGGGCAATCTTCCGCGACCTCTCGGTCTTGAACACTTTCCTCTCGGACCTTTCTCCGATCACTGGAGCAATCACGTCGACTCCGAGTTCAGTAGCCTTTTCCACGAACCACTCGAAGCGGTCGTTGTTCTTCGTAGGACAGACCGCCATCGTGAGCGAATAGTCATGGCCTCCCCATCCACAGGAGCTTTCCATTATCTCCGCACAGGCACCCTTGGGGGAATCATCTGTCAGCCGGCACCTCATCATCGTGCCCATCCCGTCGACCACGACGATTTCGTCCCCGACGTGATGCCTTAGCACCCTGACGCAGTGGACGCTTTCTTCCTGGTCGAGGAAAACCTTGCTTCCGGCAGCTTCTTTAGCGTAGAATATCTCCATGGCGCAAAGATACCAAATTGACTCAAAAAGACTATCTTTGTGAATATGAAAATTGGCCTTATTTCCGACACCCACGGGGTTTTCGCCCCGGATGTAAAGGAGTTCCTGGAGCCTGTAGACCAGATCTGGCATGCCGGAGACTTCGGGACCCTCGCTTGTGCTTCAACGATCGAGGCCTTCAAACCTTTGGTGGGAGTCTATGGCAACTGCGACGGCCAGGATGTCAGGCAGGTCTATCCCCGCTACACCCATTTCGAGTGCGAAGGGCTCAGGGTCCTTATGACCCACATCGGCCTCAGGCCGGGAAGTTACTGGGCCTATGACACGAAACGTCCTTTGTATGACGTTTTTGCAAAGCAACTCCTCGACATGTACCATCCGGACATATTCGTCTGCGGCCACACACACATCCCTCAGGTGTACCGTGAGGAGAGGATGGGTTTCTTTTTCATGAATCCGGGAGCCTGCGGCTTCCAGGGTTCACGGGACGTGCCGCGCATGGCTCTCCGGTTCAATATCGAGGCCGGGAAGATTTCCGGATTTGAAAAATGTGAGTTTTCTTGGAATATTGATAAGCTATGAAAGAAAAGACGGTTTGGTTCTGCAATAATTGCGGCAACGAGTACCCTAAGTGGATGGGGCGCTGCCCCGCCTGCGGTGAATGGAACACCCTGACAGAGCAGAAGATAACTCCTTCAGTGGGAAAGGCTTCCGCAGGAAGCCGCATGCCAGGTGAAGGCCGTAAACCGAGGAAACTGTCCGAGATAGATTCTTCTTCGGAGGCCAGGATTTCCCTGAACAATGAAGAAGTGGACAGGATCCTCGGAGGTGGAATCGTCCGTGGTTCGCTTGTCCTTGTGGGTGGAGAACCCGGCATAGGAAAGTCGACATTATCCCTCCAGATCCCTCTTGGCTGTCCTGCGCTGAGCACATTGTATGTCACCGGAGAGGAGAGCGAGAGGCAAGTGAAGATGAGGGCTGATCGTCTGGGAGGTGACCCATCCAACTGCAGGATCTACAGTGAGACCCTGATCGAGAATGTGATCTCCGAGGCCAGGCAGATAAACCCGGACCTGATGATTGTGGATTCTGTCCAGACAATGTACACTGAGTCAGTCGATTCCACTCCCGGGTCCGTCTCACAGATCAAAGAAGTTGCTGCAGTGCTCCTGAGGTTTGCCAAGGAAACAGGGATTCCGGTTATCCTGATCGGCCATATTACCAAGGAAGGCTCGATAGCCGGCCCGAAGATCCTGGAGCACATCGTGGATGTAGTCCTTCAGTTCGAGGGCGAGAACAGGGGTTCCTACAGGATCCTCCGCAGCATAAAGAACCGTTTCGGATCGACATCCGAACTGGCTGTCTTCGAGATGACGGGGAAGGGACTCCGTCAGGTGGCCAATCCATCCGAACTGCTCATCCCTATGCATGAGGAAGGCTTGAGCGGTACTGCCGTAGCAGCCATGCTGGATGGCACAAGACCTTTCCTCTTCGAAGTCCAGGCACTTGTCAGTTCTGCCGTCTATGGTACGGCCCAGAGGTCTGCAACCGGTTTCGACACCAGGAGACTTAACATGTTGCTTGCCGTCCTGGAGCGCCGTGCAGGATTCAAGCTGGCCCAGAAAGATGTGTTCCTGAATATGGCCGGCGGACTGCGCGTCAACGATCCGGCCTGCGACATGGCCGTGGTCTGCGCGGTCCTATCATCCAATTTCGACCTGCCTATTCCTCCGGACAACTGCTTTGCCGGTGAGATTGGTCTCAGCGGTGAGATCCGGCCGGTGGCCCAGGCCGAAAGGCGGATTGCCGAAGCCGCCAGGCTCGGTTTCAAGAAAATATTCATTTCATCTTTCACATCGGTGGAGAGGAAGGCTAAAGGATCTTCGACTGGCTCTGGGACGATCGAGGTGGTCAAGGTGGCCGATGTCCCTGCCTTGGTAAGGGCATTGTTCAATGGATAATTAGCTATCATGAGGAAATACTCTTTCATCTTCGTTATCGCACTATCTATCCTTTCCCATTCCTGCGACACCCCCGGTGCAGCGGATCTCTCGAAGGATGAGAAGGCCCTGATCGCCGGGTCCGACTCGTTGATGAGGGTGCTGACGGTTTTTGACAAGGAAGATTCACTGTTATTGAGAAATGTCTCTATTGATTTTACAGACAGGGACCTTCTGGGCTGGGATTTCAAAGCTTTGGCTGCGAAGATGCTCCATACTGTCCAGGATCCAAGCCAGGACGGTGTCGGTATCGCTGCCCCTCAGATCGGCCTTAATCGCAGGGTAATCTGTGTTTTAAGGTATGACCTTCCAGGGAAGCCGTTCGGGGTCTATCCGAATGCACGCCTGGATTCCCTATGGGGAGAGCGTCTCTCCGGTCCGGAGGGTTGCCTTTCGATCCCCGGCTGGGCGGGAAGCGTGCCGAGATATCAGAACATAATAGTCTCATATACCGATCCGGAGACCCTCCAGACCGTGAAGGAAAGGGTCGAAGGCTATACCGCCGTAATATTCCAGCATGAGATCGACCATCTCGACGGCATCCTTTACACTGACCGTGCCGATTCCCTTTGGGTGGATGAGCGGTAACCTGGCCTGACAAAATAACAAGGCGAAATATTTTGATATCTGCGTAATTTGGGTTATATTGTGCCAGTTGCGCAGATTGAGGTGTTGGCGGTCCCTGACCACATGCTAAGACTATAGACAATTCTACCTATCCACATAATACAATAACTACTTAAAACTATTATTGATTATGAAACCTCAAAAAGCATAAGAATCATCTTTTGATCGCAAAAGACACATTTTTGGAGCGATTATGGGGCCTATCTGCGCCCTTCTGGTTTATTTTCTCCCCATTGCCGGATTAGCTGATAATCCGGCCGCCCACAAACTGCTCGCAATCGTTACCTTTGTCGCTTTCTGGTGGATCTGCGAGCCAGTCCCTATCCCCGTTACCTCCTTGCTCGGTCCGACACTCTGCGTCATTTTCGGTGTAGTGCCTGCTACCGATGCATTCAAGGCCTTTGCCAACCCGATGATTTTCCTCTTCATGGGTGGATTCCTGATTGCCAAGGGCATGATGGTCAACGGACTTGACAAGAGAATTGCTTATGGTATCATGTCCATGAAATGGGTCGGCGATTCCCCACGCAGGATCTTCCTTGCCATTGGCCTGGCGTGTATGCTCTGTTCCGGGTGGATCAGCAACACTGCCACAGCTGCCATGATGTTCCCCATCGCTCTTGGTCTCCTTGAGGCAATTCGTGAAATGATGGCTGAGAATGGCAAGGAAATCGACCTTGGCAAATATAAATATGCTACAGGCCTGATGCTTATGACCGCATATGCTTGTTCAATCGGAGGCGTACTCACTCCTATCGGAACTCCTCCGAACATCATAATGATCGGTTTCTTAAGGGAACTTGCTCCTGAAACTCCTCAGATTACGTTCTTCAACTGGATGGTCTGGGGATTCCTGGCGATGATCCTCTATTTCATCGTTACCTACTTCATTCTTTGGAAGATGTTCCCTGCCGATGTGAAGCACATTGAAGGCGCCCAGGAGTTTATTCATAAGCGTGTCAAAGGACTGGGCAAATGGACACGTGCGCAGAAGAACACTCTTATCGCTTTCATCGTAGCCGTATTGCTTTGGGTTCTGCCCGGTATATTGAGTGCAATCCAGAATATCTCCCCCGGTACTATAGATCCTGGCTTTGTAAAGGCTTATAACAGCCATTTCCCTGAAGCGATTGCTGCAATGATTGGTGGTCTGCTGCTCTTCCTGATGCCTACGGACATCA
>Ga0129310_1003068_pt1 | contig 11244 bp, 7 predicted proteins | sample Go1ome_2_FD_94433 | JGI IMG/M metagenome (GOLD analysis project Ga0129310, IMG submission 94433) | Western lowland gorrila individual fecal microbial communities from Wisconsin, USA - Go1022A metagenome | ecosystem: Host-associated > Mammals > Digestive system > Large intestine > Fecal | place...
ATCACAGGTAAGGGCGGTTACCTGGTAGGTAAATACTACATTGCTGCTTATGGAACAGTCGGCGGTGTCAGAATCAACAAATACGGCGAAGTTATGGACGCAAATCTGAAACCAATTCCGGGACTTTACAGTGCGGGATCTGATGCAAATACAATTTATGGTGACAGCTATAACTTTACACTGTGCGGAAACACCATGGGATTTGCTATTAACTCCGGACGTATGGCTGGTGAGGCAATCGCTGATTACATTGACGAGAATTTCTAAGTTTTGAAAGACGGACGTTTCGAGCTGTGATGAAATCATGTACGCAGACACGAATAATTTTCTGTATTTCCTGCATCGCTTATCTCCGTCCCCTTCCGCGAACTCGCTTGCAAAAACAGCAAGCTCAGACACACTCACGGGGACGGGCTAGATGCAGAAAATCCGACGAAAATTAATCTACCGTCTTGCGTTACATGATTTCATCATCAGTTTCGAAATTGTCAGTACCAAAATAAGTGTACTTGATACATAAATTATGTTATTGATAAAAAAATAACAAGAACGGCAGAAGAAAAACTGGATAAAATCGACATAGGGATAGGAAAATATAGGGAATTCAGCCTGAATTTACTTCTTGAAGTAGATTCGGGCTGTTTTTTTCTTAAAACAAGAGATGAAACTGATAAAAATTTAACAAAAAGGTATTGTATTCTGCATACAATTCTGCTATTCTATGGCCGTGGAAATGATTAATAGTTACTAACCAGAAAGTGAGGACGATCATGAAGGAATTTGAACAGTGGAATGGTTTTGAAGGACGTTTGTGGAAAGAGGAAGTAAATGTCCGTGACTTTATCCAGAATAACTATACTCAGTATGATGGAGATGAGGAGTTTCTGGCAGGACCGACAGAGGCAACCAACCGTCTGTGGGGCAAACTGCAGGAATTACAGAAAGCAGAGCGTGCGAAAAACGGCGTTCTGGACATGGAGACAGAAGTTGTTACTTCCCTGACAGCTTATGGCCCGGGTTACATTGATGAAGAATTAAAAGATCTGGAGCAGGTTGTTGGTCTCCAGACAGACAAACCGCTGAAACGTGCATTCATGCCGTACGGTGGAATCAAGATGGCTGAGGAATCCTGCAGAATGTACGGATATGAGCCAAGCGAAAAAATTCATGAGATTTTTACAAAATACCACAAAACTCACAATCAGGCAGTATTTGATATTTATACACCGGAAATGAAAGTCGCAAGACACAACAAAATTTTAACAGGTCTTCCGGATACTTATGGACGTGGACGTATCGTTGGTGATTACCGTCGAGTAGCGCTGTACGGTATCGATCAGTTGATCGAGTTCAAGAAAAAAGATTTCGATGCAACAAACCGTCAGGGTATGCGTCGTGGTGATTTCCAGTTAAGAGAAGAGATCGCAGATCAGATCCGTGCATTAAAAGGCATGAAAGAGATGGCAGCTATTTATGGCTACGATATTTCACAGCCGGCGAAAAATGCAAAAGAGGCAGTTCAGTGGGTATACTTCGGATACCTTGCAGCTGTTAAGACACAGAATGGTGCAGCTATGAGTGTTGGCCGTGTTTCTACTTTCCTTGATATTTATATTGAGAGAGATCTGAAAAACGGTGTTCTGACAGAGGAAGAAGCACAGGAGCTCATCGACCATATGACCATGAAATTCCGTATGGTAAAATTTGCAAGAATCGAGTCTTACAACCAGCTGTTCTCCGGCGATCCGGTTTGGGCCACACTGGAAGTAGCAGGTATCGGCATGGATGGCCGTCATCAGGTTACAAAGACAGACTATCGTTTCCTGCACACACTTGAGAACATGGGACCGGCTCCGGAGCCAAACCTTACGGTATTATATTCTTCTCATTTACCGGAGAACTTCAAGAAATATGCAGCTCATATTTCTGTTGAGACAAGTTCCATCCAGTACGAGAACGATGATGTAATGCGTCCGGTATGGGGCGATGATTACTCCATCTGCTGCTGTGTATCTGCAACAGAGACCGGTAAAGAGATCCAGTTCTTCGGCGCACGTGCAAACCTTGCAAAATGCTTGCTTTACGCAATCAATGGTGGTGTGGATGAGAGAACGCATGATCAGGTTGCACCGGAATATGCACCGATCACATCCGAGTACCTTGATTATGATGAAGTCATGAAAAAATATGATGTGATGATGGACTGGCTGGCTCACCTCTATGTAGGTACCCTGAACATGATCCACTACATGCATGATAAATATTATTATGAAGCAGCTGAGATGGCGCTGATCGATACGGATGTACGTCGTACATTTGCAACAGGTATCGCAGGATTCTCACATGTCGTAGACTCCTTAAGCGCGATCAAATATGCAAAAGTAAAAACAATCCGTGATGAGAGCGGAATCGTAGTTGACTTCGAGACAACCGGCGATTTCCCGAAATACGGAAACGATGATGAGAGAGCAGACGAGATCGCTGTATGGTTACTGCGTACATTCATGAGCAAACTGAAATACTGCCATACATACCGTGATTCCGAGCCGACAACTTCTATCCTGACCATTACATCCAACGTTGTATATGGTAAAGCAACCGGTTCCCTTCCGGATGGAAGAAAAGCAGGCGCTCCGCTTTCCCCTGGAGCAAATCCATCCTACGGTGCAGAGCAGAACGGATTATTAGCATCCCTGAACTCTGTTGCAAAACTTCCATATGAAGAGGCACTGGATGGTATCTCCAATACACAGACCATCAACCCGGGTGCTCTGGGACATGATGAGGCTGAGCGTGTAGATAACCTGGTAAATGTTCTGGACGGATACTTTGATCAGGGTGCACATCACCTGAACGTAAACGTATTTGGCGTAGAGAAACTGATCGATGCTATGGAGCATCCGGAGAAAGAAGAATACGCAAACTTCACTATCCGTGTATCAGGATACGCAGTTAAATTCATCGATCTGACAAGAGAACAGCAGATGGATGTAATCTCACGTACTTGCCACGATCGTATGTAAGATGCCAGTGGACAAAAGTCTGCTTCTGCGTTATGCTCGCATATAAGCAGGAAGCAATTTGGAAGGTATTTTATACATCTATGGAGGAGATTATATAATGGAAGAAAAAATCACAGGTTACGTTCATTCCCTGGAAAGCTTCGGTTCCGTGGACGGCCCGGGAGTGCGTTATGTGATTTTCCTTTCCGGCTGTGCCATGCGTTGCCAGTTCTGCCATAACCCGGACACCTGGGAGATGAAGAGCGGGCAGCCGTACACAGCAGATCAGCTTTTGGAAAAAGCCTGTCGATACCGCACTTACTGGAAACAGAAGGGCGGTATTACTGTAAGTGGCGGAGAACCGCTGCTTCAGATTGATTTCGTGACAGAACTGTTCCGCAAGGCAAAGGAAAAGGGAATTCACACCACATTAGATACCAGTGCAAATCCGTTTACCACGAAAGAACCTTTCTATTCCAAATGGAAAGAACTCATGCAGTATACAGATCTGATCTTACTGGATATCAAACATATTGATCCGGAAGGTCATCTGGAACTGACCGGTCAGCCAAACGACAATATTCTTGCCATGGCGCGGGAACTGTCCGATATGGGAAAACCGGTGTGGATCCGTCATGTCCTTGTGCCGGAGCGAAACGACAAAGACGAGTATCTGCATCGTCTGGCAGAGTTTATCCATACACTGAAAAACGTGGAACGGGTGGAAGTGCTTCCGTACCATACATTAGGTGTATTCAAATGGGAAAATCTGGGGATTCCGTATCCGTTGGAAGGCATTAAGCCGCCAACCAAAGAACGGGTGGAAAATGCAGAGCGGATACTTGGAGCAGGCGCATTTGCAAAGAAATAATAAAAATTAGCCGGGGTAGAAATGCCCCGGTTTCTTTAATTGAACAAATAAAATAGTTGCAAAATGAGCAGAAGTATGTTATCTTAAAGTCACGCAATTACAGTTCTTGTGATTGCACAAATATTCTTTATATTAACCAAGCGGTTTCTGAATTTCGGAAGCTCAGATTTTTCGAGCATTTTCCAAATGAAGAACAACAAAAAACGGCAGGATAAAGAGGAGAATGTGGGAAAATTCTCGTTTTCGTACAGAAACTGAAAAGTAGAAAAAACAAGTTTTCTGATTTTGTATAGAAGAATGAAAAGCAGAAAGAAAACAAACTTTCTAATTTGCATACAAAAAATAGAAAACAGAAGCAATGCATTTTCTCTTTTTATTCTTGCCGTGAGAAGGAAAAGGGGGAAACAAAAACGAAGAAACGAAACAACGTAAAGCCAGATGTAATTTTAAAAGATTTCTGGGAGAACAAAGAGCGGTTTGCAGATTTGTTTAACGCAACTTTATTTCACGGGGAGCAGGTCTTGAAACCCGAGAATTTGGATGATGCAAGTGCAGACAAATCATCAATCGTAAAGATTGGACAGTATGCAGACACTGTCAATCGGATATTTGATGTGGTGAAGAAAGTAGCAGATTATGAGATGCATTTGATTGAAGTAAGGAAAAGTGGAACTTTAAAATTTCATAACGAAGATGTGCGAATGCTGTTTGATATATGCCGCATGATTTATGAAAAAGATATCGATAAAGTAAATGCTGTATATAATGAGCAAGTAGTAGCTACAGATATATTTCTTGCAGTAGGAGCAGTTACAAATTCACAGAGAATCATCAATAAAGCTTTAGAAGCAGAAATGGAGGGAACGCAAATGACAATGTGTAAAGCATTACAGGAATGGGAAAATCAATGTACAGAGAATGGAAGACGAGAAGGATGGGATGCTGGATTGAGTGCAGGATTAGAATCTGGAAAAATTGAAGGTAGTAAATTTGGAGAAGCAAAAGGAATTATTGTAATGGGAGTGGAGTGTGGAATTTCAAAGAAAGATATTATCGAAAAAGTAAAAGAAAAATTGAATTTATCTGAACAGGAAGCACAGGATTACTTTAATCAATTTGCTACAGCATAAAGAAAGATAGACAGCATTTTATAGAGAAAATTCCCGCCTTGCAAGAATTCGAAAAGTATATTAAAATAAATACTATATATCATGTAGGAATATAATGAAATTAACATAGAGTGATTGCAAGGAGGAAGCAACATGAAAGTATCAACAAAAGGCAGATATGCCCTTCGTCTGATGGTTGATCTTGGTGTCAACGGCGGCGAAGATAAATATATCTCACTGAAAGACATTTCTGCACGTCAGAATATTTCTATTAAATACCTGGAGCAGATCGTGACACCGCTGCACCGTGCCGGACTGGTACGAAGCGTGCGTGGTGCGCAGGGCGGATATCGTCTCAGCAGAAAAGCGGACAAGTATACAGCCGGAGAAATTTTACGTGCTATCGAGGGAAGTTTTGCACCGATTGCGTGTCTGGAGACACCGGAAAATGAGTGCGAGCGTTACCATGACTGCGCAACAGTAGGTTTCTGGGAAGGCATGTACAAAGTTATCTCCGATTATGTGGACAGCGTAACTTTAAAACAGTTGATTGATGAGCATCTGGCAAGACACTGCCCGGGATGCCAGGAAAAATAGAATCTGAAATAAATGATAAGTTTGATTTTTTTATATTATATTTGGAAGGGAAAATTGTGATATAGAAAATTCCAAGAAAAAGAAAATCAATTAGATGATGCATGAATAGTGTATGAGTGGGAAAAGGTATTTGTATGAAAAAACGGCTAATGGTATTAGTTTTTGCAGGAGTATTGGCAGTGGGGCTGTCATCCTGTGGGAAAAAAGAAGTATCTTTGAATCATGTGCAGAGCGTGACAAGTGAAACCGGTGCAGAAACAAGCATTTCAGAGGAAGAAACACCGGATCTGTCAGAAGAACAGCCGGAGCAGGTGGAACTTCCGGAATCAGAAGAAGTACAGGGTGATATCTCGCAAAATACAGAGGATACACAGACGCAGCAACCAGAGCAGGAAGCACCTCAGGACAACAGCAGTCAGGAGCAAGTGCAAAGCACACCGATAAGCTACGCTGACCGTCAGGAGATTTATCTGGATGGGGGCTGGCAGTATGCGGGTAATTCGGCGATCCATTCCGGGGCGGCTGTGATGTATAAAGCAAGTGGAAACCGAAATGGAATTGTCGTTGGTGTGAATGCAGGTCATGGAACTTCCGGTGGAAGCAGTGTTAAAACCTTATGTCATCCGGATGGTTCGGCAAAGACAACTGGTGGAAGTACAGCAGCCGGGGCAACGAAAGCAACCGCAGTTTCCGGCGGTATGACATTTAATGATGGCGCGACAGAAAGCAGCGTGACGCTGCACATGGCGGAAATCCTTCGGGATAAACTTCTGGCAGCAGGTTATGATGTATTGATGGTACGCGATGGAGCCGATGTACAGCTTGATAACGTGGCTCGAACCGTAATATGCAACAATGTGGCAGACTGTCATATTTCTTTGCATTGGGACGGTGATGGGCTGAGCTATGATAAAGGAAGCTTTTACATTTCCGTACCAGATGGAATCAAAGGGATGGAACCGGTGGCTTCTCACTGGCAGCAGCATAACGCGCTGGGAGCATCTCTGGTAGATGGTTTGCGGGCGCAGGGCTGCAAGATCCATGGTGGTGGAAGTATGAGCATTGATCTGACACAGACATCCTACAGTACGATTCCGTCTGTTGATATGGAGCTTGGAAATGCATGTTCCGACCACAGCGATGGCACGTTAAACACCCAGGCGGAGGGGCTGTTGCAGGGCATCAACAATTATTTTGGAAAATAATAAAAAAGGTGTTGACAAACAACACCTTTTTCTGTATTATATATCAAGTAGCGCGGCGACGAACTACAGAAAATAAAATAACGATGCGTGGCTCAGTTTGGTAGAGCGCTGCGTTCGGGACGCAGAGGTCGCAGGTTCAAATCCTGTCGCATCGATTCTTGGCAGGGGCGCTGGAACGTTTGGTAGAAGCTAAATGTTCCAGTTTTTTTATTGTTTTCTACATTCTGAAATGCTATCATGATAGTATCTGACCGAGATGGTTAAACTAATTAGTAAATGGATGTAATGTATTGAAAAGGAGAAGCTATTATGAGAGCGGAACAGAATTTCAAATGGGAAAAACTTTCACTGGGTACCTGCTATTACCCGGAGCATTGGGATAAAAAAATGTGGCGGGACGATCTTCGCCGCATGAAAGAAAACGGAATTTTTACCATTCGAATCGCGGAGTTTGCATGGAACAAGATTGAACCGAGAGAAGGGGAATTTACTTACGAATTTTTTGACGAATTTCTGGATGTGGCGGAAGAAGAACAGATGAAAGTAATCTTTGGTACACCGACAGCGACACCGCCAGTCTGGCTGACGGAAAAATATCCGGAAGTGCTGAACTGCCGTTTGGACGGCACACCGTTTTATCATGGCATGCGTCGTCATTACAATTACAATTCTCCGATTTATCAGGAGCTGTCTGCCCGGATTGTCAAAAAAGTGGCAAAACATTACGGCAAACGTCCGTGTATCGTGGGCTGGCAGATTGACAATGAGTTAAACTGTGAGGTGGACGAGTTCTATTCCGAGAGCGATACCCTTGCTTTTCGTGAATTTCTGAAGAAAAAATATAAGACACTGGATGCACTGAATGAGGCATGGGGAACCATTGTGTGGAACCAGACGTATACAAACTGGAAAGAGATTTATGTACCGCGTACGACCGTGCATGATTCCACAAATCCGCATCAGGTGTTAGATTACTACCGTTTTATTTCCGACAGTACGATCCGTTTCTGCAAGATGCAGAGCGATATCATTCGCAAATATAAGAAACCGGAAGATTTTATTACCACCAACGGTATTTTTGGCAATGTGGATAACCACAAGATGGAGGATGAGTGTCTGGATGTACTGACCTATGATTCTTATCCGAATTTTGCATATTGCCTCATTGAAGATCCGAAACATTCTGACGACCTCAACGACCGAAAATGGAGCAAAAATCTGACAGAAGTGCGTTCCATCTGTCCGCATTTTGGCATTATGGAGCAGCAGTCCGGTGCAAACGGCTGGAACACACGGATGGAGGCACCGGCGCCGAAACCGGGACAGATGACGTTGTGGACCATGCAGAGTATCGCGCACGGCGCTGATTATGTCAGCTTTTTCCGCTGGCGTACTGCTACCGTAGGAACCGAAATTTACTGGCATGGAATTTTAGATTATGATAATCGCTACAACCGCAAACTGGCAGAGGTAAACCGCATCTGGCATCGCGTACAGGCCATTGAAGGCGTGACAGGTGCAGAATACAAAGCAGCTTTTGCTCTGGTCAAAGATTATGACAATGTGTGGGATGCACAGTTAGATGTATGGCATGAGCGTCTGATGAAAAAGAGCGAAAAAGAGATTTTCGTGGCAGCGCAGCTCAGTCACACACCGATGGATGTCTTCTATTTAAAAGACAGCACCGAACTGGAAGAACTGAAAAAATATCCGGTGCTGATCTATCCGCATCCATTGATTCTGACAAAAAAACGTGCGAAAGTGCTGAAAGAATATGTAAAAGCAGGTGGAAAACTGATCATCGGAGCGCGTACCGGTCAGAAGGACAAACATGGTCACTGCGTGATGGAACCGATGCCGGGACTGTTGACAAACGTAAGTCACACCGACGTGAAAGAATTTACCTTTGTGGGACCGGCGGATGATCCTGTGTCCATGGACTGGAATGGAAAAGAAATCGAGACAGGTATTTTCAATGATATTCTGGCTGCAGCAGGGGATAATGTGGAAGTGCTTGCAAAATATACCTCAAATTATTATGCAGGCCGCCCGGCACTGATCCGCACCAACACACAGCAGGGTTATACACTGCACTTTGGCGGCACATTCACCCGTCAGAATGTGACAGAATTTCTGACTTATACCGGTGTGATCGATCCGTGGAAAGAGCTGATCGAACTGCCGGCTGACTGTGAGATCGCAGTGCGAGAGAAAAACGATGCAAAGTACATTTTTGTACTGAATTACAGCAGCGAAAAACAGAATATCACTCTGAAAACACGTATGACAGATCTGTATACAACTGCAGACAGCGAGGGAGAGATCGCACTGGAGCCGTACGAGACAAAGGTATATCAGATATAATTCAATGAAAATGATTGCGAATATTCGATTGACCGATGTTGAATGAGCATATAGATCCGTAGATATTTGCAAAGAATCATATTTATAATGGAATATAGCGTTCCGATTATAAAAGTATAGTAACAAAGGAAAAGACGATCGTATGAACTTATATTTTGCACCGCTGGAGGGAATTGGCGGATATATTTACCGAAATGCGCAGGCAGATTATTTTGAAAAAGCAGATAAATATTTTTCGCCGTTTCTGGCACCGAACCAGAACCGCAGCATCAGTCCGAAGGAATACAAGGACATTGCGCCGGAACATAACGAAGGAATCACGCTGGTTCCGCAGATCATGGCAAACAATGCGGAAATATTTTTAAAAGCGGCGCAGGAACTGGAGCAGCTTGGATATAAGGAAATCAATCTGAATCTGGGCTGTCCGTCCCGTACGGTAGTGACAAAATATCGGGGCGCCGGATTTCTGGCAAAACCGGATGCACTGGAGCAGTTTCTGGAAGAAGTATACAGCAAGCTCAATATCCGACTGTCTCTGAAAACACGTCTGGGCATGGAAGATGAGGAAGAATTTGAACATCTGCTGGAAATATACAACAAATTTCCGGTAACAGAACTGATCATTCATCCGAGAGTGCAGACAGACTATTACAAAAATACGCCGCGGATGGAAAGTTTTCTGGATGCGCTGGCAAAATCAAAAAATCCGGTTGTGTACAATGGAGATATTTTCAATAAAGAGAAATATCAGCAGGTTATGAAACAGGTGGATGTATCTGGCGTAATGCTTGGACGAGGTGTGCTGGCAAATCCGGCATTATTTGGTGAAATCCGGGAAACGGAGAAACTTACCAGGGATCATCTCTGGGAGTTTCATGAGCGTCTGCTGTCAAACTATACCCAGGAGATGTCCGGAGAGCGGAATGTGCTTTTTAAAATGAAAGAACTGTGGTTTTATCTGGCCTGGTCATTCACCAATTCTGAAAAATATGAGAAAAAGATCCGGAAGGCACAGCATCTGTCAGATTACAAATTAGTTGTAAAACAATTGTTTTCAGAACAGGAATTGGTGCACTAGATGTAGGTGCTTCCCGTTTCTATAGGCGGTGCGTAATAAATATATCAGTGTTGTAATCGGATTTTCCATCTGATGTAGTCGCTGGTGAATTGGCGAACTTTCGAAAAGATTATCGTAATAAACTGAATTATGCATAGGATCATAAACAGAGGCTGCATGGGTTGCGTTTGTCAGCATTTCTGGCTATAATGTGAGAAGCAACTTGTAGTAGTGGGAACTAATCCTTCATATTTATCGTAGGAGTCCCAGGCAATAATAGAGAATATATGGAGTGTATCACAATGAAAATTACAGAGGACATTATTTATGTAGGCGTAAATGATCACGATGTGGATCTGTTTGAAGGACAGTATATCGTTCCGAATGGAATGGCATACAATTCTTATGTGATCCGTGATGAAAAAATCGCCGTTATGGATACCGTAGATGGCAATTTCGGTGAGGAATGGCTGGCAAATATTGAGAAAGCACTGGATGGCGCGACACCGGATTATCTGGTTGTTCAGCATATGGAGCCAGATCATGCAGCAAACATCGAAGTATTTGCTGAGAAATATCCAAATGCTCAGATCGTTGGAAATGCAAAGACATTTACCATGATGAAAAATTTCTTCCGTGGACTGAATCTTGACGGAAAAACAGTAGAAGTAAAAAATGGTGAGACCTTAAGCCTTGGAAAACATGAGCTGACTTTTGTATTTGCACCGATGGTTCACTGGCCGGAAGTTATGGTAACATATGACAGCACAGATAAAGTCCTGTTTTCCGCAGACGGATTTGGTAAATTCGGTGCATTAGATGTGGAAGAAGACTGGGATTGCGAGGCACGCCGTTATTATATCGGAATCGTTGGAAAATACGGCGCACAGGTGCAGAACCTGCTGAAAGTAGCTGCAACTTTAGATATTCAGATCATCTGCCCGTTACATGGACCGGTTCTGACAGAAGACTTTGGACATTATATTGAGAAATACAATATCTGGTCCTCTTATGGCGTAGAGTCTGAAGGTGTTATGAT
>Ga0129310_1003069_pt1 | contig 11243 bp, 6 predicted proteins | sample Go1ome_2_FD_94433 | JGI IMG/M metagenome (GOLD analysis project Ga0129310, IMG submission 94433) | Western lowland gorrila individual fecal microbial communities from Wisconsin, USA - Go1022A metagenome | ecosystem: Host-associated > Mammals > Digestive system > Large intestine > Fecal | place...
CAGGGCGGCGCTTTCTCAGCTGTCTGAGGATATGAAGATACTGTATGATGACGGCATACTTTTCAAAAGACTCGAAAACTTCTTTATTGATATGGGCAGGGCGGAGAGCATCATCACCGGTATGCGGTCCGTATTCCTCGACACATTTATGCGTTCAAACAACGGCATAAAATTTAAAAAGCTTATCAATACAGACTGCCGCCAGACCTCGGTATGGGGCGGAAATATAATCAATCTTGAAGAGGAACTGAAAGGACTTTGCGAGTCGGGTTACTGCACCATTGTCCTTGCAGGCTCGGAAAAGACTGTCCCTATAATCGTAAAGGATCTTGTGGAGGCTGATATCCCTGCTGAGATACTGACTGAGGATAGTCAGCTTATGCCAAACAAGGTATATGTCAGAACAGGCAGTCTTTCGGCAGGCTTTGACTACCCCGATATAAAATGCGCTGTCATAACACAAATGAAGTCTATGTCGGCAAAGCGCAAAAAGCCTAAACACAAGGCAGGGGAAGAGATAAAATCTCTCTCGGACGTACACAACGGCGACCTTGTTGTACACTCGATGTACGGCATAGGACGTTTTCAGGGCATAAAAAATCTTGAAACAAACGGCGTAAAAAAGGACTACATCACCATTAATTATGCAGGCTCAGATGTGCTTTATGTGCCTGTTACACAGCTTGACCTTGTATCAAAGTACATTGGTCCTCGTGATGAGGGGGGCGTAAAGCTCAATAAGCTGAACTCCACCGAATGGACAAAGACACGAAACAAGGTTCGCTCGGCTGTAAAGGATATGGCGGAGGAGCTTACAAAGCTGTATGCACAGCGGCAGATGGCAAAGGGCTATGCTTTCTCTCCCGACAACGACTGGCAGGCTGATTTTGAAGAGCGTTTCGATTATCAGGAAACTGACGATCAGCTGCGCTCCATTCAGGAAATAAAGGACGATATGCAAAGACCTGTTCCTATGGACAGACTTCTCTGCGGCGATGTTGGTTTCGGAAAGACAGAGGTCGCACTCCGTGCGGCTTTCAAGTGTATGCTTGACGGAAAGCAGTGCGCTATACTTGTGCCGACAACCGTCCTTGCATGGCAGCATTATCAGACGGCGGTAAAAAGATTTCAGCACTTCCCTATCAAGGTCGAGCTGCTTTCAAGATTCCGCAAACCGAAGGAACAGCAGACTATCCTCCGTGAACTGAGCAGAGGTACGATAGACCTTATCATAGGCACACACAGGCTTGTACAGAAGGACGTGCATTTCAAGAATCTCGGACTTGCTATTATAGATGAGGAGCAGCGTTTCGGCGTTGCGCACAAGGAAAAATTCAAGGAGATGTACAACGGCGTTGATATGCTCACCCTTTCCGCTACGCCTATCCCTAGAACGCTGAATATGGCGCTCAGCGGCATAAGAGATATGTCCGTTATTGAAGAGCCGCCTATGGACAGACACCCTGTACAGACCTATGTCATAGAACACAATATGGCGGTCATTGCGCAGGCGATAAACAAGGAGATGCGCAGGGGCGGTCAGGTTTACTATATTCACAACAGGATAGACACCATTCAGCGTACAGTCGCACAGCTGCAAGAACTTATCCCCGACGCAAGGATAGCAGTTGCACATGGTCAGATAAGCGAAAACGATCTGTCGGAAATATGGCGGCAGGTAGTTGAACACGAGGTGGACATACTCGTCTGCACCACCCTCATTGAAACGGGAGTTGATGTGCCGAACGCAAATACTCTTATAATCGAGGACGCAGACAGGCTGGGACTTTCGCAGCTTTATCAGCTGAGAGGACGTGTGGGAAGATCAAACAGGCGAGCTTTCGCATACTTCACTTTCCGCCGTGGAAAAGTTCTGACAGAGGTGGCAGCAAAGCGTCTTGACGCTATCCGTGAGTTCACTCAGTTCGGTTCGGGATTTCATATTGCCATGCGTGACCTTGAAATACGAGGTGCAGGCTCTGTTCTCAGCGGCAGACAGCACGGTCATATGGAGGCGGTCGGATATGATATGTACCTCAGACTTCTCAACGAGGCTATTGCTGAACAAAAGGGCGAGGCTATCCCACGTTCTCCAGAGGACTGCCTTGTGGATATATCCATTGACGCATTTATCCCTGAGCATTATATCGAAAACCTTTCACAGCGTATAGACGCATACCGAAAGATAGCGTCTATCACCACGGAGGAGGATTCAACGGACGTTATCGACGAGCTTATAGACAGATACGGCGACCCGCCGAAGTCGGTAATGGGACTTATAAATGTTGCACTTACAAGAAACTCAGCGTCAGCAATGGGCATAAAGGAAATAAAGCAGACAGGCGACAAGGTTCTGTTCTTTATCAGAGATATAGCGCCTGAGCAGATACAGGGACTTCTCGGAAAATACCGAAGCAGGATAAGATTTTTCGATTCGGATAAGCCTTATTTCCATATCACACTGGATAAAAAGCAGAAGGCTGCGGATCTTATGACTGAGGTCATCAAAACTCTGCATACTCAAAAAAATGTATAAAAAGCAATGCCGCTTTTTGTGACAACATACAAAAATATGAAAACTTCAATTCCGTTTGCAACATTTGCAGGCGGAATTTCCACTTTATATATAGACGGACGTTTATAGGGGGGAAAAAAGTGAACAGACGTACAAAAGCAAGACTTGCCGCTGCGGCGGCAGAAGGTGATACCCAAGCATTCTCAGAACTTTACGGAGAGATCTATAAACAGCTGTATTATTATGCGTTGGCTAACCTTCGCAGTACAGAAGATGCAGCGGACGCAGTACAGGACGCTGTGCTGGACGCTTTCAGCAGCATATCAAAACTGAAAAAGTCCTCTGCTTTTGACAGCTGGATGTTCAGGATACTCAGCACCAAGATAAAGAGAAAGCAAGCCGAATACTCGCAAAGTCATGTATCAATAGATGAAATTAATGAAAGCGACGCACTCATCAAGGATACTGTTTCATTTGAAAAATGCGAGATACTGGAGGAGTTTGCGAACCTTAATGAAAACGAACGTCTTTGCATTACCTTAAACTGTATCGCAGGGTATAAAAGCAGCGAGATATCCGAAATAACGGGAATAAATATCGCCACCGTGCGATCGTACATTTCGAGAGGACGAAAGAAAATGAAAACAGGTCTTTATAATAACTGTAAGGAGGTGACTTAATGGCAAACAGGAATATTATTGATAGGCTTGAAAAGATAAATAAAGTTCCCGATAAGCTTGCCCCGCAGAGAATAAAAGATATGCTGGACGAGCAGAGTATGATCCGACCGATCATTGAGGACAATTCAGCAAAGCCTGAGATCAGACTTAACAGCAGCCGTGGAACTGTGTTCAGAACACTTGCAGCAGCTGCGGCAGTCTTCGTCATTGCTTTAGGCGGTATCGCTTTATCCAACACCGCTGACGGAAAGAATAAAGTGCCACTTACCCACACCGCAAAAAGCCAGCCGCAGACAGCTGATACCGATGGACTTGAAGGTCTGAGAGGCGGTACTTACCGATCGCTTTTCAACTTCTTCAAGAGCAGATCAGATCCCAATTTAGTAAATGAAAATGTTCAGAGCATCTACGCTTTTATGTCTGATGAGAAAGCTTACAGTGACAAGGAAATTTCCGATGGATTCAGAAGTTACTACCAAAAGTCAACTGCACAATACCGCCTGAGCGGCACGGATAACGGCAGCGAAAAGACTCAGCTTGCTGTCAGCAGCGGCAGCGCTGCGTTTGCGGCAAGTTATACGAATGTATACGGCTATAAGCTTCAGGGCGACGCTACCACAAGGATAAGCTATGATTTTTTCAGCGAAACATATTTTGCAGATACCCTCTCGCAGAATGAATCATACAAAAAGCTGGATCATACCCTTAAGCCATACATCGTGGATATGTATCTCGAGAATGACAGGCTGACCGTCTTATTTGGCTTCCACTTACCTGCCATATACGGCGAGAAAACTGTTATGAACGAATACTGCGGATTTTGCGTGTATGACGTTTCGGATATCGATAATATTTCCCTGATCTTTGAGTATGAACAGCCGGGGGCTCTCCGCAGCACCAGACTTACTGATGACGGTCAGCTCCTGCTGCTCTCTGATTTCACCAAAGGCGGTTATATTGCCAGATACAAGAAAAGTCTTGATTCAGAGGATTCATCATTTTTCCCCATGACATACGAAAACGGAGAAGTTATTCCTGTCAGCGAAGACAAGCTGTACATCTCCGACAACTACGACTCTGCCGAGATATCTGTCATAAGCAGTTTTGATCTCGGATGCAGCAATGAGGAAAACACAGATAAAGAAAGCACAGACAGCACGGATAATATAAGCAGCACAGAAGAAAATGACAGCAGCACAGAAAGTCAGGACAGCATAAGCAGCGTAAAGAAATGCGGCGATATGATACTCACGCTGCCTGCCGACAGTGCATTATTCTCAGACAGCGGTCTTATTTTCGTATCAGGATATTCAGACAATTTATCAGACGAACCGGAAGCAGATTCAGCTGATGCAAAAGGGCATATTATAGAGATAGACTTCAATGATGACGGTCCGATAACAGCCAAAGCAAAATACTTCGCAACATCATACGAATTTTACGGAAGCAATATCGGATATCTGTCAAGCATAAGCCAGCAGGACGGTTACACATATCTGTACAGCTATTACAACAATCAGATATTCATATTCGATGATGATCTTAATATTGTAAACACTGTTAATGATACGGGAATGATGACGGATTACTCCAGCCACATGACAGATAATTATGTAGTGGGTATGTCAGCAGCGGTCGTACTTAACGGCTCAAAGGCTTATATATACAATGCTGTCGCTACAAAGGAATCTTCTATTTTTTATGACGCAGTATGCACAAGCATAATAGATATGTCTGATCCGTATGATCCGAAGGTAACTGATCTGGATTCCGCAGAGGAAGCGCCTGCTTTGCTTAGCCGCCAGTATTTCCAGCTTGACGAGAACCATACTGCAGATCTGATAGTAAAGGACGATGACTCGGCTACACTTGAACTGCGCAGAACGGATTCAAATAAAACTGTACAGCATACAGGCTATAAATACAATGAAGATGACTCAAGCGTCATAACCTATGATATAGAAGAAAAGCTTGACATTATGCTTCCTGAAAAGACTGCCAGTGTTGATATCGATCATATTAGTATTGGTTATGACAACATTTATTTCGACAGTCAGAACAGCCTACTCTTTATTACCGATACGGAATACATCCAAAAGAATATTACCGTCAGTGATGAGGAATACTCTAAGGGAAAATATGGTGATTATGAGATCACAGATGTAGAAACGAAGGAAGACGGAGAATTTTATTACGAGGTGCAGATAAGCGTCACACAAAAAATATACTGCACAGCGGTAAAGGTCGATCTTGAAAAGAACAAGCTTGATGTTCTCGGAAAAACAGAGATATATTCTAAAACCTCCGACGCATATTCATCGGAAGAAAATCTAGCCACAGATTTTGTATTCCTTAACGGCAAGCTTTACAGCTTCACAGACAAAGGAATGAGCTGCTGTTCGCTTAAAGACACATCAAAGATACTTTACTCAGACAACTTTTAATTATCAAGACAGCAGGCAGACGGAGAGATTTCCGACTGCCTGCTGTTTCATTTATCTGAGGAAGAAATAATAAATTATGCCGTACACTATGCTTGCCAACGTACCGTAGAGGATAACAGGCCCGCTTATGATGAAAATTTTTGCGCCAAGACCGAGTATCATTCCCTCTGTTTTAAATTCAAGGGCAGGCGCAGCCACAGAGTTTGCAAAACCTGTTATCGGCACAAGGGTACCTGCTCCTGCGTGTTTGGCTATACGGTCATACCAGCCAAGACCTGTGAAAAGTGCCGCAAGGAACACAAGTGACACAGATGTTGCCATTGCAGATGCGTCCTTATCGAGTCCGAAATAGCTGTACATATTGAATATGGACTGCCCTATCATACAGATAAGACCGCCGAAAAAGAAAGCTTTAGGTATGGTTATCCACCATTTTGTGCCGTGTGACGCTTCTTTATACATTTCGCTGTACTGGGTTTTGCTTAGATTTATGTTCATTGTCAGACCTCCGAAACTGAATTTTGCCGCACAAAAAAACTTCCCGCACAGCAATTTTATTGCTAGTATGAGAAGTTTTTTGTTATTTATTCCGATTTTTCAGAGGTTTCTGATTTTTTGTCATTTTTATCGTTTGAACTTTTGCTGTCGGAGGATTTTTCCGATGAGCTGTCAGACTTTTTGGTGTCCTTTGTATCCTTTGCGTCCTTGCTCTCTTCTTCCTCTTTCTGCTTTATCTCATTGGCAAGTGTGATAAAATCAGGCAGCTTTTCACGGGTAACTGTGAGGTTATTGTTATACATTGTGATAAGATCAGCCTCGGTATTATGCTCTTCCGAAAGCTTACCCTCTTCGTCAACAATGAAGTTTCCGCCCCACTGACCTATGTAAGACCACATTGCCTTTTCGTCAGCTATGCTCTGTATATCAGGGAAACTGCCGCATTCGCTCATTGCGATAGGCTTGTTTGCGCACACGCTCTGAAGATAGAGCAGTGAGTTCACCTGTCCGTCCCTGCCGTTTGAATCGTCATAAACGTCAACGGAAAGCACGTCACACTGATCGTTGCCCACATACCAGCCTGAGTTCTGCGCTGACCACACCCACACAAGGTTGTTCAGCTGATGATAATTCGTCATACGCTGATACATAAGCTTCCACAGCCACTTATAGGAATCCTCATCATGTCCCCACCAGAAGTAGCCGTTGCTTGCCTCCTGCAAAGGCCGCCACAATACAGCGATACCCTCATCTCTCAGCACCGCAAGCTGTTCGGAAACTGCGTCGATGTCCTCTATAACATCAAGACATTCCTGCGATATTTTCTTGTCAGAAACAAGCTTTTTCAGCTCGTCTATGCTCTTGCCCGCAACGTCCTCTTTAGTGACAGCCTTTGAAATATCAAAATCTGTGTTTTCTGCATAGATGCTTTCGGGATCTTTTCCTTCTGTCGGCGCTATCCAGTTCCACATATAGGCTACTATTCCGCCGTCCTCGTGCCACTTCTCCGCCGCAGCTATCTCACTCTTAACAACATCTGCGCTGTCGCTGCCTGCTGTTACCTGCATCATATCGCCGAAACGTATTGCAGGATTTTTTCCTGTGGTGCGGTAGATAAGGTCTGATTCGTAGGTCGTTCCTGCCGTATCATACTGACCGAGTATAACGCTGCTGCCGAAATTGTCGCAGATGTACTGATAAAGAGCCTTTGCGTTGTATTCAGCATTCTTATTTGAAAGCGCAGGATCTTTCAGCTTGAAACTGAGCTTTGATATATCCTCGCTGGCTGTGACCTCTACATAGTCCACATCAAGAATGCCGTTCTCAGGGACGATAGACACCTTGTTCAGTCCCTCTTCAAGCTTTATATTTCTGAACGTACAGGTTTCAAACTTACCGGAATCGCTTACAGTAAATTCGCTTATTTTAGTACCATTAACAGCTATGCCGTTCTGAACAGTTTCGTCAGATGCAACTGTAATGGATATGTTGTAATACTGCGTTGATGGCAGGTCAAAGCTTATCTCCCAATCGGACTGATCGGTGATATTTGTGACATAGCCTTTTCCTTCATAACCCTCACGCTTATCCGCCTGTTTCGCCTTACCCGATATCGAGCCGCTTTCAGCGTTGTACTTCTTGCTGAATTTTGTGTACTTCGCCTCTTTCGCCGTGATCGTTACTTCGTCAAAGCTCCTTACAGGCTGATCCTGCTCCTCTGCAACAGTATCGTCAGGCTTGCTTTCCTCCGCCTGCGTTATTATATCCTCCTGCGGAGGGAGTTCAAGGCGGTCGTTCTTTTGAATTTCATTTCCGCAGGCGACAAGGGAAGCCGCCATACAGACGGCAGCCGTTATAGCCGCAAGATGCTTGATATTCATTTATAAACCTCTTTCATTTGTCATCTCAGAATCTGATTATATACGTTTTGTTCTTCTCTGTTTCAAACTCAGCTGCGCCGTCGATATACTTGTATTTTATCTCATCACAGCCGCATACTACCTTTATGTTTCCGTCGCAGACAAGCCTGCATTTCTGACCTGCCTTTGATCTTATCTCGCACTCTGAAACATTTCCGCCGCTCCAGCTCATTGAGATCTCAAATCCGCCCCTTGCGCAGAGGTTGGATACAGAGCCGCTCTCCCATGAAGGACAGAGGGCAGGCAGGAGAATTATCTCGCCGTTTTCGCTTTGCAGCAGAGCCTCTGAAATACCTGCCGCAGCGCCGAAGTTTCCGTCTATCTGGAAAGGCGGGTGCATATCGAACAGGTTATCCGAAGTGGAATGTGCAAGCAGAGCCTGAATATTTTCCTCCACCTTTTCGCCGTCGAAAAGTCTTGCCCAATGATTGATTATCCACGCTCTCGACCAGCCTGTATGACCGCCGCCGTGGGAAAGACGTCTTTCAAGGGTAGCTTTTGCCGCGGCCGCCAGTTCGGGAGTTTTTCTCATTGATATCATATCCCCAGGATAGAGGGCAAAAAGCTGCGAAATATGTCTGTGACCAGGTTCTACCTCATCATAGTCCACCGCCCATTCCTTTATCTGACCGTACTTGCCGATCTCAGGTTCAGGCAGTCTGTCACGGAGCCGGCTAAGGTTTTCGCAGAACTCAGCGTCTGTGTCAAGTATCTTGCCGCTTTCTATAACGGCTGTGAAAAGCTCGTATATTATCTGGCTGTCCATTGACGGTCCCATGCATATCGAACCCTTTGAACCGCTTTCAGTAAGATATGTATTTTCAGGGGAAACTGACGGAGATGTCACAAGTCTGCCCTGCTTATCCTCGATAAGGAAATCCACAAAGAACTCAGCCGCTTCTTTCAGCGTACCGAATTTCTCCGCAAGGAACTCTTTATCCTGTGTAAAGAGATAATGCTCCCATATATGTGTACAGAGCCACGCCGCACCCATAGGCCACTGCGTACCGGGCATCCACAGATCCTGCGGAGCTGTATCGCCCCATATATCTGTATTATGGTGGCAGACAAATCCGCCGCAGTCATACATTTCCTTAGCAGTAACACGTCCGTTGGGACGCATTTTTTCTATATGGTCGAACAGCGGAGTATGCAGCTCGGAAAGGTTTGCGGTTTCCGCCGCCCAATAGTTCATCTCGGTATTGATATTGACAGTAAATCGGCAGCCCCATGCAGGCCACATATCCTTATTCCATATACCCTGCAAATTCATAGGCAGCGTACCCTCACGGCTTGCGGAGATCATAAGATAGCGTCCGAAATTGTAATACATTTCAACAAGCTTATTATCTTTTCCGCCCTCTTTGACTCTGTTAAGTCTTTCGTCCGTTGGCAGCTGTGCAGCGCCATCGCTGTTATCGCAGAGATTTATCTCAGCTCTGTCGAAATATTTTTTATAATCGGCTATATGCTCCTCTTTCAGCTGCTCATATGTTTTGGCAGCCGCAAGTTCAGCATCGCTTTCAGCCTGTTTTTTATAGTATTTAAAGCGGTAATCCGTCTGCGCACCGAGGATTATAGTTACCTCATCGCAGCCCTCGGTCTGAATAAAACTTCCCCAGCGGTAAACTCTTCCGCCTGTTGGTATGACCTTTATATAGGCTGCAAAATTTATTCCGTCCTTACCGCCGCAGCCGCCGTAATAAAGGATATCACTTTCGCTGACAGGTGAGTTATCGTCAAAGTAGTCATCTCTGCCGTCTATGCCGACACGCAGAGCTATTTTGCCTTTTTCTGATGCAGTTACATTAACAGCGAGTATCTGTGCAGGTTCTGAACAGATGACCTCACGTCTGTACTTAACTCCGTCTATAATATATTCCGCAGCGCACACCGCATTTTCGATATCAAGGCTGCGCATTATATACTCAGCATTTTCTGCGTCGCAATGCTCCACAGAAAGATCTCCCAGCGGCATATAATGTCTTTCATTGACAGGTGTACCGCAGAAAGCGTCAAGAACTATTTTTTCAGCTTCTTCGATTTTTTCCTCGGCGATAAGATCTCTCACCTTCTGAAGATTAGGCAGAGCGCTTTTATTATTTCTTTCCCTATAACCGCCCGACCACACAGAGTCCTCATTAAGCTGTATCTTCTCGCACAAAGGCTGACCGAACACCATTGCGCCTATTCTGCCGTTGCCGACGGGGAGCGCTGTGTTCCAATCCTCAGTAGGAGCTTTATACCATAACATTCTGGAAGTATTCATACACGAAATACCTGCCTTCTCTTACATATTTAGCACACGGCGATTTCAGCCGCTCGTAATATTATAACACATTTCACCTGCAAATTCAACCCCAAAACCCGTATCAGATATGATATTTACCCTGCTGTCGTCTTATAATATGGGCATATATCATAAAATATCCTTAAAATCCTCTTGATTTTTTAGGGAAAATATGTTAAACTAATAATATTAAGAATAAATACAAGGATGTGACGATATGCTCAGAAAAATTTTATCCCGTGAAGAGTGTGCAAAGTGCAGGATATGCTGTTCATTTGACAGCTACGATCTTTGGGAAACTCCAGTTATCCCCACAAAGCTTGCCAGCCGCATACTTCAGGATTACAGACCTGAGCAGGAGTTTATAAAGAAAGGCGACTATTTTCTTTTCAAGATGGAGAAAGAGCCTGACATCGATTTATACTACTGTTCAATGCTGGATCAGGAAAGCGGCTGCACACTTGGTGATGACAAGCCTTTTGACTGCAAAATATGGCCATTCAGGATAATGGCGCTCAATGACACAAGAGTCATCACGCTTTCAACGGTCTGTCCCATAGTACAGAAGAAGCCTTTAGAGGACATACAGGCTGTTGCAAAGGAACTTGCGCCTGAAATTTTCAAATATGCAGACGAAAACCCAGGTTCAGTCAAGCCATACCTCAGCGGCTACCCCATCATGGTAGTTGAAGACAAAAAATACAAAGACACCCTCATTTAGGTCCTCCCAGGACGGGGTCGTTCGGGACCCTCGACAAGCTCGCTGTCGGCGGGCGGGGCTGTTACTTTACGCTCGGAAGAAACCAAGTGTTGACTTTTACTGAAAGTCCTCGGGCGGACGGCTCGGTTCGGGACGCTCGACAAGCTCGCTGTCGGCGGGCGGGGCTGTTACTTTGC
>Ga0129310_1003070_pt1 | contig 11241 bp, 11 predicted proteins | sample Go1ome_2_FD_94433 | JGI IMG/M metagenome (GOLD analysis project Ga0129310, IMG submission 94433) | Western lowland gorrila individual fecal microbial communities from Wisconsin, USA - Go1022A metagenome | ecosystem: Host-associated > Mammals > Digestive system > Large intestine > Fecal | place...
ACTCCAACACCGGTGGACAGGCATCCAAGGCTTCCAACATTGGTGAGGTCTGCCAGTTCGCTGCTGCTGGTAAGGAAATCAGCAAGAAGAGCCTGTCTGAGATCGCAATGACCTATGGTTACATCTATGTTGCTCAGATCGCTCTGGGCGCTAACATGAACCAGGCTGTCAAGGCTATCGCAGAGGCTGAGGCATATCCCGGCCCCTCTCTGATCATCGGCTACGCTCCCTGCGAGCTGCACGGTGTTAAGGGCGGCATGACCAACTGCCAGAACGAGATGAAGAAGGCAGTTGAGGCTGGTTACTGGAACCTGTTCACCTTCAACCCGGCCAACAAGGCTCAGGGCAAGAACCCGTTCACTCTGACCTCCAAGGCTGTGGACAACGAGAAGTATCAGGCACTGCTGGCAAACGAGACCCGTTACAGCCGCCTGACTCGTGCATTCCCCGATCGTGCAAAGACCCTGTTCGAGCGCAACCAGCAGGTTGCAAACGACCGTTACGAGCACCTGACTCGCCTGGTCGATCTGTACAAGTAATCTTTCTGCCGGACTGCCTGCTCAAAGCTTTTGCAGCGGCCCCTCAGTCCGAAAGGCAGCGGCTCCGTACTGGCGGTTACTGCGCAACGCAGCAGTGCGAAACTGTGAACCTCTGAGCATAAACGGCATTTGATCCCACGTACAAACTCGAGCACGCTTTGTTCATCGCAAAGCATCTGATTTCAAACCATCCGCCTGCACGCTGTACGCGAACAGGGTGCAGGGCAGGATGTCTGAAATACCAAAGCGCCCGCGAGGGTCCTTGAAAGCACACCCCGCGTGTGTCAGGAGCATAAGGTCTGCTTGCAGATACCTTGTTCCGCCTGCTGCATAAGACCTGTGAAAACAGGCATCTTGCCGCAGTAAAAACAATTGCGTTTTTAGCGCCCCATCCACTGGCAACAGTGAATGGGGCGTATTTTTGTGCAAAAAAAGAGCGTACAACGGATGAATTCCATTGTACGCTCTTTTTAAGTATCGCTATAGTGTCCAAAGCAGGAGGCAATGATGATATTGCCATCCTGTTCTTTGTAGACAATGCGGTGGGAATCATCGATTCGGCGGCTCCACCACCCGCTCAGATCGCCTTTCAGAGGTTCTGGTTTCCCGATTCCCTCATAAGTATTTCGCTGAATGTCTTTGAGAAGTGTATTGATCCGCTTCAGCAGCTTTTTATCCCACGTTTGCCAGAGACAGTAATCTTCCCAGGCTTCTTCCTCCCACAGCAATCGCATTCAATCTACCTCGATCAGCTCATGCTCCGTGAGCTTGGCTTTTCCGGTATCGATGTCATGGACGATCTTCTTCAAATGGTTGATATTGGCTTCAGAGTAGAACGGATCTGCGGAGACCTCAAACGGAATACGGTGCTCCCGCGAGACCTTTTTCGCAAAAATCGTAAAAGCGGCTGTCATAGAAAGGCCCATTTCAGAGCAGACTTCTTCCATGCTTTTTTTCAAATCCGGGTCCATCCGGAAATTGACATTGACGGCACTTGCCATTTGATATCCCTCCTTTGTAATTCTATTATATGCATTTGTAATGATAAATGCAAGGAAATTCGTTGCGAAAAGTGTGATAAAACGATAAAGACGCTTTTTACAGTTTTTTCATAGCTTCTTCATGAAATCAAATGTGAAACCTGCTATACTGCTGTCATAAGGAACCGGGGCCGCAACCGATTCCTTGTACATGATTCCTCCTCACCAAGGCAATATCCAAAAACAGAACGCCTTTTCCAGTGTACCGCAAGCGCTGGAAAGGGCGTTTTGCTTTTTGGTACAGGATTTCCGTTTTAATTCGGCGCTTTTAGGGTTGACCCTGCTTTTTTACGGCGCTATAATAAATCTGTAAGTTAAGTTTTTTAGCAGCCCCAGGAGGTGAACGCAGAACAATGGACCCGGATCATAGTCGAAGACGATGGAACGATGCGGCAGATCGGATAACAAAAACAGCTGCGTTCGCCTTTTTGGGCCGGAACCCCGTGTAAGCGGAAGCTTCCGGAGCAAAAGGGCGCGGCTTTGTGCGCATGATCCGTGTTTTTACGCGCGGCAGTGCGCCAGAGCAGCGCTTTTGTGATGCGGTTTGCTGCATCCTCCCCAGCCTTGGAACACGAGAGGAGGAGCAAACATGGAAGAAAAGAAAAAAGCTGTTCCGGAGGGGGAAGCATCCCTCCCGGTGCAGGAGCTGCCCGCGGATATCCCTGCGGAGGTGCGCCAGAAGCTGGCCGAAGACCTGAACGAAGAGGCCACCGAAGACCTCAAGCAGGACATCCGGGAGGCGGAAAAAGAGGAGGCCAACGACGAGGAGGTCAAGGCTGACCCTGAGATGCTGACCAAGAGCCGCCTGCTCAAGCTGCTGGTGAAAAAGCAGTACGTCAAGCTGCGCGAAGTGACGGAGGAAGAGCAGCCCGCCGACCTGGCAGAACTGCTGGAAGAGCTGGATGAGAACAACCGTCTGGTGGTGTTCCGCCTGCTGAAAAAAGAGGTGGCGACCGAGGCGTTCGCCTACATGTCCGACGAGGCCCGTGACGATCTGGTCAACGCGTTCTCGGATGTGGAGCTGGTCAGCGCCATTGAAGAGATGAGCCTGGACGATGCCGCGGATCTGCTGGAAGATATGCCGGCCGGCGTGGTCAAGCGGGTGCTGGAGAAATCCTCCAAGCAGACCCGTGAGAGCCTGAACAAGCTGCTGAACTACCCCGAGAGCTCCGCCGGCAGCCTGATGACGCCGGAATATGTCCGCCTGCGCAAGGATATGACCGTGAACGACGCCTTTGGGGCCATCCGCACCCAGGGCGAGAGCGCCGAGACCGTTTACACCTGCTATGTCGTCGAGCGGAACCGTCTGCTGGGCGTTGTGTCTGCCCGCAGCCTGCTGCTGGCAGAACCCAAAACCCCGGTGACCGAGATCATGGACGACAACGTGGTCACGGTGAAAGTCACGGATGACCAGGAGTATGTGGCCCGTGAGATGCAGCGCTATGACTTTACCGCCATGCCCGTTGTGGACAACGAGGGCATGTTCGTGGGTATCATCACCATCGACGATGCGATCGATGTCCTGACCGACGAGTCCACCGAGGATATGCAGAAGATGGCGGCTATTCTGCCGGACGACGATGCCACGACTTATTTTGGCACCAGCGTCTGGACCCACGCCAAACAGCGTATCCCCTGGCTGCTGATTTTGATGCTTTCGGCAACCTTTACCGGCATGGTCACCACCCATTATGAGGAAGCATTCGTCAGCCTGCCCCTGCTGGTCTCGTTCATGCCCATGCTGATGGACACCGCCGGCAACTGCGGCAACCAGATCAGCACCCTGATGGTCCGCGGACTGGCGCTGGGCGAAGTGGAGCCCAGCGATTTTCTCCGTGTGCTGGGCAAAGAACTGCGTGTTTCCGCCATTGTGGGCGCCGTGCTGGGCATCGTGAACGGCCTGCGCATCTACCTGATGTACACGTTCCTGTACGCCGGGCAGTACGAGAATGTCATTGGCTATGCAGTTGTGGTCAGCGTGTCGCTGTTCTTCAGCGTCATCCTGGCAAAGCTGGTGGGCGGTATGCTGCCGCTGGCCGCCAAGAAGCTGGGCGCGGACCCGGCCATTATGGCAACGCCGTTCATCACCACCATCGTGGACGCGTGCAGCTTGATCCTGTATTTCCAGATCGCACAGCTGGTGTTCAGGAATATGATGTGATTCTCAAAAAGAAGCTTCGGTGGATTTCATCGAAGCTTCTTTTTTTTGTAAAAACCGGAGTTTTCCCTCTCTTTTCAACAGGACGTTTTTTGCTTCTCCTCCATGTGGAAAACTGCCGCCTCAAAAATTCCAGATTGGAGAGGCTGAAAACACCCCGGTGCGGAAAGCCTCGAAAAATAAATTTTTGCCCTCGACTTTCTTTTGGAAAAAAGAAAAAATCCCTCTATTTCTCCCCAAAAGCTTCCAGCATCCGCCTGGAAGAATACAACAGGTATAACGGAACGCTTCCAAAACGGTGGAAAACTCGGTGGAAAAAGTGGAAAACACTGTGGGAAACCCCGCTTCTTTTTCACAAATCCAGTGGAAAACCCAGTGGAAAAAGTTAAAAGATGATTCCAGTGGGGATAAAACGCGGAAAAAAAACGGGCGGCGGGGCCGTTCTCTGCCGCAAACTCTCGCAGGGATTTTCTTGAATGGCGTGGGCAAACATGATACAATGGTGTGCAGAAAGGCTCTCAGAAAACGGGCCGCAAAATTTAAAACACGGAGGCGTTTGCCTATGAACTGGATCACCAAGCTGGAGCGGAAATTTGGCCGCTATTGCATCCCCAACCTGATCTCCATTCTGATCGGCGGTCAGATCCTGGTCTATGCAGTGGAGCTGTTTGTCAACCAGTATATTTCGTTCTACCTCAATCTGGACCGTGGCGCTCTGCTGGCGGGCCAGATCTGGCGGGTCATCACGTTTATGTTTGTGCCGTTCTCGGGCGGCGGGCCGCTGAGCGTGGTTTTGGGCATCTACTTCACCTGGTTCATCGGCACGGCACTGGAAAAAGAGTGGGGCGATTTCCGCTTTAACCTCTATCTCCTGCTGGGGATGCTGGGGGCGGTGCTGGCCTGCCTGTGCACGGGTTGGGCAGACACCTACTGTCTCTCCCTCTCTCTCCTGCTGGCCTTTGCTATGCTTTACCCGGAGGTGCAGGTGCTGCTCTTTTTCGTCATCCCGGTGCGGGTGAAGTATTTTGGCCTGTTCGCGGCGGCGCTCTGGGTGTTCAGCTTCCTGGCGGCTGCCCCGCTGGGCAAGCTGAATTATCTGCTCTGCATGGTGGGCTTTGCGGCGTTCTTTGGCCCGCAGGCTGCCCGCAGTGTCCGGGCATGGATCCGCCGGGAGCAGTGGAAGAGGAAAAACAGACGATGATGATCGACCGGATCGAGGGCAACGCGGAGCTGAAAAAGAGCGTCCGCATGATGCTGGACAGCCGCCGGATGACCCACAGCCTCCTGCTGGTGGGCGAAGAGGGGCTGGGCGCGGGCTTTGCGGCCCGCTGCGTGGCGGCCGATTACCTCTACCCCGCAGGCGGAGCGCCTGCCGAGGCCCTGCTGCGGGGCGAGTGCTGCCGCGCCGTGGGCAAGCCCGGCGACCGTGACAGCGGCCGGGTGGAGACGGGCATCGTCCGGGAGGCCATTTCCATTACGGGCATGGGCTCCGGCGGGCGGTATCTCGTCAGCCAGGTCAAGGCCATGCGGACCGAGATCTTCAACACCAGCCTCTCGGCGGAGGGCCGTGCCGTCCTGCTCTACCATGTGGAGCGGATGAATGAGGAATCGGCCAACGCCCTGCTCAAGGTGATGGAGGAGCCGCCCGAGGGCGTGCTTTTTATCATGACGGCAGATTCGCTGGCAGGCGTGCTGCCCACCATCCGGAGCCGCTGCATCAGCTTTGCGGTGGCCCCGGTCTCCCCGGAGGCCTGTGCCCGCTACTGCACCGCGCGGGGCGTGGAGAAAAAGGATGCCGCCCTCTACAGCGAGCTGTTTGACGGCCACATTGGCACGGTGCTTGCGGCGGCCCGGGACGAAGACCGCCGGGCCCTGGTGGAGCAGGCGCTGACCCTGGCAAAGGCCGCACAGGCCCGGGACAGCTATGCCGCCGCCGTGCTGCTGGCGGGATACGAAAAAGACAAGGCTGGTGCCACCGCCCTGCTGGCCGATTTCCGGGCCGCCGCGGCCGCCGGCGTGCAGGGCAGCAAACATTCCCCGGTGCAGGGCGAAATGGCCCGTAAGGCCCTTGGATTGGCGGATACGGCCATCTGGCATCTGTCCACGCAGGTCAACCCCAAGATCACGCTGTCGGTGCTGGCCGCAAAGTTCCGGACGCTCTGAAAAATCAAAAAAGCTGCCGCGTTTTTCTGCGGCAGCTTTTGCTGTATCAAAGAAATTATCTTCTGCGGGTCTTGCGGCGGCGGCTGAGGTTCAGCGAGCCTCCACCCATGACCATGGTGGCGAAGCTGAGGACGGCTAAGATGAGGATGAGGGCCGCCAGAAGCTCCAGCGTGGCTTTGAGGTCGGTGCGAAAGTCCGAGATATATTCCTGATGGGTCACGAGGTCCACGGTGCCGATCTCGTAGCCGTCCAGATAGACGGTGGCACTGCCGATGACGGCGTTGTCTTTCACGGTGGCGGAGACGCTTTCCGGCACCTCGAACGAATAAGTGATCGGATCATCCGCGTGGCCGTAGCCGCTGACAGGCTCGGCGGCGTAGAGCTCCACGGCTTCCTCACTGCGGCACTTGGTCAGGGGCACCGTGGTCAGCACCGTTTGGGTGTCGGTCAGCTGGCGGTCCGAGAAGCTGGCAAAAGCCCAATCAAGGATCTCCGCGCACTCGCGGTAGATGTTATCGAGGTCAGAGCCCAGGACGACGAGGCCATAGGTGTGGCCGTCTTTCTCCGCAAAGGTGACAAAGCAGCGGCCCGCCAGCGTGGTGAAGCCGGTCTTCATGCCACGGATGTAATCGCGGTAATAGGCGTACTCCGGGTTGAGCATGAGGTTGGTGGAGGTGATGGCCCGCTCGTTCTGGTGCAGGTTGGTGGCGGGCAGGGTGTAGCTCTGGGTGTTGGCCACCTGCATGTAGGTCTCGTTGGCGTAGCAGGCGGAAGCAATCCTGGCCAGATCTTCGGCGGTAGAGACATTGCCGTAATCATACAGGCCGTGCACGCAGGTAAAGCTGGTGCCGGTGCAGCCCAGCTCCTGGGCTTTCTGGTTCATCATGGAGACAAAGGCGGGCAGGTTGCCGCCGGAGACATCGCTGGCGATGACGCTGGCCGCGTCGTTGGCGCTGGCCACCAGCAGGCCGTACAGCAGGTCAATGCGGCGCACCGTCTCCCCGATGCGGAGGTTCATGGTGCTGCCGTTGGCGTTCTGGATGTCCTTGAACTCCTGCGTCAGGCTGGTGGGAATGGTGATCTCCTCGTTCAGGTCCTTGCCGCTCTCCAAAAAGAGCAGGGCCGTCATCATTTTGGTCAGGCTGGCAATGTAGCGGGACTGCCCGGCGTTCTGGTCCAGGATGGGCTTGCCCGTGTCCAGATTGAACAGGTAGACCGACTCGGTATCGCTCACGGTCTGGATGGGCATGTCGTAGGTGGCAAAGCCCGCCAGTGAGGCCGAGACGGCCAGCACAAGGGTCAGGGCCAGCGCGGCGGCCCGGCGGAACAGTGATGTGGTTTGCATGAGCATATCCTCCCAAAGAATCAGATCATCCCAGCAGGTTCTGCCAGAACGAGAAGAGCGAGTGCTTTTTGGTTTCGGGGGCCGCCGCCTTGGGCTGCAGGTCGGGGTTTGAGAATGCCCAGTCGAACAGCTCGGCGGCTTCCCGGAAGATATTCTGGCTGTTGGAGCCTAAGATGACAAGGCCGTAAGTCCGGCCGTTCTGGCTGGCAAAGGTGACAAAGCAGCGGCCCGCCTGGGTGGTGAAGCCGGTCTTCATCCCCTGCGCGTAGCCGCGGTAGTACGCGCTGCCCGGCTTGAGCAGCCGGTTGGTGGAGGAAATGTTCCGGGCCGGGTGGAGATTGGTGGCCGGCAGGGTATAGCTCACCGTGTTGGCTACCTGCATGTAAGTACCGTTGGCGTGGCAGGCCAGCGCGATCTTTGCCATATCCCGGGCGGTAGAGTAGTTGTTGTGATCGTACAGGCCGTGGGGGCAGGTAAAGTGGGTGTTGGTACAGCCCAGCTGGCTGGCCCGGGCGTTCATCCGGGCGGCAAAGGCGGCCAGGTCTCCCCCGGCGGCGTCGCTGGCCAGCACGCTGGCCGCGTCGTTGGCGCTGGGCACCAGCATGGCGTAGAGCATGTCGAGGCGGCGGACGCTCTCCCCGGCCTGCAGGCCGATGGTGTGGCCCCGGTTGGCCCGGATGGCTTGGAACTCCGGTGTCAGGCTGTCCGGGATGGGGATGCTCTCGTTCAGGTCGGCCCCGCTTTCCAGTACCAGCAAGGCGGTCATCATCTTGGTCAGGCTGGCAATGGGCCGCACCTGATCCGGGTTCTGCTCTACAAGGGCCTCCCCCGTGTTGGCGTCAAACAGATAGACCGCCTCCGCGTCATAGGCCGTCTGGATGGGCATGGCGTAGGCGGCGGCAAAGCCGGGCAGGGCCAGCGCCGCGGTCAGGGCAAGGGTGAGCACCAGCGCCGCCGCCCGGCAAAAAAGGGAATGCTTGTGCATGAGAAAAAACTCCTCCGGAAGTTTTCAGCTTCCTCTTGAACTGTAACTGATAAAAGAATACCATAAATGAAGAAAAAGAGAAAGGTGGTTTTTCACAATGATTCTATCCTTTGGTGGAAAAAGCCCCCGGGACGAGGGGGCGGCCTTTGTGGCGGACAACGCCACCGTGCAGGGCGACGTGCTCCTCAAGCCGGGCACGACCGTCTGGTACGGGGCTGTGCTCCGGGGCGACAGCGGCACCCTGACGATTGGCGAGAACACCAACATCCAGGACAATGCCGTCCTCCACTGCGATGTGGGCGGGAAAGTGCTGCTGGGCAGGAACGTCACCGTGGGCCACTGCGCGCTGGTGCATGGCTGCACCGTGGGCGATGACAGCCTCATCGGGATGCACGCCACCCTGCTCAACCACAGCGTGGTGGGCAAGCGGTGCATCATCGGGGCCGGGGCGCTGGTGCCGGAGGGCATGGTCATCCCGGACGATTCCGTGGCCGTGGGCATCCCCGCCCGGGTCATCAAGAAGATCACCCCGGAGCAGCTGGAGCACAACCGCGCCAACGCCGCAAGCTATGTGGAAGAGGGCAAGGCGCACGCCGAGGCGCAAAAAGCACGAACCTGAAAAACCGCGTCCGTTCTCGTCAAAATGACCAGGCGGGCGCGATTTTCGTTAATTTGGTAAAAAAAAACGAAATATTTATTGGAAATTGTGACAATTGACAATATCTCGAATGGTGGTATGCTTGTTTCAACAAAGAGATGAATCTTTGTATTTGGGAATTTGCAAAAAATTGGAGGTATTGTTCTATGTCTCAGAAATTATCGCGTCGCAGTTTCCTCAAAACCGCCGGTGCAGTTGCAGTTGCGGCAGCTGCCATGAGCACCCTCACCGCCTGCGGTGGCGGCGGGTCCAGCACAAGCGGTGATGGCATCACGATGACCGTAAAGAACTATCGAATTAACTATACGACGATTAACAATGTGGTTCGTTATTTCTATATTGTAGAAGCTGAATTTACGAACAACAATAGCAGCGAATATAAGCTGACGAACACGCAGTTTACGGCAAAGACTGCTGCAGGCGATCTTCCGTTTGCCTACTTTAACTTTGTTGAAAACAAAGAACCAAAGATTAATGCCAAAACAAAAATTCTTGCAGGCAAGGTAACTCAGGAAGTGAACCTGTGGTTTGAGACGACCGAAGAGGTTTATAACAAGCAGGAACGTGTTGACCTGGCAGTCAGCAGAAAAGACAACAGCGGCAAGACGACGACCTTTGTGATTAAGGCCAACGGCGAAGTTGTGTCCGAATAAGATTTAACTCTCAACCCCGCAGGTGGAACAGCATCCATCTGCGGGGTTTCTTGTGGCAGAAACTTTTGTGTGAAAACAAAGCGAAAAATTTTCGTTCGGTAATTAACATATTTTTCACAAGAAAGTAATGACTTTTGCGCCGAAATCGGGTATACTATCCTCACAAGGGCGCGGGGCCGCAACCGTTCCCTTGCACATGATTCCTCCTCACACCAAAGCAATACCCCAAACAAAATCCCCCTCCGGTGTACCGCAAGCGCCGGAGGGGGATTTTGGGTTTTATACAGGTTTATACCGCGCCGTAAATGCCGTGTACCGAGACTTCGCCGGTGAAGACATGCTCCTCGCCGGAGTCGGTGCGGACAACAAGGCGGCCCTCTTCGTCGATATCCACGGCTTCGCCGCTGCCCTCGCCGCCGCCGGGCAGGTCAAAGGTCACGCGGCGGCCGATGTTGACGCAGGCCTTTTTGTACTCCTCCCGGAACGGCGCGAAGCCATCCCGCGCGAAGACGTACATGGGGCGGTCAAAGCCGAAATCCGTCAGGGCCTCGGCCAGCCACTCGGGGTCGGTGGTCAGATCGACCTTTGCCCCCTGCAGCGCCAGCGAGGTGCCGTGGGGCAGGCCGGCGGCGTCAAAATAGCTCTGGGGCTGGGCCAGGTTGATGCCAATGCCGCACAAAATGCCCCGGCCCTGCTGCTGGTAGCCGTAGCTGACGCCCTCGCAGAGGATGCCCACGATCTTTTTGCCGTTGAGCAGCAGGTCGTTGGGCCATTTGATCTGGCACTCCACGCCGTAGCGCAGGGACAGCTGCCGCCGCACGGCCAGGCTGGCCAGCAGCGGCAGGGTGGCAGGCTGGGCCAGCGGCTCCCGGATGGCCACGGTGTAGTACAGGGCCTTGCCCTCGGCGTTGACCCAGGTGCGGCCCAGGCGGCCCCGCCCGGCGGTCTGGTTGGTGGTGTACACGGCCCCCACGGGGCCAAACTCTTCAAAATGCTCTTTTACATAGGCGTTGGTGCTGCCGCATTCGGGCAGATAGCGCACCTCGTTGATGCTCATGCTTTGGGTACCTCTTTGTGCTCATGGCCCACGACCTTGCCGTCGGCCAGTGTCAGGATGCCGTAGGTGTCGGCCCCGGTGTAGCAGCGGCCGCAGGAGCCCGGGTTGAACAGGAACACCCTGCCCCGGGTCTCGGCCAGTGGGATATGGGTGTGGCCAAACAGCGCCACCTGTGCCCCGCGGGCGGCGGCGGCGTCCGCCAGCGTATCCAGATCGTATTTTACACCGTACATGTGCCCGTGCGTATAGAAAACGATGACCTGATCGAAAGCGGCCAGCCCGTCGTAGGGCTCCAGTGCGCCAAAATCACAGTTTCCGGCCACGGCATAGGTTCGCAGGCGGGGGTATTTGGTCAGTGCAAGTTCTAAATCGCGCAGGCCGTCGCCCAGAAAGATCAGGGCGTCGATGTTTTCCCGTTCTGCTTTCAGGATGCGCGCGATGGCGTCGCTGCCGCCATGGCTGTCGCTCAGGATCAAAAGTTTTGTCACGAAAGGGGCCTCCTATTTTCAATGTCCTCGCCCTCTCCGTCACCTGCGGTGACACCTCTCCCAAAGGGAGAGGCAGGGGCGTAGTATTTTAGTTCTTGGCTCTCCCTTTGGGAGAGCTGGCGCGTCAGCGCCTGAGAGGGCGTTTCAACCCTGCA
>Ga0129310_1003071_pt1 | contig 11241 bp, 16 predicted proteins | sample Go1ome_2_FD_94433 | JGI IMG/M metagenome (GOLD analysis project Ga0129310, IMG submission 94433) | Western lowland gorrila individual fecal microbial communities from Wisconsin, USA - Go1022A metagenome | ecosystem: Host-associated > Mammals > Digestive system > Large intestine > Fecal | place...
ACCTATTTCAAAGGGTTTCATTGCCCTGTGGGCAATGAAACCGCAGATTTTCGGAGATTTGTCAATAGATATTTTGTGAACGAATGCGAAATATATTTTGAATGTTGGCTTAATGGCATTGGGGTATCAGCGGGGTATGCTGATTTATCGCATGGGGTGTCGGGGGACGGTGGCGGCACTGAAACTTTCGGGGGCGGCACTACGATTTGGTGGGGCATCAGCGGGGTATGCTGATTTATCGCATTGGGTGTTGTGGGACGGCGGGAGCACTGAAACTTTCGGGGGCGGCACTGCGATTTGGTGGTGGTATCGGCGGGGTATGCTGATTTATCGCATGGGAGGTGTCGTGGGGACGGTGGCGGTACTGAATCTTTCGGGGGCGGCACTGCGATTTGGTGGGGCATCGGCGGGGTATGCTGATTTATCGCATGGGGGGTGTCGTGGGGACGGTGGGGGCGCTCCCCTGCCATACGATCTGAGCACATTATTCCGAAATGCGCCGAGTTTTCGCCCATGTCAAAAATTATGAATTCTGAATTATCCCACAGGTTGACATTCTCCGACAAATGTTTTATAATAGTGTGGTGGATATTTCTGCGCACAGCAGTATATAATATCATTCAGTAAGGAGAGCGAAAATGGATAACGAAAAGAATTCTGCACCTGCTTCCAAACCGAGCGCGGGTATGGTATCGGTCATAGTTGCAGGCATTTTTACGATATGTATGGTGTTCATCATCGGCAGAGTCGTCTTTGCGAGCAACGCTAAGACTGCTCCCGATAATCTCGATACAGCTACTATCAACACCAATGTTACCGAACCGCAGGTGACCGAAACTACTGCTGTGACTTCTGCGCCGAATGCAGTAGTCACTGACGATAGCGGCAGTGTTGCAGCGGTCGAGAGCGGTGCTGAAAGTTCTGCTGATGACAGTTCGTCTTCGGCGGAAGAACAGGGCACAAAGTATATCACTGAATATGCTTACCTGCACACACAGCCGTCAAATGAAGCTGAGAACATCGTCTGCATGACTCCCGGCGTGGCTGTGACGGTGCTGGGATATGAGGACAACGGCTATGTCAAGGTGACTTTTATGAGTACTGACGGTCAGCTGACAGGTTATATTTACAGGGACTATCTGTCGGATTACCAGACAGTTCTCCCGCCCTGGGAGCAGTAAGGTGGCTAAGTACAGCACCTACATCACCACCGCTGACGGCAGGCGCATAGAATTCACCCTTGACAGGGGCAGGCGCAAAAATGCCGCCCTTGCCATAAGTGAGGGCAGACTGATAGTGCGCGTGCCGATGAATGCCGACCCCGCGCAGATACATCGGTTTATTGAGGAACATGCCGACTGGATAGAGGAAAATCTCGCTAAGTCGGCAAAGCAGTCGGGACTGCCTCAGAGGTTCGCGGACGGCGAAACATTCCGCATACTGGGCGAGTGGGTGACTATAACTGCGGTGGCGGCAGAGAAGTATTTTCCCCCGAAGATAGAGGACGGCAGACTGCTGATAGCCGTCTGCGGCAGTACAGACAGCGGCTATATGGCGCGGCAGGTGCAGTCTTTTATCATAGAGCGTGCCAACCGCGAGATAACCGAAAGCATGCGGCGGCTGACAAAGCTGATGGGGCTGTACCCCTCAAAGATAACCGTCAAAGACCTCAGTGCAAGCTGGGGGCGGTGCAATTCAAAGGGGAACATCTCGATAAACTACAAGGTGGTATCCTATTCAAAGGCGCATATAGACTATGTGTGCATACACGAACTCTCGCACCTTGTACACATGGATCACAGCGCGGATTTCTGGGCGCTGGTGGAGCGCTACTGCCCCGACTGGCGGCAGATACGTTCAAGCATGCGCGTAAGTGCAGATGAAGAATGAATGAAAAACGTGGTTATCCCGCTGACACACCACAAAAACAGCGGCTATACAGAACTTAAGGTTCTTGGCGTATATTTTTCCCCCGCCGCAGGCGGGGGAAAAATATACAACGCTCAATTATACTTTTGTTTACCGCATTTTTAGTTGGTGTGCTAAAGGGATAGTCATAATGAAAAATGACCGATGGTATGTGCCGTCGGTCATTTGTTTTTATAGCAAATCCAACTGTTTAAATTCACAAAATCCGGTCGAAAAAGCTGGGATTTATGGGTTTTGTGACCGGATTTTGTCTGAATTTTAAGGCGGATTGCTATTGGTATCACGCTGACATTCCGCGCATTATCTTGCAAACCACGCTTTCATGGTGTCAAGCACATGCACAAGTTCGCCCTCACTGATGACATAAGGCACCATCGCGTACATGTATTTCAGGAAGCATCTGCTGAACACGCCGCGCTCGTATGCGAACTTTCTGAAGCCGTCAAGCGTACTGCTGTCATATACTTCTATGCAGACACAGCCGCCCATTATGCGTATCTCTTTTATGCGGGGGTCGGTGAAGCCTGCCATCTCGCGGCGGGTGATGTTTTCGATGTTTGCTATCTTTGAGAGGTAATCGCCTTTCTCGAAAAGTTCTATGGACTTAAGCGCCGCAGAACATGCCAGCGCGTTGCCCATGAAAGTAGGACCGTGCATGAGGGCGTGGGTGGGGTCATCGCTGTAAAAGCCCTCCCAGACGCGCCTGTTGGTGACTGTTGCCGCGTGACCGATATAGCCGCCTGTCAGCGCCTTGCCAAGCACTATTATGTCGGGCAGTACAAGGTCTGCGACAAAGCGGTTGCCCGTTCTTCCGAAGCCTGTGGCGACTTCATCGAATATCAGCAGGACATCGTATTCATCACAAAGCTGACGCGCCCTTTCAAGGAAAGATATGTCATACATGCGCATGCCGCCCGCGCCCTGCAAAAGGGGTTCGACTATAAAGCAGGTCAGCCGTTCGCCGTACTCGGAAAAGGCTTTTTCAAGGGCATCTGTTTCGGTGGGGATATGTATGACACCGCGCTTTTTCTCGTTGGCCTTGCCGAAAGCGAAGTGGTAGTCCTCGTCATCGCCCACTTCCATAGCCTTGAAAGTGTCGCCGTGATAGGCATGTTCAAGGGCGAGGATAGTATCGCGCTTTGAACCGCGATTGGTGTTGAACTGCAAAGCCATTTTCAGTGCGACTTCCACCGCCACACTGCCCGAATCCGAGAAAAAGCAGTAGTCGAGGTCGGCGGGAAGCCAGTCAGCCAGCTTGTCTGACAATTTTTGCACCGCATCATGGGTAAGACCGCCCATCATCACATGGGCGAACTTTTCAAGCTGTTCGGTGATGGCGGCGTTTATCTCAGGGTGAGCATAGCCGTGTATGACGCTCCACCAAGATGACACCGAATCTATCAGGTCGTGACCGTCATCGGTATACAGGTGTACGCCTTTTGCGCGGGCTATCTTTATGGGCGCATCAAGTGTTTTCATCTGCGCATACGGATACCAGAGCATATTTATTCCTCCTCACAAAACAGCGCATCGAGCGCTTCATCTGTCATATCTATATCGGTCGCATCTGGGGCGACAGTGCCTATTATCTTCACGCCGCCGACTATCTCGCACATCATGCGGTTGTCCTCTTCCATAACGTCACCAGCGTGGAAGTTGTTGAGTATCACGCCGAGAATTTTTATGCCGTTTCTGCGCATGTATTCGGCGGTGAGGACGACACTGTTTATCGTGCCCAGCCCCGCATCTGCTGTGATGATGCAGGAAAGCCCCAGCGTTTTTATAACATCTTCCAGCAGTATCAGCTTATCGTCACAGCGTATCGGGCAGACTATACCGCCGCTTCCCTCCATGACGACACAGCCGTGTGTTTCGCATGCCTTTTCAAAGCCTTTGCGGACTGTTTCCATGTCAACGGGTCCACCCTCTATCTGTGCCGCGAGATGGGGAGATACTGCACGCTCATAGATGTACGGGCACATCTCATCGAGGGGCTGGTCTATGCCCGAAATATTCTTGACATAAAGCGCGTCCCCCGCGATGAGTCTGCCGTCTGCGCCGCGCGTGTTGCCGCTGACTGCCGCTTTGTAGTAGGCGGGATCATAGCCGCGCTCTTTCAGCTTTTTTACCAGCAGTGCGGTCACGTAGGTTTTGCCAACGTCTGTGCCTGTACCTGTCATAAAAACTGCTTTTCTCACTGCGAACACCTCCCTGTGTCAAGACCGATGGAGTGAAGCATCTCGATGTCATCTGCTATGCTGTTGCCCGATGTTGTCAGCATATCCCCCGTAATGGCGGAATTTGCGCCCGAACGGAATGCGCGTTCACCGCAGTTTGCCATAAGATCTCTGCCTGCCGCAAGCCTTATGTCGGCTTCGGGGAGGATAAAGCGGAATATCGCAACAGTGCGCAGGATATCGGCTTCGGTGATGCGCTCAAGGTCTTCAAGGGGAGTGCCTTTTACCGGGATAAGCGCATTTATCGGCACTGAGCGCACGCCTGCCTCAGCGAGTTCCAGCGCCATATCGAGCCTGTCCTCCCTGCTTTCGCCCATGCCGATTATGCCGCCCGAACAGACTTCCAGACCTGCCGCTTTTGCGCGGCGTATGCACTCCAGTTTGTCCTCAAAAGTGTGGGTGGTGCAGATGTTGGGGAAATTCCTGCGGGAAGTTTCGATATTTGCGTGGTATCGGCTGACACCTGCCGCTTTCAGCTGACGCATCTGCTCCTCAGTCAGCAGACCGTGAGAGGCGCAGAGGTCTATCTTGCATTCGCGGCTGAGGGTGCGGTAAGCGTCAAGGGCTTTTTCAAAGTCTGCCCCGCTGACAGTCCTGCCCGCAGTCACGATGGAAAAGCGGTGTACGCCGCGTTCTTCGTTGTGGCGGCACTCAGCGAGTATCTTATCGGTGTCAAGAAAGCCGTATTCTTCGACACCTGTGCAGTTATGCGCCGACTGTGCGCAGAATTTACAGTTTTCGGGACATCTGCCGCTCCTGCCGTTGATTATCGAGCAGAGGTTCGCGCTGTTGCCGCAGAAATGTTCGCGCAGTCTGTCAGCCGCCGCAGTAAGTTCGTCAAGGTCTGCATCAAGCAGAAATTCGGGCTTGTCGGCGCGTGTCAGCCGTCTGCCTTTTATGACTTCGTCCGTTAGTTTTTTTATGTCCATGATTACCTCCATATTTATCCGATGGGGCATGCGCCCCATCGAAATTGTCCGAAAAGCCGATATCATGCGGTTTTTGCGGCATGTGGGAAGTGCTTTTTGGTCAGCGGCAACAGTCTTTTGCCGAGCACTGCCGATATGATGCACAGTGCGATATCGCTCGGTACTGCCAGCACAAAGCAGTAGATGAACAGCGGCTTCACCCCGATGGGCGTACCCAGCCAGAATTTGCTTATTGCCCAGTAATACGCCATTCCGAAGGCGTAGACCACCATCAGTCCCGCGAAACAGCCTGCGAAAAGCCGCTTCATGCCGAGCGTGCCGCGATGGACTATCGCACCTGTCAGCCATGCGCCCGCGATAAAGCCTATCAGGTAGCCGAATGTGGGCTGAAGCACATAGCTGATGCCGCCGCCGCCCGCGAAGATGGGCAGTCCCGCCAGACCGAGCATAACGTATATGCCGACGGCGCATGCACCGAGTTTTCCGCCAAGAAGCACCCCTGCCAGCGTTGTGAACAGAAATTGCAGTGTGAACGGGCAGACAGGCACAGGCACTTTGATGAATGCGCCCACCGCCGTCAGCGCGGCGAAAAGCCCTGTAAGTATCATTTCTCGTGTTTTCATTGTATACTCCTTTCTTGACATCAGTATACATTATAGCACCGATCCGACGGATTGTCAACCATAACTTTCGGACAAGTATACTATACAAACAAAAAAGAAACCCCTCGCGGAGTTTCCATATAAGTTTATTCTTCTTCGCTGTCTTTAAGGTGACTTGTGCGGTATGTCAGCGTCAGCAGGCTGTCACCCAGATGCACGTTCTCTACCTCGATGCCCTGATGGTCAATGGTCAGGTCATAGTGAGAGAAGTTCCAGAAAGAGCGAATGCCCAGACCCACCAGCTTGTCAGCTATCGCCTGAGTGTTCGCTTTCGGTATGCACAGCACCGCGATGACAGGGTGTTCAGCCTTGCAGAATTCCTCTATCTCATCGGTGTGCCTTATTGCCAGACTGCCCACAGTTTCGCCTGTAAGACGGGGGTTCGCATCGAAAATGCCTGTCAGCCGACAGCCCCTTGTTTCAAAATTTATGTGCAGTGCTATAGCCTTGCCCAGATTGCCCGCGCCTATCAGTATGGTGGAGTATGCCTTGTCAACACCGAGAATGTGACCTATCTCCTCCCGCAATGACTGCACCTGATAGCCGTAGCCCTGCTGACCGAAACCGCCGAAACAGTTGAGATCCTGCCTTATCTGCGAGGCGGTAAGTTTCATTTTTTCAGATAATTCCCTTGACGAGATGCGCTCTACGCCCTGTTTTTCAAGTTCGCCAAGAAATCTGTAATATCTCGGCAGGCGCTTTATGACTGATGACGATATATTTCCGTTTTTTGACATTTGCTGTTCCCCCTGAGGTCACTTTGACAAATAAATAACGATAATATTATATACCCAAAAGCCCGATTTGTCAAGGGTAACCATGTATATTACGGACTTTTTTCCGTTTTTATCCATATAATAATTTCCGTCAGGCGAAAATAACTGACGATGTGCGTGCAGTTATTTGACAAAAGTCCTTGAAATCGGAGGTAATATGTGTTATACTGTTGTTGGGTGATTTATTATGGATCTGGAATTTGTAAAGAAAATGGCTTACAGCATCGTGCATCAGGACTTTTATATCCTGCTTTTCGCGGGTGCGGCCATATTCTTTTTTTACAAAGTACGCGGCTACAACAACGAGATAAAAGATGCCGAAGCTAAAATGGCTGACAATCCCGACTGGGCGAAGCGCCTGCGGATAAGGCTGAATTTCTGGTACTCGCTGTTCACTACTTCGATAACGATATTCCCTCTGCTGGGCATGTTCGGCACTGTCATCGCACTGCTGAACCTGAAATTCGCGCCCGCCGGAACTAATATGGAAGATATCAAGAACAACTTCTTCAACGCACTGACTTCTACTGCGTGGGGCATAGTTTTCTCGGTGGCGTTCAAGTCGGTAAACGCATTCATCGTTTCATCGGTGAATGACACTATCACGCGCATACACGAGATAGTTCAGGAAATAGAATCGAAGGACAAGAAGAAAAAGAAGGTAAAGACTGCCAAAGAAGAGGTGGCTGATGAATAACAAGGATATCATTCTGGATTTCACCTCACTGCTTGATGTCATACTGATAATTCTTTTCTTTTTCATAATGTTCAGTTCGATGGAGAGCGACACAAAGACTAAGACCGCTATGGCGGAGGCGCAGGCGATATCCGATGAAGCTGAATACAAGCTGGCAGAGGCAGAAGAACTGAAAGCACAGGCTGAGCAGGAATTGGCTGAACTTATGGACGCGAATGAGCGTCAGGGGCAGGATATCTCAGCGATATTTGAATTCAGCAAGGGGCAGAATCTCAAGTTTCTGCTGAAACCCGACGGCAAGTCGTGGACGGTGTATGTCAAAAAGGGCGAAGCGGAAGCAGGCAGTTTTGATGTATACGATGACGAACTTCAAACAAAGATAGAACAGCTGGTGGAAGCGGCGGGTATATCTGCCGATGACACTTTTCTGTGCGAACTGATATATGACGCATCTCTGGCGGGTTCGCGCAATTCATATAGGGTCATATCGGGGGTGTTTGACAGGCTGAAAGTGAAGTATACGCACTTTTTCCTGTCTGAGACCGACACATCTGTCTGACAGGAGGCGGATAGCATGAACAGAAAAGGCATTTCTATACTCGGTGTAGTGCTGGCGCTGGCGGTGGTCGCGGCGGTGGCGGCGGCGATATACATATTCACCCATCGCGGGAGCGGTACGGGCAGTGACGGCGCTATACCCGCTGTTGCACCCATAGAGCGCAATATAGAACGGATGGAGTATTTAGAGGTCACCATTGACGGCAGTGACTACTACCTAAAAGATGAAAAGGCAGAGATAGCCGATATAATCAGTGCGGTCGAAGAGGACGATGACCTTTCGGCGGTGCGCATTACCGACAAGGACGCTTCACAGAAAGCATTCCGCGAACTTGTCAGTCAGCTGGAAGAACACAGGATAAAATATATCGAGGGTGATGAAAATGAGTAACAACGAAAATAAAGGAAAAAGCAAAGCAGGCATCGCAGTGGCGGGCATAGTCGCACTGGCGGCGGCAGGCGGTGCGTACATGTACAATACGGGCAGTCTTGACAGCTTTATCGGCGGAACTGCCGAATCACAGGCAGAAGTGCAGGCTGATGCAAGAGTACCCGCAAATTCGGCTGAGGAAACTTCCGATACGGGCAACGGCGATGATTCTACCGATTCGATGAACGAGAATGCTAAGGCTGAGATGATAGAGGTGACGGTGTCTGAGGACAAGTACATCTTTGAGGACAAGGTGATGGACATTGACGACCTGAAAGGCATCATCGAGGGCAAGGAAGGCGCGGTGGTAAAGATAACCGATGAGAATTCAACTCTCAACGCCTACAAAGACCTGACTGCTTATCTTGAAGAGCGCAGCATCGAATTTACAGAAGAAAACAACTGAAAAAAGCCTTTCTCCGTTTTGCGGGGAAAGGCTTTTGACATATTATCAGACTCTCTGTTTGAAATCTTCATACCCGAAGTGCTTTACAAGTTCGGTGCTTCCGTCCGGCTTTTCAAGGTAGATATCGGGCAGGGGCATGCCGTTGAATGTGTTGTTCTTACACATCGAATATATCGCCATATCGCAGAAAACAAGCCTGTCGCCCGCTTTGAGGGGGACATCGAACGAATAATCGCCAATGATATCGCCCGCAAGACAGGTCGGACCGCCCAGACGGTAAGTGTGGGGCTTTTCGCCTTTTTCACCTGCGCCGATAAGTTCGGGGCGGTATGGCATTTCAAGGACATCGGGCATGTGGCAGGCGGCTGAGGTATCGACTATGGCGAAATCTGTGCCGTTCCTGCCGGTATCAAGGACCTGAGTCACAAGCCAGCCGGCATTCAGCGCACAGGCTTCACCCGGTTCAAGATAGACCTGCACACCGTACTTCTGCTGGATATAGTCCACCGTTTTGCACAGCAGACCGGTATCGTAGCCCGCTTTGGTGATGTGGTGACCGCCGCCGAAATTCAGCCATTTCATCTGCCCCAGATAGCCGCCGAAATGCTTTTCGATATGGGGGACTGTACGCGCGAAAACATCAGCGCCCTGTTCGCACATGGTATGAAAATGCAGACCCTCGATGCCGTCAAGTTCGCCGCTCTCGAAATTTTCGGGGGTAACGCCGAGCCGCGAACCTGTGAAACATGGGTTATAGATATCCGTTTCTATCTCCGAGTAGAGCGGGTTGCAGCGAATGCCGCAGGAGATGCGCCTGCCGCTTTTGCGGACAGTATCGCGGTGCAAGCGCCACTGGGAGAAGCTGTTGAATATGATATCATCGCATATCTTCACAAGTTCAGCCATATCTTCGGGCTTATAGGCGGGGGCGAAAACATGTGTTTCACCGCCGAACTCATCGTGACCGAGTTTTGCTTCATACAGACCGCTGGCGGTAGTGCCGTCAAGGTAGGGGCGCATCAGCGGATAGGCTGAGTACATTGAAAATGCTTTCTGGGCGAGGAGAATCTTACAGCCTGTGCGTTTGCGGACTGATAGAAGTATCTCCATATTGTGTTTAAGGGCATTCTCGCTGACGAGATAGCATGGTGTATGCAATGAATAAATATCGCTGTCAAATGGAAATTTCATGATATGACCTCCGTTCATTACATACATTATATCAGGAAACCGCCGAGAAAGCAAGAGCATGAACAAAGCGAAGTCATAAAGCTGATATGGGGCATGCAAAGACTGCCTTTCGCCCTGCTGTTACGACCTACTTTTTGTCAAAAGAGGGATTGAATGCGTAGAAATTCTTGCTGTCAAGCATATCGGTGACAAGGCGCAGGCTCTCACCGAAGCGCTGATAGTGGACTATCTCCCTTTCGCGCAGGAACTTTATCGGGTCGCGCACATCGGGGTCGTCGGTAAGGCGGAGAATGTTGTCGTAAGTCACGCGGGCTTTCTGCTCGGCGGCGAGGTCTTCGTTGAGGTCGGCTATCGGGTCGCCCTTAGACTGGAAATAATCTGCCGAAAATGGAACGCCCGATGCCGCTACGGGATATATGCCCGTAGTGTGGTCAACGAAATAGGTGTCAAATCCGCCCTCTTTTATCTCTTTCATCGAAAGACCGCGAGTCAGCTGGTAGAGGATAGCGCTTATCATTTCCATGTGAGCAAGTTCTTCTGTGCCAACATCGGTCAGCATAGCCTGAACTTCGCGGCATGGGGCGGCATAGCGCTGATTGAGATAGCGCAGAGATGCGCTGAGTTCGCCGTCAGGTCCGCCAAGCTGAGATATTATCACCTTAGCGAGGGCGGGGTTAGGCTCTTTGATGTTTACGGGGTACTGGAGTTTCTTTTCATACTGCCACATCAGTTCTCACCTCTTTCCCACGGGAAGGGTGCGGCTACCCACTCCCACTTTTTCGTGCCGTCTGACTGCACTGCTGTCAGCGGACCGTACTTCTCGGTGTACTCCTTTTCGATAGCCTCTTTTTCTGCTTTATGGCGGCGGAAATATTCAAGACCCATCTTGCAGGTGGGGTGGCTGTCGAGGTAGAGATTAGCTTCGGCAAGGGCGAAACAGCTTTGCTGGAGTTTGCGCATCAGCTTTTGCTTATCATTCAGTACGGGCATTTTTCACAGCCTCCTCTCCTATAAACGGCTTATCAAGACAGGGAAAGACCGTTCCGCGCGAGAACGCCACATCATCTTCATATGGCGTTTCCCACATCTGGAACGGCACATACGCCATAGCGAGAGCCATTCCTTTTGGCAGAGCCGTACCCGGTACGGGGCAGGCTTTGACATCATCGGCATCATCATCGAATATTTTGCCGAGAATATCTTTTTCAAATTTATCCATTATATCATCTCCGTTTCATGGAGGTCAGCCTCCGTGAATATACTATGATGATGACGCGGGGAGCGTTACGCTCCATAAAAAATTTTATGACTATCCCTTTAGCACACCAGCTGAAAATGCTGTAAACAAAAGGATAATTGAGCACCATACGCCAACCACCTTAAGTTCTGTAAAACCGCCGTTTTTGTGGTGTGTCAGCGGGATAAC
>Ga0129310_1003072_pt1 | contig 11240 bp, 13 predicted proteins | sample Go1ome_2_FD_94433 | JGI IMG/M metagenome (GOLD analysis project Ga0129310, IMG submission 94433) | Western lowland gorrila individual fecal microbial communities from Wisconsin, USA - Go1022A metagenome | ecosystem: Host-associated > Mammals > Digestive system > Large intestine > Fecal | place...
AAATCGTTTATTAATATAGAAGCACAAATGCCCCCATGATTAACAGTTTGTAGTATAACACAAAATCTGCAACTCGCAAAGAACGAATTGCAGATTTTTACATTTTTTATATATTGTACCTCATTTTGAACAATTTCCCCGTCATTTTTTCATCCTTTTTTCAGCAATTCCTACGGGAATTCCACCAGAAATCGTCTCAGGATCTGTCTGCTGCACCAGGACAGATCGATTACCTCCACAGACTCTCCCGCAGCCAGCCGCTCCCTTCGCCAGATCTCCCCATCCACCACATAACAGATTTCTCCCACCGTCGTTCCTTCCTTCACCGGTGCTTTCAGTTCCTCCTCTTTCCGGTAAAGGATCTCCACTTTCTCGTCTGTGCGCATAAGCAGGCCTTCCGCACCTTCCGCCTCCGGATCCAGTTCCACCGCCAGCTGCACTTCTCCTGTCAATTCGCTATTCTGTGCCTCTGTCACCCGGATCGGCATAAGGCACTGTTCCCGTCCGGAGAAAGCTTCCTCTCCGAACTTCCGGTAAGTAAAATTTTCCAGTCCATATCCGAACAATTCTCTGCTGTCGCTCCATTTATAGGTCTTATGATTCGGCCACCCACAGGCCAGAAGTGCCACGATCATGCATTTTCCGTCCCGTTCCAGCGCTCCCACATAGCAGTACCCCGCCTTGTTCGTAAATCCGGTCTTGCCGGTAAATGCTCCGTCCATCATCTGCAAAAATGCATTGTGATTGTGGCACTGAAAGGAGCGTCCGTTTTCTGTGAAGCTGTACTCCTGTGTCCGGGTGATCTCCCGGAACAGATCTCTCTGGGAAGATTCTCTAATACAGTACCGTAAAATACCTGCCAGATCCTTTGCTGTTGTGTGGTGCTCCTTTTCCAGAATGCTCCCGTCAGGTAATGTCATTGTCTCTGTTGCATCCAGTCCGTTGGGAGTGATGAACCAGGTATCCTCGCAGCCGATCTCCGCCGCTTTTTCATTCATTGCCTGTGCAAATCTATGTAATGCCGCCTTACTCTCTTCTGCGGTATGCTCCGATGCCTCTTTCGTCTCACCCAGAAGCTTTCCGCCGATATATTCCGCCAGTGCTGCCGCAGCATCGTTGTGGCTTTCCAGCATCAGGGAAAACAGCAGTTCTCTTACCGTATAATGTTCTCCCTTTTTCACATAAAGCTTCACCTTGGGCATAGTGGCTGCATAGGCGGAAACACTGACCTCATCCTCCACCTTTGCATTTTCCAGCACCAGAATGCAGGTCATGATCTTGGTGGTACTGGCCATAGCCATGGGTGTCTCTTCATTTTTCCCGTATAGTACTCTCCCCGAATCGGCATCTAACAGTACTGCCGCCTGTGCATACAGACGTAAATCCTCCTTCTGCTGCCCGGCCTCCTTTTCCGACGTCTCATTAAAAAGGGCCTCAGCCTGTTTCCGGATTTCCCCGCTGACATATCCCTGCGGACAGAGCCCGCCTAAGCTTTCCAGACACAGGATTCCTGTAAGAAGGGCACAAAAAAAGCCTCGCATAATCGTCACTCCCAAAAAGAGTTACTTAATTATTATGAGGCTGGTTCTTTGTCCTATTCAAGGATATGATGTCGGGTCAAAATCCCACGATTTTGATGCCTACGGATTGTTCTGTGCTACGCACTCTCACAATCCTACCCAATATTCGCATATCGTGGGATTATCATCCCACTTTTATGCTCATATCGGGGGCGGGTCAAAAGGTCTTTCACCCACTTATGAGCAAGCTCATGTGGGCTTAGACCTTTTGACCCTGGCATCATTTATATATTCAGCGTCAGCTGCACTTCCTGCTCTGCCTGCTGTTTGAACTCCTCCACCTGCACCGGGTTCAGTTCCGGCAGTTCTTCCAGGCTCTTCACCCCAAAGCAGCGGAGGAACTGTTCTGTTGTGCCGAATAACAAGGGTCTGCCGGGCGCATCCAGACGTCCCAGCTCTGTGATCAGGTCATATTCCAGCAGCTTGTTGATGGCATGATCACAGCTGACGCCTCTGACTCTCTCGATCTCGAGACGGGTTACCGGCTGTTTATAGGCGATAATAGACAGAGTCTCAAGCACCGTATCCGTCAATGTCATTTTCTGGGGTGTCTTGGCGATCTTGATCAGATATTCATACATATCCGCTTTGGTGCACAGCTGCACGGAATTGTCAAACTGTGTCAGTCCGATGCCTCTATCCTCTGCCTCGTATTGCTCCGCCATATCTTTTAATATAGATTTTGTCGTCTTTACATCCTCTCCGATCACCTCGGCAAGTCTGCTGATCTCCACAGAATCTCCCATGGTGAAAAGGATGGCTTCTATCACTGCTTCTGCTTTACTGCGTTCCATGTTCCGACCTCACTGTATCTTAAACGTTAGATGTGATCATAATATCATCGAAGATATTTTCCTGACTGATGTTGATCCTGCCAGTCTTCATCAGTTCCAGAATGATCAGGAAAGTCACAATGACCTCCATTTTGCTGTTCTGCTTCTCCAGAAGCTTCCGGAAGCTGAAAGTCTTATGCTCTCTGGCATAGGCCTCCACATACAGCATCTTGATATCCATGTCCACCTCGTCCTTTTCAATATTGCCGTATTGGCTGCGGACGGGGTCGATCTTGTCCTCCTGCTTTTTTACAATGGATTTGAATATTTCATGAAGCTTGTTCAGATTCATATCACCCATCAGTTCTTCGTAATCGACGGGCTGCCTGTAAGCTTCCACTTCCTTCGGAAGTCTCTGCTCTCTGTACATATTTCTGGCAGCATCCACCTGACGGTCTCTGAGTTCGAAGGACATAAATTTGTACATCTTGTATTCCAGCAGTTTCTGTACCAGCTCTGCTCTGGGATCTTCTTCCTCGCCGTCCTCATTTACTTCCTTAGGCAGCAGCATCTTACACTTGATGTCTATCAGTGTTGCCGCCATGACCAGGAACTCACTCATGACGTTCATGTCTTCGCACTGCATCTGTTTGATGTAATCCAGATACTGGGCTGTGATCTCCACGATAGGAATATCATAAATGTCTATTTTGTTTTTCTCGATCAAATGAAGCAGCAGATCCAGAGGACCTTCAAATGCTTCCAGTTTTACAGATATTGCCATGTAACAAAACTCCTATTTCCCCTCATTGCTCCCGCCGGCTTCCTCTTCTTCCGGCAGCAGATCCACTTCCAGAACCTCTCCCGGATTGAACAGCCGGATGGGGATGGTATGCATTCCCAGCCCCCGGCTGAGCAGCATTTTAGTCTTCCCCAGGGTGAACTCTCCACCGTCGTATTTCGGAAAAAGTCTCACATTGGGAGACACCACACCTTTTCCCCAGAAAGGGACTCTCACCATGCCACCGTGGACATGCCCGGCCAGCACCAGATCAGCTCCCCATTCTGCATATTTCGGAAAATAATCGGGATTATGGGCGATCAGGATGGTGTAGTTCTCCTCAGAAGGTTGTCCCAGAAGAGTTTTCAGATATTCCGGATCCATGGGCCGGATGCCAAAACGTTTGTAATAAAACTTATCGATCTCCGAGCCGTAAATACAGATTCCGTATTCCTCCAGGGCCGTGTGTTCATTTATAAGCCTCCGGATCCCGATCTTCTGCAATTCCTCTTCGTACCGCTCCGACATATCCCCGTAAGTCTCCGGATATAGCTTCAGTCTGTGCTCATGATTGCCGTTGCCGTAATAAATGGGATACTTTTCGGCAAGCTTCGTCAGCACGCCCACTGCGATCTCCAGATCTGCCTTAGGCTTCGCCGTCAGAAGATCCCCGGCGATCAGGATCATATCCGGATGGATTTCATCTATGGCCTGCAGCAGGCGTTCATTCTCTTTTCCGTATCTCTTATTATGCAGATCCGCCAGAACCACCGCCTTAACAGGCTTTTTGATTCTGTGATCCCGCAGGGAATAATGCCGTACTACAAAACGGTTGCTGTCGTACAGCATTATCCACAGCATTATCACCAGGATCACTGCAATTGCGGTAATCACTACATCCAAATTCTTTGCCCCCATGGTCTGTTTCCAGTTTATTGCCAATATGTTCTATAGTATAACATATTTTCCGGCCTTACACAAGATAAAATTCCATTATTTTAAAGAGGTTGTTGTATGTAAAATTTATTTAGACAGAGGGTCATACCGATCAGCTGCAGGAGAATTTACATACAAGTGTATACCAACTAAGAAAAAAATAAGATGAAAAAGTGAAAGGATGAAGAAAAATGGAAAACACAGTAAAAATTGTTGGTATCAAGAAAATGTTGAAGAAAGACACAAAGGATCAGTATTATTACAATCTGTATTATACACAGCCCTTTTCCCAGTATGACGTTGATAACGCTGCCGATCTATCTGGTGTATGCGTTGGAACAGAATTCGCCCGTGAAGATTACGGGGTACATGTAGGTGATGAAGTTGAATTCCTTTATACCAAAGGTTTTCAGGACAAGGCATATCTGGCCGGAGTCAAGATCGTCAAGGCTGCATCTGTTTCCAAGATGGCAATGGGGAAAGATGCTGGTACTGTTTAGATAAGGTAATGGCATTAATTGTTCATTATAGATGCACTTGATGTGCAGGGGAGCCTTGGCTCCCCATTCTCCTAAGATTTAATTAGCTGATTATATAAAAATTGCATATTTGTGAGAGTCGCAATCTAACAGATACTGCGGAAAGGAAGGTATAGCGTATGCCCAATGTTATGGTAGCTGCTGCTGAGGCAGTAATTGATACAGCTTTGGTAACTGAGTTAGTCAACCTGGTTAAGTCCGTGTGTGGACTGTTTACGATTTTTCCGCTTAACGTATTTCTGGTCGGCGGTTTAGTGTTTTTAGGCTTCCGTATTTTCGGATCTGCGAAACACGCTGCGAAGTAGTACTGATAAGCTGTATGCCAGGTAGAGAAATCTGCCTGGTATTTTTTTACTCAAAAGAAGGTGAGGTTTGTATGAAAAATAAACTTAAGATTGATTTATTACTTGCTTTTATGATTCTTCTTCCTGTGTTTGAAATTCTTTTTTATTTTCTGCTCTGCTCTCTTCCGGTGCATGCTGCGGAATCATGGATACTTGAAAGCAATTCAAAAATTTATGATATTACAAGAATGCAATATAACGCTGATGGTTCTTATATGGCGTATTATGTCGAACATTTATATTGTAACGATTCGAATAATTTTTACGGGCTTGTTGGCTATGAGCAAAACAACACAAAACTTTTTGCTGTGCGTTTTTACTCATTGTCTAGCGGTACTACTGGTACTTTTACCGGAAGATGGGTAGCCGATTCATACTCTATTCAAAATAATGAACCTCAATTTTCCTTTTCCCGTGAACGATCCGGTTTTTATAACTTTGGCCTTGATTATTTTTCTATGCCCCAAGGAGATTATAAAACCGATATGCCAGTTTTCAAAGATATGGATTCATTTATTTCATATTGTCAGACAGGTGATAAGTCAGGTCTGATTAGTGATAGTGATTTTGACCCTCATGATGATGCTTATGCATTTACTGGATTTTCGATGAGTGGTAAGACGGCTACCTGGACTGGTACGACAGAACGTAGTTATCTTTTGGATGTGGATGTGAATGAGTATGTAAATTTCACCTATGGTTTCGCAACCAGTGAAGATCAGGAAGTGAGCAGTTTTATAGATGCTGAGGCCCAGTATCCTACGTCTGATAAGAAGCTGGCATTACCGTGGGATGAAATGGAAGCCAAGAAAAAAGATGGCGAATTTATTCGTCAGGTGAACATCATACCATGTTATGGGGCATCTGGAGCAGGTTTCTATTATGGCTTACCTTGCAAGATTTTTTATCATAAAAATGGTTCTATTGATAAGGTGGAACTTCCGACTTCTAACGGGATTCTTTCTTCTGATATGGAAAGACCTGTTATTGTTTTGAATGAAGCTTCTAACGGTAATCCAGTAGGTGGCGATTATTCTTATTTCCGTTTTAATAATGCGCAAGATGATTATTTTATTGAAATGAAAGGGCGTTGGTATACCACTAATGATTTTGATATTTACCGTGAAAATCTTGTTTGGAAATATAAGTATCAGACTATTTTAAAAAATGAATTATCTTCTTGGGTTTCTGTGTCTGATAGTGTCAATTCTGTGGGAACATTTCGTTTTGATGTTTTAGGTAAATCTTCATGGGAAAGTTTACTTTCACTTTATCCTGTGGATAATCGAAATTTTGAGGGCGGTTCATTTGCTTTATTTAATAAAATTACTGGTTACAGTGATGCTCTTGATACTTTAAAAATGTTATTGAAACAACCGTATTCTCTCTATAACGGTTATGAAATATATGTTCGTTATTACCGTTATGATGATAATGGTAATTTGCAATATTCTAAATGGACACATTTTTATAATAATCTTGCTAATGCTGCTGGATCTTCTGGTTCTAGGTTGGATGATCTTGATAATATGTATTCTGAAAATCAATCAGATAAAGGGTTAACTGATGATGAATTGTCAGATTTAGAGAATACTGGAAATTCAAGAAATGATTTAGATGCCGTTCCTAAAAATAATTATGATTATTCCAGTTTAGAAAATGCCACCATGAATTTTTTTGACTTGTTAACTAATTATGGTTCTATGCTGGGTCAATTTCCATCCATGGTGGCTGCTGTGTTTGGTTTTCTTCCGCCTTGGCTTATTGGTTTTATTGCTCTTGGTATTGGTGCTGTTATTGTTTGTAGATTTATAGGTAGGTGATTCTTTTGAAAGAATTGAAACTTGTTATTGATTTATGTATTCGCATTCTTTCTATTGACCTTAATATAGATGGTTATCATTTTACATTAGCTAATGTTATTATTTATGGTTTGGTTGGTTTTATTGTTTTATATATTCTTTTTAGAATTTTTCGTTAATTCCAGCCTTCCATTTCTTTTTTTAGTTCTTCTTCTGGTGTTATTTTTTTATTTCTGGTAGGCTTTTGATTTCCCTATACGCATCTATAATTGCGTGTTTTGTGGCTGCCTTTACTGCCGTGTAAATAAATAACCAAGTTAGTATTAAAATGATTAGTCCTATAAAGAATGTTGTTCCTAGTGATGCAAAAATAATGTCGTTAACGTTCATTGTTTTCCCCTCCGTATGGTGTTTTTCTTTATCCTACCATAGGCCGGGGAGTCTTTCAAGAAAGGTTGTTAAAATGAATGAATATGAAAATATCGAAACTGTTGAAACTATTGAAAATGACGATCAGGGAGCTTCCGATGATGTTATTGGAACTGATGATTCTGTATTATCCGATAGCGTTGGTATTGAATCCGATCTGGTACAAGATGCCGGAGATAATACAGAAGAATCCAGTACTGACTCCGTGGGTGTTGAATCATCCGAATCAAATGTCTATGTGCTGGATAGTGATGGTAATTATATACCTTTTACTTTCTCTGTGCAGGAGTCTGCATCGGAACAGGTACAAGTACAAGATTTATCTTCAGACGATTTTGAGCCTTATTTTACGGCGATAAATTATAGGCTGGATACCATTATTTTCCTGCTGCTCTCCTTCTGGTGCATCAAGAGGATAAAGATTGCCGTTGCCAATTTCACCGGTCGGAGTCTGGACGGCAGGAAGGATGGGCTGGATAGATGAATCTATGTGCTAATTTTACCTGCAGGTTAAAAGGATCCTGCATCAATGAAGATAATCACTGTCAGGATCTTGTTGGCTGCCGGATGATCCATGCAGGTGATGAGATCCAGAGATACCTGATTGAGAAGTTACTGAAGAAGAAAATCTCAGTTATGGAGATTGCGAAAACAATCGGTTGTTGCAGAGCTACTGTCTATAATGAAATCAAAAGAGGAACTTATGAAGCAAAAGGAAAACTGTTACAGAATGAAAAACGTTATGGGTATGATGTCGGCCAGCGTATCCATGAAGAAAATATGAGCCATAGAGGGCGGAAAAGAAAGTTATCAGCTGATGATCCTTTTCTGTCTGATGTGGCTGATATGATCTTAAATAAAAAATACAGTCCGGAAGCTGTGCTCTATTCTCTCCCAGATCGGAAACTCTGTGTGAAGTCTTTGTATAATTATGTTTATGCAGGATTGATTGATGGAGTTTCTGTTTTGTCTCTTCCGTATGCAAAACCGAAAAATAAGAAAAAGGTAAAAGTGAAGAAAAGAGAATTTAAGCGTGGGAAGTCCATTGAAGAAAGACCAAAAGAAATATTTAAGCGTAAAGAATACGGTCATTGGGAAATGGACACGGTGTATTCTTCAAAAGATGATCTCTCCTGTCTTCTGGTACTGTCGGAAAGAAAGACCCGACAGGAACTTGTATTTCAGATCAAGGACAGGACAGCAAGATCCGTTATCAGGTCGCTGGATCAGTACGAAAGAAAAATTGGTTCTCCTGCTTTCCGGGAAACATTCAAAACAATAACCTGTGACAATGGTATGGAGTTCGCTGACTGGGAATCTATAGAACGGAGCTGTCGGACAAAGAAGAACCGGACAACGGTTTATTTTTGCCATCCGTACTGTTCCGGGGAGCGTGGAACGAATGAAAACAGCAATCGTTTTATCAGGCGGTGGATTCCAAAAGGTGACGATATAGGGATGTATTCAAAATCAGAAATACAAGCAATTCAAGACTGGATGAATCACTACCCCAGAAAACAATTCGGTGGACTGTCCGCTTATGCTGTAGCTGATTGATTTATGATCTCAATATTTGATTTCAAAGGCAATTAAAACCTGCCTTTTCTTTTGATGCCCTTTTTCTTTAAGAAAAGGGGTGGTCTTGGGCGTGAGACGGCAAGTAATTTGAGAGGAATTTTTTAATGATTTATGTTTTGTTTGTCCCCTCAGGGGAAAAACGAAACATGCTCTTTTCATTAAAAAATTCCGAACGCCCTTTTTACTTGCCGTCTCACGCTGCCCTTGTCTTTTGTTCTTTTTGTCCCCCGGGGAGATGGGCGGGGGACATATAGACTATCTTAGTGATTGTATTTTAATCACTTAGATAGTCTTAAGAGGGGGTAGGAATGGTACCCGAATCTGCACGAAAAGTTTTCCAATCTGTCAGAGGATGTATAAACCGTTGTTAAATCTGCACAATAAAAGAGTGCTTTTCCAAACTTGATCCGGCTCGAAAAGCACTCTTCTTTTGTGCATAATGCCGAATATTGCATAAGTGTCTAATTAATACTTGCAATTCTCATTATTTTAAAGAGGTAGTCTTTATAAACCGCTTTTGCCACATCGTTATCGTACAGAATCGGAACACTGCCGATCTCCACACCGTTCAACAGATAAACCGCTCTGCCTGCCTTTTCATCCTTTACAATGGGTGCCTCCACAGTCTCCGGCAGCTCTACTTTTTTCTCCACCCCGTCCAGAGAGTTTCCCTCGGTATCCAGATAACGGAATTCACTCTGATATCTGACGGGTACCGCATCTTCCACACCGCCTTCTACCCGCAGGTCTTCGAGGGCATCCGTATTCTCATCCAGATACAGGTCGCTGACATTGAAGCCGTAGCTTAATAGTGTCCGGGCATCCTTAAAACGCGCCTTGTAGTCCGGTGCTCCCATGACCACAGCGATCAGGTCGATCCCGTCCTTCGTGGCCGTGGCGGAGAGACAGAATTTTGCCTTGGATGTGGAACCGGTTTTTAATCCCGTGGTCCACTGATACTGTTTTAACAGTTTATTGGTACTGTTTAAGGTAAACGTGGAACTGCCCTGTCTGGTCTCATGGATGATATCCTCCATCCAGATGCCGGTGTATTCAAAGACCTTGGGGTATTTCAAAGTAAGTTCTCTGGACATAATCGCCACATCCATGGCTGTCGTATAATGCCCATCGGAATCCGTCAGGCCGCAGCAGTCCTCAAAATGCGTATCCACCATTCCCAGTTCCGCAGCTTTCGCATTCATCTGTTCTACAAAAGCTTCCTCGCTTCCCGCTATGTATTCCGCTACCGCCACACTGGCATCATTACCGGAGGCCACAGCGATACATTTGATCATGGTCTCTAAGGTCTGTACTTCGTTCTCCGCCAGGAATACCTGGGAGCCTCCCATGGAACTGGCATAAGCGCTGACAGTCACTGGATCCTCCAGCTTTATCTTCCCCTGATCCAATGCCTCAAATGCCAATAGTAATGTCATGATCTTGGTAATACTGGCTGGACTCCGGCGTTCTCTTGCATTCTGTTCAAAGATCACTTTACCGGTAGAACTCTCCAGGAGCACGGCACTGGGAGCTTCGATTGCTGCCGGTTGTGCAGATACTCTGACACCGTCCCACCAGAATACCTGTATGCTGACCGTAAAAAGTAAGATCCACATGAAGATCCTTTTCCTGTTTTTTTGCATAAAAAAGCCACACTCCCTTATCCTTTCTTCTAAAAGATATGGTCGTATGGCCTTGTATATACCTGTAATCCATCCGTCCGGGATACTACAGTCTGGCGATCAGTGCCTGACAGCGTTCCTTCAGGGCTTCACTCTTACTGCGCACATCGATGTGAAATACTTTAATCAGCTGGACTGCATAATCCACAGCTACGATCGCCAGGATCACCTGAATCATACGTGTGCCCACCTGGATCTGTACTCTGTCAATAATGTGGTACATGGCATCGTGAACGAACTGTACGATTCCTATTGCATAAAAGCCCCAGGCAACGGTACTTTCCAGACAGATAATACCACGATAATTGAAGGGCTTGTTGTTATAATCCCACCAGAGTGCTCCGAGGAAACGGATCATGCCGATTCCCACCAGATATTCAAAAGTGGTGGCCAGAATGGCTCCGAGAAAATACAGCTTTACCAGTTTCCCGCGCAAGGGACTTAAAATCAGATATCCCAGCACACCGCCGAAACCATAGATCGGGCAAAAGGGTCCCTTGCCGAAGCCACGGTTAGTCAGCTTGTGATTGCAGAAAGACATATAGGTAGATTCCACTACCCAGCCGAGAATACTGTACAATACAAACGCTGCTAACAGATGATATACATCTGTTCCCAGTATTTCATAATTCCACATTTTGTTTCCCTCATAAGTACAAAGTCCCCGGTGATCACGCCGAGGACTGTTGTTTTGCATTAGTTATATTTACGTTTTCTTGCTGCTTCAGACTTCTTCTTACGTTTTACGCTAGGCTTCTCGTAATGCTCTCTCTTACGAATCTCCTGCTGGATACCA
>Ga0129310_1003074_pt1 | contig 11234 bp, 13 predicted proteins | sample Go1ome_2_FD_94433 | JGI IMG/M metagenome (GOLD analysis project Ga0129310, IMG submission 94433) | Western lowland gorrila individual fecal microbial communities from Wisconsin, USA - Go1022A metagenome | ecosystem: Host-associated > Mammals > Digestive system > Large intestine > Fecal | place...
AGCTGAGCAGTTTGCTGCCGACGATAAGAAGAAGCGTGAAGAGGTCGATATCCGCAACGGTGCCGACCAGATGGTGTTCCAGACCGAGAAGATGCTGAAGGAGAACGGCGACAAGCTGCCCGCCGACGTCAAGACCGAGGCCGAGAGCAAGCTGGCCGACCTGAAGACCGCTGTTCAGTCCGGCAACGTGGACGACATCAAGGCAAAGCAGGAAGCCCTGAGCCAGGTGTTCGAGAAGATGTATCAGGCAGCCGCTGCCGCACAGCAGGCCGCCGGTGCACAGCCCGGCCCCGATGCAGGTGCAAACAATCAGCAGAAGCCGGGCGATGACGGCGTTGTGGATGCCGACTTCAAGGAAGTCTGATAAAAAACACAGCAGTGTGTGCCCGGCCAAACCGGCGGACACATGCGTAGAATAGCAAAAGCCGCTCCGGTTTTGCCGGAGCGGCTCTTGCTGGTTTATAGAATGTAAACCCTCTCAGTCATTGCTTCGCAATGCCAGCTCTCTCTATGGGCGAGCTTTTGGCAGTGAGGACAAGTTTCCCTTCTCGGTCTAAGCTCCCCCCTCGGGGGAGCTGGCGCGTCAGCGCCTGAGAGGGTTTGTGCGGAGAAAGACCGTGACGGGAGAGGTTGGAGAGGTGAGTGGATATGGCACAGGAAAAGCGTGATTACTACGAGGTGCTGGGGGTATCCAAGACTGCGACCGATGCCGAGATCAAAAAGGCATACCGCAAGCTTGCAATGAAGTACCACCCGGACTATAACCCCGGCGATAAGGACGCCGAGGAAAAGTTCAAGGAGATCAACGAGGCAAACGAGGTGCTTTCGGACCCGAAAAAGCGCCAGCTGTACGATCAGTACGGCTTTGCGGGCGTTGACCCCAACTATGCAGCGCAGAACGGCGGCGGCCCCGGCGGCTTTGGCGGCTTTGGCGGCGACGGCGTGGATCTGGGCGACATCTTCGGCGATATCTTTGGCGGCGGTTTCGGCGGCTTTGGCGGCTCGTCCCGTCAGGCGAACCCCAATGCCCCCCGCAAGGGTCAGGACATCCGGGTACGCATCACCCTGAGCTTTGACGAGGCGGTGCATGGCTGCAAGAAGAACATCACCATCACCCGCCAGCAGGAGTGCACCGAGTGCCACGGCAGCGGCTGTGCTGCCGGTTCCAGCCCCGAGACCTGCCCGGACTGCGGCGGCCGCGGCTTCGTCATCCGCCAGCAGCGCACCCCCTTTGGCGTCATGCAGACCCAGCAGCCCTGCTCCCGCTGCGGCGGCAAGGGCAGGCTGGTCAAGAACCCCTGCAAGGTCTGCCACGGCGCGGGCAAGGTAGCTGCCAAAAAGACGCTGGAGGTGTCCATTCCCATGGGCATCGACGACGATCAGAGCTTTGCACTGCGCGGCATGGGCGATGCCGGTGCCAACGGCGGTCCTGCCGGTGATGTGATCGTCATGGTCACGGTGCGCCCCAGCGAGGTGTTCCAGCGCGACGGCTACGATGTGTGGGTCACCGTGCCCATCACCTTCAGTCAGGCCGTGCTGGGTGACGTCGTGCAGGTGCCTTCCATTGACGGCAAGGTGGAGTACACCGTGCCCGAGGGCACCCAGAGCGGAACCACCTTCCGCCTGCGCGGCAAGGGCATCCAGTATCTGAACGGCCGCGGCCGGGGCGATATGTACGTCAAGTGCGAGGTGGAGATCCCCAAAAAGCTGAACAAGACCCAGCGGGAGGCCCTGAAGAAATTTGAGGGCACCCTGAAAGAAGAAAACTACGAAAAGCGCAAGGGCTTCTTCAAAAAGCTGAAGGACATGTTCAACAACTGAACATAAAAAGCATGGCATAGCGCAAAAGCGGCGGCACTTCCCAACCGGGAGGTGCCGCCGTTTTTTTGTTGCAGCCGCGATTCGCTGTAAATTTTACGTTGAATTTTACAGCACACTGCGGTATACTAAGGCTGAAAGGAGTGGATACCATGCCCAATATCAAACCGATCTCTGACCTGAGAAACTACAATGAGGTGCTGCGCGATGTAGAAGAAGGCTCGCCGGTGTTCCTCACCAAAAATGGCCGCGGAAAATACGCCATTGTGGAGCTGCGTGATTACGAAAAAGCACAGGCGACCATCCGCCTGATGAGCGAGATCGCCAAGGGCCGCCGCTCCGGCGAAGAGGAGGGCTGGCTGAGCGTGGAGGAAGTGGAGAAATCACTTGGAATCACAAATGAATAAGCTGCAATTATCAAGAGCGGCCCAAAAAGATCTTTTGGAAATAAAATCGTATATTGCTGTTGATTTGGAGAATCCCAAGGCAGCAATGGAGGTGATAAAACGCATCACAAAAAAGATCCGGCTTCTAAACGATAATCCGTTGATGGGAGCAGCTTTAGCATCGATCTCTGGAGCCAATAGTGATGAGAGATTTCTTGTTTGCGGAAGCTATATGGTGTTTTACCGTATTACGCGTGAGAATATTTTTATCGACCGCGTTCTCTATGGCCGCAGGGATTACCTGCGGGTGCTGTTTGACAAAACAGAACTGCCGGAGCAGGAAGGATCATAAACAATAAGCGGCGGCACTTCCCAACCGGGAGGTGCTGCCGCTTTTTTGTTCAAGGAGATACAGGGGCGCTTAGGAGCCAAAGATGATCAGTGCATTGGGCACCAGACCGATGATGCTCACACAGGATGCAGCAAACCAGAAGCTGCATCCTGCATCGTGGATGGCGTTCAGAGAGTTCTTTTCGGCGTGGACGGCCAGAGCGTTCATGCCGTTCTCCACCCAGTTGGAGTTGATGTTTGCCTTGCGGTAATCGTGGATGGTGGAAACGGCCTTATACCAGCCATACAGCGGGAACCAGGCCATGGCGGCCTGCACGACGCCTATGCCGCCTTCGGTGTAGGTCATCTCATCACAGGATAAAACATGGTATGCAGCGGGGTAAGTAATGGTGTTCGTCATAAAGCAAACTCCTTTGTTCTTGTATGAAAATAAAAACGGCGGCTCTTCTCACGAAGAGCCGCCGCAAAAAGCCCTTTGGGGTACTCCTGAAAATTAGAAGTAGATGATGCCCAGAGACATAACGGCAGAAAGGCCAAAGCTGCTGATGGTCGATGCAGCATTCCAGAAGATCATGCCGGCATGGTAGAAGGTGTTGGTCACATTGCCCTTGCAGTCGGCCTTGATATCGTTCCAGACGTTGGATGCCCAGTTGTCGTGATCCTTCTTGCGTGCTTCACGGCAGGTGTTGATGCCGATAACCGTAGCGTAGCCGGGCCACAGCCATGCAGCGACAGCCTGACCGACGGTAGCACCGCCTTCAGTGTAGGTCATTTCTTCGCAGGACAGAACGTTGTAGGAAGCAGGCATCATGATTTTGTTTTCCATAATAACACTCCTTTGAATCAAAGCTATCCAAACAGTGCAAGATCGCACTGTTTAAAACCCAAAAATAAAACGGGATATGCGCTTGGAGATCATTCTCATAAAGCAGGGCGCGCCGCCGCATGACGCGATTCGTTGCCTGCAGGAAAAGAGGCCTTTGGTCTCTCCGGACGGATCTTATGAGCAGGGTCAGAGCAGGACGATGGCAGCATTGACCAGAAAACCAACGCCGGTAGCACTGGTTGCGGTGACCCAGACGATGCGTCCCAGATCACGCAGCATGTTCTGCGCACTGGAATCCATATCGCGGCTCAGAGCATCCAGACCGGTATCCAGCCAGTCATTGGGGTGGCTCTTGCGGTAGCGGCGCATGGCGGTAACACCCATGTACCAGCCAATGGGCGGGATCCAGTTCAGCAGAGCTTCCGTAAAGGTAGCACCGCCCTCGGTGTAGGTCATCTCTTCGCAGGACAGAACGTTGTAGGAAGCAGGCATCATGATCTTGTTTTCCATAATAACACTCCTTTGAATCAAAGATCGTATCAGCACATTCTATGCACTGTTCACACCAGATCGAACCATCGGTGAAGAGCAGTTGCTCTATATCGCCATTGTACAACACCCGTTGCATTTTTTCAAGAGGTGAATGGGCAGTCTGCGCAAAAACTGGAGAGACTTCCGAAAAGAACTGGAAAAATTTGTGGAAAAGCACTGCAATAAAATACACCCCGCTGCAAACCACGCTGGGCGGTCGGCAGAGGGGTGTGTTCCCGTGCGGGAGAAGGCGGGTTTACCCCGCTACTCCGGCACGGTAGAGGTACGGGTCGCTCTTGAAGCTGTCAAAGCTGTACAGCACCAGGATCTGGTCGTAGCCGTTGTCGGAAATCAGCTGGTCCAGCCCGTAGTTGTAGTTGCGGAAGTCCACAACGTCGATCTCGGCATAGTTTGCGGTCAGGTAGGGCGCAAAGCAGTTGGCGTAGCTGTCCTTGATGACCAGAATGCGTCCGGTGCCATTACCCTCGATGCGGCTCAGGCCGTTGTTGCCGTGCAGGAACATGGCGTACTTGTCGTACACATTCAGCTTGTCGGTGTCGTACAGGCCGGTGGTCTGGCCGTCCGTCGGCTGGCCTGCCGCCGTCACATTCCAGATGGTCAGGGTGTTCGGCAGGTCGTAGTAGGTGATGGTATCCGGCACTGCATTCCATGTGCGGGCCTTGGAGTAGTGGGTGCCGTAGAAGTTTTCGGCCGTCAGAGCGGTGTGCGCGGCGGGGTCGAAGGGGGTCAGGCTCAGCGCACCGCACAGCTGCTGGTAGGCGTAGTATGCGCCAAGGCTCGTCCAATGGTGGTCGGTGCGGTAGTAGATATATTCGTCCTTGTGCTCGGCAAGGGTCTGCCGCACGTCCACAAAGCGGCCGCCTGCCGCCTGCACGGCGGCAGAGAGCTGGTCAAGATAGGCATCCTCGTCCAGCAGCGGCGCATTTGCAGGCACTTTCTCCGGGTAGATCACCGATGCTGCCGGTGCCAGCAGAACATTCACCCTGCCCGGGTACCGCTGACACAGCGCTTCCACGGCGGCGGTGTTTTTGGGCAGGGTGCGGTTCTCGCTGTCCAGCAGGCCGAAGGTGCGGGGAAACATCATGTGCTCTTTGCCCAGCAGGATGCCGCCGCTCTGCTCCTTTTGCAGCAGGGTGGTCTCCACCACGCTCTGCAGGCTGATCCAGTTATCGCGGCCGAACACCTGATCCTTCACGTATTTGGTGTAGGCGGTAAAATAGCTGTTCAGCCCCTTGGCGGAAAGCTGGGTCAGCGCCGGGCGCTGGCTGAGGGTGGTGTTCTCCATTTCGCTGTAGGCACGGTCCGGTGTAATAAGGTCCAGTGCGAACAGACCAATAAAGAACAGGCTGAACACCACCAGCACCGGGTAGTGCAGGAGCGAAGAAGATCGTTTGGAATGCTTGTCCATCTTCACGCCTCCTTAAAAGTTAAAGTAGAGGAACGGGCTGTTGGTGCTGCCCACCACATAGGCGGTGGAGATCACCAGCAAGGTCAGGATGGCGGCACAGCGGGTGACCACGTTCCTGCGCAGCACATCCCAGATCTTTTCAATGAGCGGGGTGCAGCAGAGGATGCTCACCGCCAACAGCACACCGTAGTTGCGCAGGAAATACAGCGGAGATACGCCGCCGGAGGGGATGAACAGCTTCTGGAACAGCAGGCCGAAGCTTACACCCGTGTCGTTGCCCACGAACATGGCCCAGCCCACCACCACGAGGAACAGGGTGTAGATGTGGGGCCAGACTTTACCCTTTTGCAGATGGGGCAGCAAAAACAGTTTTTCTGCCGCCAGCAGTACAAAGTAGTACAGGCCCCAGCAGATGAAGTTCCAGTTCGCGCCGTGCCAGATGCCGGTGAGCAGCTCCACCACGAACAGGTTGAAGATCTGGCGCTTCAGGCCCTTGCGGTTGCCGCCCAGCGGGATATATACATACTCCCGGAACCAGCCGGACAGGGTCATGTGCCAGCGCCGCCAGAACTCGGTGATGGATGCGGAGATATACGGGTAATTGAAGTTCGCGGGGAAGTCGAAGCCCAGCATCTTGCCCATGCCAATGCCCATCATGGAGTAGCCGGAAAAGTCAAAATAGAGCTGCAGGCTGTAGGCGATGATGCCCAGCCACACCAGCGGGGTGGAGGCGTTGGCAAGGCCCACAAAGGTGGTGGAGGGGCTGTCTGCCACCCCGATGATGTCGGTCCACAAAGCACCGATGGCGTCGGCCAGCAGCACCTTTTTGGCAAGACCGAAGGTGAACAGGGTCATGCCCTCTTCGATCTGCTGCAGGCTGTAGCGGTGCCGGTATACGTGCAGCTGGCTGGAGACATCGCGGTATTTGACGATGGGGCCGGCGATGAGCTGCGGGAACATGACCACGTAGGCACCAAAGTCGATGATATTGCGCTCCGCCTTCACATCCCGGCGGTAGACGTCGATGGAGTAGGACAGGGTCTGGAAGGTGTAGAAGCTGATGCCCAGCGGCAGGGTGCCGATGCCCTGGATCTCGGCAAAGCCGGTGCCCAGCAGGGCATTGACGCTGCGCAGGACGAAGTTTGCGTATTTGAAATAGAACAGCATCCCAAGGCTGCCGATCAGGGCGGCAAGCAGGAACGCTTTGCGAAGGGCCGGGCGCTGGTCAAAATGCTCGATGGCAAGGCCGCTGATATAGTTGAGCAGGATCAGGGCCACCATCACCGGGAAGAAGCGTACCTCGCCCCAGCAGTAGAACACCAGACTGCACAAAAACAGCACGGTATTCTTGAGCTTCGGGGGCGCAAGGTAGTACAGCGCCAGCGTGATGGGCAGAAAGCGGAACAAAAAGATTATGGTGCTGAAAACCAAGGCGTCAGCCTCCTTTTCAAGATTAAATTGCTTGCCCTCGCCGTCATTGCTTACGCAATGCCATATTCCCCACTCTGTCGCTATTGCGACATCTCTCCCTGACCGGGGGAGAGTCTTTCCTCAAAGTGGGAGGCCTTGGTATTCCGTGCAAATTTATCGGTTTCGCCAGGGGCTCTCCCTTTGACAGACTTCCCCCGTGCCGGGGGAAGATGGCGAAGCCAAAAGGGGAAAACAAGCTGGACGCGAAGCGGCCTGAGAGGGCGAGGCCGTTCACCAAAAAAGCCGATGCCGCAAATGGCACCGGCTTCGGGTGGTTCGGGTTTATGCCAGAGCGCTGTCCACGGCGCTGTCCAGATCAGCGGTGCACTCGTTGGATGCGATCACCATGACCACGGTGTTGTCCTTGAAGGCGATGACGGCGTTCTCCACGTTGGTCTGTGCCTGTGCAAACTCGGCGTAGTTGCCGTAGAAGGCCACCTGATCCTGCTGGTAGGCAGCCAGCTGGTTTGCCACATCCTCGGCCTTGCCGTCGGCGGCTTCCACCACCAGCACCAGACCGGCGTCGCCGTTGTCGTTGCTCTTGACGCCCTTGTAGCTCACCACGTCCTCAGCCTTCAGGCCGAAGTCGTACTCGATGTTCATGGCTGCGATCTCGAACTGGTTGGAAATGGGGTCCTGTTCCAGCAGGGCGCTGTAGATGCCGTCCAGCGTATCGGTGCCGTTTTCCGCATTGTCCACCACAGAGGACACGGCGGCGCTGGAAGCGGGAGATTCCGCCGAAGCGGTGGAAACGGAGGACGGCGCAGCGGAAGAGCTGCTGCCGCCGCAGCCGGTCAGTGCAGCTGCAGCCAGCGCACCGGTGAGGGTGATTGCAATGATTTTTGTGCGATTTATCATAAAATATTCCTTCTTTTGTTCAAAACATTCTCGCAGCTGCCCAAAGCGGTCTTGCAGCAGGGCAGACTATTGTTATCTTACCATAACCGCGTGCAAAATGCAACGCGCAGACCGCCGGTTTTACGGATTTTTAACCGGCGATGCTTTCCCCTGCGGCCAGCTTCTGCAGCAGGGCAACGGCGTCCTCAAGGCACAGGCCGCTCTGTTCGATAAGAGCCGCATTCTCCGGCCCTACATAGCGCCAGTGCCACGGCTCATAGGTGATCTCGGTGACGGCTTCGGCGTCCTTGGGATACCGCAGGATAAAGCCGTACTCCACAGCGTGGGCCTTCAGCCAGCGGAAGGCTGCCGTCTTTTCAAAGCCTGTGTCAAGGCCGGTGTGCTCCGGGCTGTTCAGGTCGGCGGCAAGGCCGCAGTTGTGCTCGGAATAGCCCGGAGGGTTCACGATGGAAGCGGCCTTCTGCAGGGCCTCGGCCCGGCTCAGCCCCTTGTCCAGATAATACTGGGTCTTTTTGCTGTAGAGCCCTTCCTGATATTTCACGCTGCGGTAGCCGCTCTGCATCCAGATGGTCACGCCCTCTCTGGCGGCAGCGGCCTGCATGGCAAGAAAGGCGTCGGCGGCCTCGGTCTGCAGGGTCTTATTGACGGAGGTGGCCGAACCGCATTCTCTGGTGGTAAAAGTGTAATCCTCCGGCATCTTGTTGGTATGGTTCACCAGCACCATGCGGGGGTCGTCCAGTATGGCCTGCGCCTGCTGAGCGGAGAGCAGGCCGGGCTCTTCCTCCGCGGCCGAAGCCGCACCGGAAGCAGGAGCAGCTTCGGCTGCTGTACTGCTGACGGAAGCCGCCGATGCACTGGGAACGGCGGCATGACGACTGAGCAGGAAAGAGACTCCGCCCGCAGCCGCGCAGGCCGCAAGGGTGAAAGCAAGCAAACGGCGCGCAGCCGTGTGAGGACGGTGGTGATGGGAGATCAAATGCATGGAAAGCCTCCTTTCCGGCGGGGTTGTACCATTGTGTATAGAATGGGCATCCCATGGGCAGACTATGCCCGGAGGGAGCAGGATATGAAGATGACAGCACAGGAATATGCGCGCCGGGTGCGGCGTGTAGGGCCGCACTCGCCTCTGGGAACAGACTGCCTGTGGGCCTTTTGCGTGGGCGGCGGCATCTGCCTGCTGGGCGAGACACTGCGCCAGCGGTATCTTGCCATGGGGATGGAAGCCGACCTTGCCGGTACCCTGACCAGCTGCACGCTCATTGCCCTCTCAGCGGTGCTTACCACGCTGGGGTGGTATCAGAAGCTGGCGGCAAAGGCGGGGGCCGGGTCGCTGGTGCCCATCACGGGCTTTGCCAACGCAGTGGTCAGCGCGGCTATCGAGTTCAAGGCCGAGGGCCGGGTGCTGGGCACCGGGGCCAAGATGTTCACCATCGCCGGGCCGGTCATCGTATACGGTACGCTGGCGGCGGTGGTGTACGGCGCGGTGCTGTGGGTGCTGGACACGCTGGGAATGCCCGTCCTCTTATAAAAACGGGCAAGTGTGCCGTAAGATTGCAGCATGCTGTTATTATACAACATTTTATGGAACTTTTTCCATCTATTTTCCACGAAGGAGAAATTTTGCCTATGTCGATCCGGTGCGGGGACACCCTGCTGTTCCAGACGCCGCCGGTCATTGCTGCAGGGGCGGCAGTGGGCGGCAAAAAAGAGGGCGAAGGCCCGCTGGCTGCAGAGTTCGATGAACTGAGCGCAGACAACCGCTTTGGCCAGTCCAGCTGGGAAGCTGCGGAAACATACCTGCAGCTGCGTGCCGCGCGGCTCTGCCTGCAAAAGGCGGCGCTCCCGCAGGAAAAGGTGCAGCTTGCCCTTGCAGGGGACCTGCAGGCCCAGTGCACGGCGTCCAGCTACGCCATGCGGGAGCTGGGCGTGCCCTTTGCCGGGCTGTTCGGGGCCTGCAGCACCATGGCCGAGGGTCTGGCGCTGGGGGCTGCTCTGTGCGAGAGCGGCGCGGCCCGGGCGCTGCTGGTCATGGCGTCCAGCCACTTCTGCGCGGCAGAACGGCAGTTCCGCACGCCCCTGAGCTATGGGGCCGTGCGCACGCCCACGGCCCAGTGGACGGCCACCGCTGCCGGGTGCTGCCTTCTGCAGCCGCAGGGGGCGGGCGTAGGCATTGCAGCTGCCGCCTTTGGCCGGGTGCAGGATTATCAGGTAAAGGACATCAACAACATGGGCGCCGCCATGGCTCCCGCAGCGGCCTCGACCCTGCTGCACTATTTCAAGGACACCAACACCGAGCCGCAGGAGTTCGACTGCATCTATACCGGCGACCTTGGACAGACCGGCAGTCAGCTGCTGCGGGAGCTGCTGGCCGCCGAGGGCCTGCTCATCCGGAACCATGTGGACTGCGGGTGCATCCTGTTTGACCCGAACGAGCAGCAGGTGAAGAGCGGCGGCTCCGGCCCGGGCTGCTGCGCAGCAGTGCTGTGCGGGCATATCCTGCCGCGCCTGCGCCGGGGCAGCCAGAAACGGGTGCTGTTCGTAGCCACCGGGGCCCTGATGAGCCAGACGACCTTTTTGCAGAAGGAGAGCATCCCGGCGGTGGCCCATCTGGTGGAGCTGCGCGCCCCGCAGAAAGGAGACAGGACATGAATTATTTCTGGGCGTTCTGCGTGGGCGGGGCCATCTGCGCGGCGGGGCAGCTGCTCATCGACCTGACCGGCCTGACCCCGGCCCGCATCCTGACCGGATACGTGGCGGCGGGCGTGGTGCTTTCGGCCATCGGGTGGTATGCCCCGCTGGCCGAGTTCGCAGGCTGCGGTGCCACCGTGCCCCTGCTGGGCTTTGGGCATCTGCTGGCAAAGGGGGTGCGCACCGCTCTTGCCGAGGAGGGGGCCGTGGGCATCCTCACCGGCGGGCTGACTGCTGCTGCGGCCGGCATCACCACCAGCCTTGTGTGCGGCGTGGTGTGCAGCTGGGTGGGGAAAAGCCATGACCAGAACTGAAGAAGAAATACACGAGAACATCGTCACTTTGTCCGCCGCACTTCGCCCTGTTTTTCCACCGCACTGCGGTAAACTGTGGAAAAACAGGAGGTGATGTGCATGAAGCACCGCTGGACCACCCTTTTGTGGGAGCTGTGGGCCGCGCAGGCTGCCTGTGCGGCGGCAGCACTGCCGCCGGGCAGCGGGTTCCATACATGCCCGGCTCTGGTGCTGCCGGGGCTTGCCCTTGCGGCGGCGGTGCCCACGGCATGGGCTGCGTGGGCGCTGTTTGCCGAGCCGCCCGATCCCCTGCCGCCGGAGCGGCTTCTGGGGCCGGTGTCGGAGTTCGATCTTGCCGCCCTGTGCGATCTGGAACAGCCTGCCGCCGTGCCGTAAAGCGGGCAAAACAAAAACCCCTGTGCCGGGGATCCGGTACAGGGGTTTTGTTCGTCAATCAGAAAGCGATCAAGCGTTCTTGTTAGCACGCTTTGCCATACGGCTGATCTTGCGGCTGGCGGTGTTCTTCTTGATGACACCCTTAGCGCGAGCCTTGTCGATCGCGGAAACAGCAGCCAGGACGGTTG
>Ga0129310_1003077_pt1 | contig 11229 bp, 13 predicted proteins | sample Go1ome_2_FD_94433 | JGI IMG/M metagenome (GOLD analysis project Ga0129310, IMG submission 94433) | Western lowland gorrila individual fecal microbial communities from Wisconsin, USA - Go1022A metagenome | ecosystem: Host-associated > Mammals > Digestive system > Large intestine > Fecal | place...
GAAAGCGGATTTTTTCTCCACCACGAGGGAAAACTCACTGTTGACGAGGAGGACGAGTAATGCCCGAACTTACAACAAAAATAAAGGAGTACCGTGCAAAATTTGATATGAAGCAGGGAGAGCTTGCGGAAAAGGTGGGCGTAAGGCGTGAAACCATAATCCGCCTTGAAAAAGGGCAGTATAACCCATCACTCAAACTGGCTATGGATATTGCACAGGTTTTCGGTACTACCGTTGAGGAGCTGTTTTCATTTAAAGACAGCTGAGAAACGGATATTTCAGCTAAAGGCAAATTTTTAATATATCGTCTGAATACTAGCCGATTCTCTTAAATGCTTTGATTTTTGCGGTTATCTGTAATTTGAATAAAAAGTGAAATGAGATATAAGAAATCAAGAGAAATGAAGAAAAATGCAGAGATATCAAGCGTGAGAGGGATATAAATTAAAAATAATCTAAAATTCGGCGTTTTGACTATTGACTTTGTACTTGACATCGTGTATAATAAAAAACGTTGCGAAGTCCGCAGTGGTATGCTGACCTTGCGGACAAACCGTATTTTCAGATACGGACAGTTATTTTGAAATTTTGATTGGAGGAAATCATATGTCAACTTATATGCCTAAGGCTGGGGACATCACCCGTACATGGTATATTCTCGACGCTGAGGGTCAGTCCCTCGGTAGAGTTGCAGCAAAGGCAGCTCACATTCTTCGCGGCAAGCATAAGCCAACTTATGCGCCACACGCTGACTGCGGAGATCACGTAATCATCATCAACACAGATAAGGCTGTTCTTACAGGCAAGAAGCTTGAGCAGAAGTCTTACAAGTGGCACACAGGCTGGATCGGCGGTCTTAAGGAGATCAAGTATTCAAAGCTTATGGCTGAGCAGTCTGACAGAGCTATGACGATCGCTGTTGAGGGAATGCTCCCTAACAACACACTCGGCAGAGCAGCTGCAAAGAGATTAAGAGTTTACAAGGGCGCTGAGCACAACAATGCAGCACAGAAGCCTGTTAAGTACGAACTGTAAGAGAGGAGCAATTTAGATGTACGAATCAAAGAAGCCATATTTCTATGGCACTGGTAGAAGAAAGCATTCTGTTGCCCGTGTTCGTGTTTACGAGGGAACAGGTAAGGTAACAATCAACGGCAGAGATATTGACGATTATTTTGGTCTTGAAACACTCAAGCTCATCGTTCGTCAGCCATTTGCAGTAACAGATACAGTTGACAAGTATGACATTGTCTGCACAGTAACAGGCGGCGGAGTTACAGGTCAGGCTGGTGCTATCAGACACGGTCTTTCAAGAGCTCTCCTTCAGGCAAGCGATGATTTCAGACCTCTCCTCAAGAAGGAAGGCTTCCTCACTCGTGACCCAAGAATGAAGGAAAGAAAGAAGTACGGTCTCAAAGCCGCAAGACGTGCTCCACAGTTCTCAAAGAGATAAGGAAACATCGATTTTTTATCGATATTGCGTTATTTCTTTTGTTTCAGAAGTCCATTTGGTCAACTTCTGGACAACCAAAAAGTATTTTAAAATCGCTCTGTGTTTTGCAGAGCGATTTTTTTATGTTGCTGTAACTCGTATTTTTATTCAGTCAGCTTCTTCTCAATAGAATCTGCCAACACTTTTCGTGTACTGCTAAGCACATCAGCATAAATATCAGCTGTGACATTGATGTCACAATGCCCCAAATGGTCGCTGATTATTTTAAGGTCAACACCCATATTCAGAAGCATGGTAGCATTGCAATGTCTGAGTTTATGAAGCGTCAAGCTTTCAAATTCTGTACCTTTGGTGAAGCGTTTGAGCGAAGTCAGGACGGAACTTCTGTCTCTGTAATTGCCATTTGCAGAGGGAAATACCATTTCAGGATGTGCATAATTCTCACCGAGGACGATTTTCAGTTCATCGGTGTACTCTTTTTGTGCTTTGAGAACAGATGCCACAGTTTCGCTCATGCCGATTGTACGAATACTCTTTTTCGTCTTGGGCGGCGTGAGTTCATGCTTTCCACCAATGTCATTCAGTGTGTGTTTGATAGAGATTGACCTATTTTCAAAATCAACATCTTCCCAGCGTAGTGCAAAGCACTCTCCGGAACGCATACCTGTAAAGAGTAATACCCTAATAATACGCTTCACATCTTCATCACAAGGCTTTTCATCAAGCATCTTTAAAAAGCGTTTTAGTTCGTCTTCTGAAAGAGCCATAACCTTGTGCTGTTCTTTATTTTTGGGAAGAATGACGTTATGGCAAGGATTAACACGAAGAAATCCTTGTTCCATTCCACGCTTGAAAATCGACTGCACAATTACATACAGCTTTCTTACAGTCGCAGGATTCAGCTTATAGGACTGCATTACCTGCGTCAACTTTGGTGTAGTGATATCTTTCAGTTTCATGTTTCCAAGAACGGGTTCAATATGATTCTTGTATTGTCCTTTGTAGGTATAAACCGTTGATGCCTTTAATTCAACTGATGCAAAGTTGTTGAAGTACCAATCTGCAAGTTCTGAAAAACGCATATTTTCATTGAAATTGATGTAACCTTTGCACTGACGTTCAAATGCATAAGCATACTCCTGAGCCAGTTTTTCAGCCTTTTTGGGTGTTGCATCAACCGGTGGAATGAATGTTGTGGACTTCATAATTTTCTTTCCGTTCATGTCAGTTCCTACAAAAACTCTGATTCTGAATGTATTTCCACGTTTTGAAATGTTTGCCATAGATTTTATTTCTCCTTTGATTTTACTATGGCATGACTTTACGTACAGTTATTTTAGCTCATATCTGCAAATATGTCAAGTCATGCTATATCAATTTTTGTCCTTGGACTTTCTGGGCTTCGTGAGTTTTCTTCTGATTTATGCTCGTTCAGGAATTTTTTCATCTTGTCCAGTACCCATTGATATGAAACTTTATCTTCATTGGAAAAGGTCTGAATCCAGTCAAGTGAAAATTCCTCCGCATGATGATATTCCACATTTGCGATATGAAAACGCTCATCAATATTGGTATCTTCGGGCGAAGGCTTGTACCGCTCCAACCAGTCACGCATAAACCACAGATAATCGTGTATCGTCTGCCATGCCTCTTTTTCCCACTTCTCAAAACGTTCTCGCTTTTTTCGGCGTATCTCACGAAGTTCTGCACTTTCATTGTAATCTTGTTTATGGGAAGTTTTCTGTCTGCCAAACGCAATACCCAGCTGAAAATCATCGTTAAGCTTTCTTGCTGCATCAAAAGTCGACAGATCAAAAAGTGCCATAACAAAACCTAAAACGTCATAATGCACATTGCAGGTGAAGCAATGAAATGCATTGGGATAGATGTGTGCTGACGGGTGATGATCGTCATGAAACAGACAGAGGCAGGTATGATTCTGCTTGATCTCAATGCCGTAATACTCCGCCACTGTCCGTATATCCAGACGATTTCTGATTTCCTCAAAGCAGTTCATTATGCGAAGAGATGCACCAGATCTTCTTTATTTACGAGAATTTTTCCACGTTTGCCCTGCCCTGTACGGATATACTTCACTTTCCCCTGTGCCACAAGCTGACGGACTGTATGTTCACTAAGCCCTCTGACAACCTCTGTACACTCCTTGATTGTGAGCATTTCAACAGGTTTTGTCTTGGTTTCTGCAACAGCTTCTTCATCGGTAAGCTGAATGAGAAGTGCCATAATGTCATCAACAATTGCATTTTTTCTTTCCTGTGTCATAGTAATAATCTCCTTTACTCTAATTCGTGTTTTTTTGTATTTGGTCTGTATCGGCGGAACGCTTCTGAAAGTCCATTGTCTGCAATGAATGATCTTGCTTTCTGTAAATCAGATGCTAATCGTTCTTTTTCAGAGGTTTCCTTTGTACCTTTTATCAGTGTTTTCACAGATATTGTTGCAGGTTTTCTGTATTCGGCAAGTTCAGCAGCCTGTTGATCTACAGTGCTTTTCAGTGCTGCATTTTCTTCGCTGAGCCTCTTGTTCTCGGCAGACAGTTTTCTGGTCTGCTTTACGCTGACCACTTCTTTTTCAGCAAGAGCTTGAAGTTTGTCATAATCATTTTTATCAAGGGTAACCTTGTTTCCAAAAATGGTCGGCTTAACCGCAATGCTCCCAATATCAACAAGCTGAACCTTTTTCTTATTTGCCTTTTCAAGCATTGCTTTTGTTGCAGTAAGTTCATGAGTAATATTTTCATTTTCGCTTTTTAGTTGGACATTTTCAACTTTAAGTCTATCTGCTTCTCGCCTTGCTTCTTTGTACTCTTTCACCGACATAGAACCTCTTGACTTTTCAGGTTCTAACGGTGTTATGCTGTGTGCAAGGCATATCTGATTCAACACTTCAATTTCCGATGCTCTCCACCTTGCAATTGCACCCTTGCCCTCACCGAAACCCATTTCTTTGAGAGCCTGAGCAATGCCATTCTGCGTATCTTGTCCACGTCTGTAATGCCCGACAGGAATATAGTCAATATGCAAATGCGGTGTGGCTTCGTCCATGTGCAGGACGGCATTGAATACCACAAAGTTTGGATTACGTTTCTGATACCCTGCCATGTACTCTTTCAGGCAATCAGCCACAAGCTGAGCATCTTCTGTATCCACTCCGGAATCTTCTTTTCTGCCGATCTGCACGACATCTTCATAGAAGCTTTTGCGTTTGTCGGCAGCTGTTACAACGGAATTAGTAGGTTTTCGATGGAACAGGGATTCATAGTAGCTGCAATGGATTTTTCTGTCGTTTCGTTTTTGTCGGGCGTTGTATCGTCTGGTTGATTCCGCAAACAGATGCTCATACACATAGCCAATGTCTTCCCTGATAAATGTAATATTATCTTTTATGTGGCTGCGGTCTACGTTATCTGCAATAAATAAGCGGTTATTGTGCGTCAGCGATCCTTTGCCCTGACAAAATGAAATGCGTTTTTCTTTCATCTATATCTGGTGGGAAACTCTTTTGAAAAAGCGTTATTCCTCCATGCCTCCTTTCTCAAAACTTGCGTTGCCGAATAATCTGAGGATTTCGGCAACCACGGTGCGAAGCACCGATTTACAACAGGCTATGCCTATTGTAACGCCATAGTATATATGACAGCCCTTGAACAGGTCTATCACATATACAGGCGCTCTGCCGAGGGCTTTCGCTGACAAGGTCAGCGATCATCAGACGGTTTTTCAAATACTTTCGGATTTACATAAACATAAACCGCCGATTTGTGGTTACCGGTTTCTCTCTCATCAAGAGCAACGTAACCGTATTCTTCAAGCAGTTTCAGTGCCTTATAGAAATCATCAGATTCTGCAAAAATTTTATTTCGGCACTTCTTCAACAATGCTGATTGGAAACCCTCTTTGATCTGTTTTGCCTTGATGATTTCCAAAGCTTTTTCTGCTTTCAGAATTTCCTGATCTACTCCACCGATGCTGAATGCGTAGATTGCCTGTTCTTTGTAGTAATCTGCAATATCGATTGCATTGCAAAGTGTATCTGCACCGACAAGAACGTTTTCAGGATTTTCATTTTTCAATACACACTTTACACAATGAATGACACAACACAGGCGAAGTATCTGCCCGTGGTATTTACCGCCCCAGTCTTTGCAGTTTGAAAACTCTGTCAGCTGAATTTTTTCGATATATTGGTTGTAGTAATCAATGAAATTTTGCTGTGCAGTTTCATCAAATTTCAGAAATTTTTCTTCTGTATCTCCTGCATTGAATTTTCTTGTGAGAAGAATATCGATCAGATTGTTGTAACTGTCAACTACGGCAGTGGCAATTGCTTTGGAATCATATCGTCTTGTGCCGACTTTGCTTTTGGGGAAACAGTAGAAAAATCTTGCAAGCAGACCACTGTTTCTGAATACAGAATTAGAAATCATACTATCCCATAAGTAAGGTTGTCCTGCAAGACTAATTGACAGGCATGGATTGGAAATCTGTATAGATTCTTTTGTTGCTCTGTCGCAAAAGAAACTTTCACCACTCCATGCTTTCAAAATCATATCCATATTAGGTATGTTGTTATTGGAATATCGTCCTGTAAAGTTTCCGAGCATACCTGCTTCATCAGAAATCATCAGTAAAGATTTATTCTTTCCCATCAATTGAATCAACGATTCAGGAGTAATATCCTCTACAGTAATTCGTCTTTTGCCCACGTCACCTATTTGTTCTGCCTGTGTTTTCAGCTTTGCGATTTGATCAACGTCTTTGCTTCCCTCTTTTTCAAGCTTATCTGCTTCAAAAAGAAGTTTCTTTTTCATCGCCTCAATTTTGTGAAATTCCTCAGCGTGTTCTTGATTATATTTCAGCTCAAAATCAACAAATGGCTTTTTGATGAACTTTATAACAGGTGATTTTCGCTCTGAGGGTTCAGCAATAATGAAACTATAAATCATAGGTGGTTCTGAATGGTCGGCTTTACCCTGCATTCTATACTTGCCTGTAAAGCAATAGCTAATTGCTGATAAGATCGAAGTTGCTGCCATTGCTGGATCTGTGCCTGTAGTTTCAGCGATGCCTATTACCATTTCACGAATAATTGGAGGTAATGCCTTGATTGGAAATTCTCTTTGTGGTGAATCGTCACGAAGTGGAATTATGGGGTTAAATTCAGGTGGAAGATTTGGAATATCACCTTTTCCTTTCATTTTTGACTCCTTTCCATATGTGAATTTTAGAGAAAAGTATTGCATTTTAAACTTGAATATGATATAATATTGTTAAAGATAATTAGAATACAATTAGAAATTGCATTTATCTTTCTCTATTTATGATTATATTGCATTCAAACGCAATTGTCAAGAAGCTATTTTAAAATAGTTGCATTAAAATGCGATTTTTGTCGTATCTTACAAAAATCAAGGAGAATATTCGTCTATGTTTTGGGAGAAGTTTCAATATCTATCAGAAATAAAAGGAATGAAACCTCATGCTGTTCTTAAAGAACTTGAAATATCATCTGGTTCAGCGAACAACTGGAAGAAAGGTACAATTCCGAATGGTGAAATATTAAAAAAAATCGCAGATTATTTTGAGGTATCAATAGATTCACTTCTTGATTTTGATGAAAATGTGTCTGTAAGACTTAGCAGTAAAAAATCTGTTCTAAAAAAACTTAATGCTATTCCTCAAAGATTCAACAGCCTTAAAGCAGTTGTTGAAACTTCTGATGAACAAAAGCTTGCTATTGCAAAATATGTAGGTTGTCCGATATGGTGGCTTGTGAATGAGCAGAATATAAAATTTGAACCAAAAGATATTTCTTCTGAAACAGATAGTAGTGTTTTATTTATGATTCTGGATATTATGGACGGTTGTGCTGACAATGATATTGACAAGGCTATGCAGATTCAGCTTTCAAGAGTTGTATTGTATCATCTAAATGAAAAAGGATTTGGAACAGAAAAGCTTACTGCTCACGCAGGTATTGATCAGAAGAAATTGCATTTCATTATTACCGGAGAAGAAAACAGAGATTCTTCTCTTAATTATGGTTTCAACTTTTCAGACCTCGTTTATCTCAAAAGCATGACAGGTCTGGATTATCCTTGTATGTTTGCAGGAGCAGAGTAAGAAAACCCACAGAGGGCAGGAAGTCCGGGGACAAATATTAAAGTTTTAAAGGCAGATTCACTAAACAATATTCCTATTAATTGACGATAAACACAAGAAAATACAGGAAACCCACTAAGTCCAAGGACAAAGTTTATAAAATCCCATAGAATTGGAGTAATAGAATATGAATGTAATTAGTTTGTTTTCCGGCTGCGGTGGGCTTGATTTAGGCTTTGAACGTGCAGGCTTTAACATTCCGGTTGCAAATGAATATGATAAAACGATTTGGGAGACTTTTAAGGTCAATCACCCTAAGACGCATCTGATAGAGGGAGACATCAGAAAGGTAAATGAAGCAGATTTTCCTTCTGATGTTGACGGTATCATCGGCGGTCCACCTTGTCAGTCATGGTCTGAGGCAGGTTCTTTGCGTGGTATAGATGATGAACGTGGACAGTTATTCTTTGATTATATAAGAATACTCCGTAAAGTACAGCCTAAGTTCTTCCTTGCAGAGAATGTCAGCGGTATGCTTGCAAATAGGCACAATGAAGCAGTGCAAAATATCATAAAGCTCTTTGAAGAAAGCGGTTATAACGTTACTCTTACACTTGTGAACGCTAAGGATTACGGTGTTGCCGAGGAACGAAAAAGAGTATTCTATATCGGATTCCGCAAAGATTTAGGTATCGACTTCAAGTTCCCTGTCGGTTCAACCGTTGATGATACGAAAAAGCTTACGCTTAGAGATATTATATGGGATTTGCAGGAGACTGCTGTTCCTTCGGCAGAAAAGAATCATCGTAACCCTAATGCTATCAATAATAATGAATATTTTACTGGGGAATACTCTCCGATCTTTATGAGCCGAAACAGGGTGAAGTCATGGGACGAGCAAGCATTCACTGTGCAGGCATCAGGCAGACAGTGTCAGCTTCACCCCCAAGCTCCTAAAATGGTTAAGGTAGGCAAGAATGACTGTCGCTTTGTAGAAGGAAAAGAACATCTCTATCGCCGTATGACGGTCAGAGAGGTGGCGAGAGTGCAGGGTTTCCCTGATGATTTCAAATTCATCTACGAAAGCGTGAATGACGGTTACAAGATGATCGGCAATGCCGTACCTGTTAATCTTGCATTTGAAGTAGCAGTTGCAATAAGAAATTATCTTGAAAGAATAAACTAAAATGAGGTGTAATCATGAATATTATTGATGCGATCATTAACTTGGTTTCAAATCCAGTAATCGAATTAGTTGAGTATTATCAAGGAAGAAACAGAGCAAATAATGCTGGAGATGCGTTAGAAGAATATGTCAAGGACTTGTTTTCAGGCACATTCGACACCACTCCTGAGGAACGTCATAGAACACAAAGTAATATTTTCTCTTACCTTGGTAATAATAGCAACCCACCTGATGCTATGTTAAAAAATGGTGATGCTATTGAAGTCAAAAAGATTGAATCAGATAACGCAGCATTAGCCCTGAACAGCAGTTATCCTAAGCATAAGTTTTGCAAAGATAATCCTATGATTTCTACTGCTTGCAAAAACGCAGAGGAATGGTCAGAGAAGGATATACTTTACATTATTGGTTCGATCAGAAAAAACACCAATGAATTAAAACACCTTTGTATGGTTTATGGTACTGAATACTGTGCTTCCGAAGAATGCTATAAAAGAATACGAGAAATCATTAAAACAGGTGTCGAATCAACCGAGGGAATAGAATTTGCTGAAAGTAAAGAACTTGGTCATATAAACAAAGTAGATCCATTAGGTATAACGTACATGAGGATCCGAGGAATGTGGGGAATTGGAAATCCTTGGAAGGTGTTTAATTACATATATCAAAGGGATATTACAAAAAGATTTAATTTTATGTGCATTATTAGTAAAGAAAAGTGGAATTCTCTTGAGAATCGAAATGATTTACTTAATTTAGTAAACCATGTTAGAACGCTTAATATAACTGATAAACAAGTTAAAAGCCCAAACAATCCTGCACGATTGATAGATGTTAAGCTTATCACATTTTATGTCTGAACAAGTTGTGATAGGTTATTATTTGGGAGATGTTGTATGGATAATATTACTTTTTCTTTATCAATTCCGTTAGATGAAGATGGATTTTTAGAAATGGAATGTGATTATTGTAAAGGTAGGTTTATGCTTACCAAAGAAACATTTGAAGACGAGAATAATTTGGATTTCTTTTGTCCGATATGTGGATTACCTAATAAAATGAACACGTTTTATTGCCCTGAAGTGCTTGAAAAAGCAAGACAGGTTGCAACTAACTACGCAGTAGACGAAATATATAGGCAATTTTCAAAGACATTTAAAGGGTTTAACAAAAATGGTCTTGTTAAAATGAGCATGAAGAAGCCCAAACACATTTCTGTTTCAGAATTGTATACACCGATTAATGAATATAAAATGCTGCATCTTGAGTGCTGTGATATTGATATAAAAGCAACTTCATTTGATGATTCTATAGGTGTGTATTGTCCAATATGCGGAGGAACAAGATTATGAATAAAAACGAACTGAGAATCATTTCGCTTAAATATAGAACATTAGCATCGCAAATGTTAAAGATTGATAATGAAGATGAAGTACGCTACATAAAAATGTTCTTAGAATTCGTAAATGGTACGAACTTGTTATCGGAGTATATCTCATGTTGTCATAAATTAGACTATGATTTCAACTCTGTTTTACAATCAAGAGATTACGGTCAGCATTTTGAGTTACCAGACAATACAGAAGATATAATCGATTATGATTATCAGCTTCTGAAATTCATCATAGAGAATAACAGATCATTGATTGGAATTACATTAGGCTATTCACACAGTAACAAATTTGCAGATTCAATAACAGCTTTTATGAGGAAAACAATAGAACCTTTTGTAATTGCATTGAGAGAATACATCGAAATCAAACTGATCGAGGCTGATGATATTCCCTCAAATGATGATAAGGTAACAGGAAGAACAAATATCTTTCTGTCATATTGCCAGAAAGATTCTAAAATAGCTGATCTGATTGACAATACTATCAGTTCTCAAACATCTTCAGATTGCGTTTCTGTAACAAGAGATATTAGAGATGTAGAATACCATCAGAGTTTCAAGCGTTTCATGGATTCTATACAGGATCATGATTATGTTGTAATGCTTATCAGTGATAGATATTTAAAATCTCGTAACTGTCTGTATGAAGTATTAGAAACAATCAAAGATCGCAGATTTCAAGATAGACTTGCTTATATTGTTTTATCTGATAATGATTCAAAATGGCTTGAAGATACATCCGATAAAATAGGTGCTAAAGTCTATGCCGTTCAGGATCAAGCCCAGTATACTATATTCTGGCGAAACAAAGAAAAAGAACTAAGAAATCAAATTGAAGAAATTGGTGATCCTGCTTATACTATCGAGCTAAGTAAAGAATTAAAACACATTCAAAAGATACTTCTTGATCTTCAGGATTTGTTATCATTCCTTAGTGAATATAAAGGGCTGTCTTTACAAAATCATTTAGATACTAGTTTTAACGAAATGTTAGAATTCATGAAGCTGAAATAAGGAGAGCAAATAAAAAAAACGGTTGCACCCGAAGGTGCAACCGTCCAATCTCAAATATAAA
>Ga0129310_1003078_pt1 | contig 11228 bp, 19 predicted proteins | sample Go1ome_2_FD_94433 | JGI IMG/M metagenome (GOLD analysis project Ga0129310, IMG submission 94433) | Western lowland gorrila individual fecal microbial communities from Wisconsin, USA - Go1022A metagenome | ecosystem: Host-associated > Mammals > Digestive system > Large intestine > Fecal | place...
CGCTATAATCATTGCAGGGAAAACCAAAGGCAAGTGCATCAATAGGAGCTAATTGTGACATATCGAAAGTTCTAATATCTCCATGATAAACAGTTTCAGGTGCATTAGGACAGATATTGTGACGGTAAGTTTCACAGGTTGATTCGTCATAATCATTAGCCCATTGATGGACAATACGATAATTAGCATCTCCTATGTCTGCGTTGGTAGCTCCCCAGCCGATTCCGCCGGGACCACAAAATAATTCACCTAATCTATATATCATTATAATGCCCTCTTTTCTGCTAATAGATTTATTAGTCCTTGTATTGAAGAATGTGATTCCTCGTCTAAAAATTCTGTATTTTCAAAACAATCATTTTGAAAATTGATATCTGTTTCATCCAAATATCCATATGCCTTATAAAGTTCAATTAAATTTATATTGTAAAAATTCGCAAGAGCTTTTAATTGTGCAGCAGGTGGAAACTTGGTTGTACCTTCTTCTATGCGGCGTATTGTGGAGTCACCTACACCAGTCTGCATATAAACAGCTTTTACACCTAATCCGAGTTTTTTACGGATGGATTTCAAATATTGTCCTGGATTATTCATGATATTCTCCTTCATACTGATTATATAATATTTGCTGCAAAAATGCAAGTTCTATTTATATATGCTGCGTTAAGCAGCAAATGCAATTTTGATATTTATACACAAATGAGTCAGGACGATATATAATATGTGTAAAGGTGGTGATAGTGTGGCAAGAAGAAATTGGACAAGAGAAGAAACGATTTTAGCAATGGATCTTTATACAAGAGTTCCATTTTCTAAGATTGGAAAGAATAATCAAGAGATAATAAATCTTGCAAGTATAATAAACAGAACACCAGATGCGGTAGCTTATAAAATGTCTAATCTTGCTCATTATGATCCAGAATTGCAGGCAAGAAATGTGTCAGGATTATCGCACACCAGCAAATTGGACAAGGTTATATATGATGAGTTTGCAAATAATATTGGGGAACTATCTTTTATAGCTCAGAATATTTTGGCGGATATGCAGCATACATCTGTTGAGACTTTATTGCCAGAGTTAAAATTAGATGACATACCTATAGGTATTGATAAAGAGCAACAGACAAAAATAAGAATAGGCCAGTATTTTTTCAGGATTTCTGTGCTTATGTCATATGGCAATGCGTGTTGCATAACAGGGTTGAAGAATAAGGAATTACTTATTGCAAGCCATATTAAACCATGGAGTGTAAGTAATATAAAGACAGAACGAACAAATCCAAGCAATGGATTGTGTTTGAATGCCATGCATGATAAAGCATTTGACAGAGGGTTAATCACCATAGATAAAAATTATCGGATTGTAAATTCAAGATATATTAAGGATGCAGTTATGGATGAAAAGACCAGAGAATGGTTTGCCTTCTATAATGGAAAAGAAATAATACTTCCAGATAAGTTTTTGCCGGGTAAAGAATTTATAGAGTATCATAATGATGTTATTTTCAGAGGTGCGTGAGTTATGGCTGATGATCTAACAAAAGAACAGCGCCGAAAAAATATGCAACACATTAAATCTAATGATACAAAGATTGAGGTGTTGTTAAGGAAAACTCTATGGAATAGAGGATATCGATACAGAAAAAATTATAAAGATTTACCAGGAAAACCGGATATTGCATTGACTAAGTATAAAATTGCTATTTTTTGTGATGGAGAGTTTTTTCACGGCAAGGATTGGGAAGTATTAAGACCTAGGCTCGAAAAAAGCAATAATAGTGAATATTGGATTGGCAAAATATCTAAAAATCGTAAACGTGATGATGAGGTAAACAAGAAGTTATTATTTATGGGCTGGACGGTTATTCGTTTTTGGGGAAGAGATATTAAGAATAATACAGATGAATGTATAAAAGTAATAGAGGAAGCCATTTTTGAAATAAAGCTTGGAGAAAATGAAATTTTTGATTACATAGAGGATGATTGTAAATAGAGAGGCAGTGGTGAGAATAGATTGAAAAAATATGATGTAAATTTTAAAACAGATAAAATACAAGAACTTTGGCTTACATTGAGTGATAAAGGCTTTTTGTGCTTTGATAAAATAACGGATGTGAGAGTAAGAAGTAAAAAGAAACAAGATAATATGCCATTTAACTCAAGAGCAAGAATTGAAACTGCATTATACAGAATAGAAGATACACTAAAATATATGAATACAATTCCTTTAGGAACTAATCCTCAAAGGATGCAGGCCTTTGATTTTTACGATTTTGTTAATTGTGAAGTTGTTGTAATTGATTGCATAGAAATGCTGGGGCATATTTTTGGGTGTGAATCGGAAATTTCAAAATTAAAACAGAAAAAAGATATTTTTAAGAGAAATGGAACAGATAATGATTTTGTAAAATATGTTAGATCTTTAGCATCAGTGCATCCATTAGATACATCAAGACATCCTGATTATAATGGATATGAAAATTTTCATTGTAGTCCAAGAACATATTGGGACTTGACTTCGCAAGATGGAAAAGACATAACGATTACTATTTATGACTCTGCCAATAAACAAAATGAATTAGAATATTTGCGGGTTAGCATAAATGATTTTGTAACATTTCTTCAAAGGTGGATTGATTTTCTTGATATTATTGCAATAGCTGTTAAAGATTATGAAAGAGAAAGTATTGAGAAATACAAACTTAGCACTATGAAAACACCATCTGATTTTGAATGCTATACAGATTATATAAAATATTTAAAAGAAGAGTATATCAGAAGAGGCAATGATACTCAATGGGATTGTTTTGATGACTTTGTTAAAATATTTGCCACCCCTATTACGAATTCGGAAAATAAAGCAAAAGTAGAATTGTACAAAAATGCTATAAAGTTAGCATTATCCTTTTTGCATAAAAGAACACAAAATATGGAATATGGGAAAGGCTATAGCACAGGCATTTTTCAAGATAGTGATACAAATTATACAGAATTATTCATTGAGGTACATAATCCGGTAAATGTAGGCGTTAATGAATATGATTTGAAGTATTGTATTGGAAAACTATTTGTGCATAGTGATGATTTCAGATATCGAATGGAAGAAATTAAACCATGGATAAATCAATATGTTATCTTTGATAATATGGAATCATATGATGAAACATATACATTAGTAACAACGGCTTTGTACTTAGATAGCTTAAAACGAGAAAATGTGTTGAATTGGAATATTCCAAAAGAAAAAGAGTATAGATGGTCGGTACTCGAATAAATAGAAAACAAAGGCATAGCACCCATCACAGGTTCTATGCCTTCGCATTTTCCGGCAATATCATCCGGTCATCAATATAGTAGTCGCAGGATATCTTGCGGCTGTTGTGTCCGTAGAGTTCGATGATTTCCGGAAGGTTGTCATTGACGGCATCAAATTCAAGATTCTGTTCCCGGCACCATTCGACGGCTTTTGACAGAGCTTCGCCGGCGCGGCAGGTCCAGAGAATGAGCTTGTTGCCATTGCGTTTCCATTCCTGAAGATATTCGATCAGTGCATGGTTGGGCTGACCGAGCTCCGGCCATTTGCTGTAACACAAGGTACCGTCAAAATCAACGGCAATGATCTGGAAATCCAATGGTTTCCTATTTTCCATTCGGATCATCTCCTTTATCATTTTCATGGCTGGGATGATAGCTGAATAAGTTTGTTACCGGTTGATGAAAATAATCAGCAATTCTCATGGCATAGAGCACTGAGGGCATAGTTATTTCTTTCTCTATATTAGAAATAGTTTTTACGCTGATACCGGTGGCAGAGGCAAGTTCCTTTTGCGTGATGCCAAGATTGTTTCTGGCTTCAACCAGTCTGCAGGTAACGGTGTCTGTGCCTGTATTTATGTCTATATCCATATTCATATCTGCGTACCTCCAAAATATAAAAAATAGTGTGAAAAAGTGTGCATGTCCTGACGAGATATTATGATTCTGCCAAATCAAGTGTCCCATAAAACGGACTTATGAAAGCACACGACCAAAAATTTTGAAAGAACTTGTCTCTGTAACCGGAATCGGATCATATTTTTTATTGAGTGATATGAGGTAGGTTCCGAGTCTGTTGTTCTGGAATTTCTTCACGTATGCGTTTCCATCAAGATAGAAGATGCCTATTTCTCCATCATCAAGGCAGGCTGTCTGTTCAATCCAGATGAGATCCTTATTATGGTATTTAGGCTCCATACTGTCACCATCTACATATACACCGAAGGTTGCAGCTTCCGGAATATCAGGAGAGGAAATCATCTCATATTCATCGCTGTCGAGGAAAGAGCCGGTACCGGCAGAAACTGCATTGTAAAATACTTTTCTTTCCCGGATCACGTGAATAGGAATGATATCTGCCGGCTTATAGTTGCCGGTGTCTTCCAGATCGCTGATATATTCAAGCACCTTGTTCATTCCCTTTTCATTCAGGTTTCGGAATGGGTTCAGAGGACTCTGACCAATAAAATCCGTATAGATATCGTATATTTCAAGAATCTCACATAAGGCGAGAAACTGTCTGGCATTTGGTGTTGCTGTGCCAAGTTCCCAGGCGCTGATTGAATTCTGCTTTACATAGATATCATAGTTTTCAAGTTCTTTTGCAAGCTGGCTCTGATTCAGCTTATGCTCTTTTCTGTATTTTGCAATGGTCTTTCCTAAATCTTTCATAGTGTTTTGCCTTTCTAAGTAATCATATCAGGTATGATTTCCCTACGGGGATATATCAACTTTAGCATAGGAATCCCTAAAAATCAACCTAAAATAGCAATAGTATTGATAATATGTAAAATATTACCGTTGATTAGCAATCTAAAAAGTATTATATTATGCCATGTAGACGGATGGCACATCATCCGGCAGCAGGAAAGAAGGTGGATGAATGAGTTGTACAATACTGCATAGCGACTGTAATTGTTTCTATGCCTCCGTAGAGCTTCTGCATCATCCGGAACTTCGCGGAAAACCTGTTGCAGTTGGAGGAGATCCGGAGGCAAGGCATGGAATCGTGCTGACGGCTGATTATACAGCCAAGCGGCGCGGTGTGAAAACAGGCATGGCTTTGTGGCAGGCAAGAGAGGTCTGTCCGGATATCGTTTTTCTTCCTCCAAGGATGGACCTGTACCTGAAATTCTCCAAAATGGCTCAGGATATATACTCAGAGTATACAGACAAGAGAGAACCATATGGAATTGACGAGTCATGGCTGGATGTGACAGACAGCGTAAGCCTTAAAGGTGACGGCTACCATATCGCACAGGAGATCAGCAACCGGATGAAAAAAGAGCTTGGAATTACAGTAAGTATCGGTGTGTCTTTCAATAAGATATTTGCCAAGCTGGGATCCGATTATAAAAAGCCGGATGCCATTACTACCATGAATAAGGATGAGTACAGGGATAAGGCATGGCCCCTCCCGGTATCAGATCTCTTATATGTAGGAAGGGCAACAAACAGCAAACTGTATGGTATGGGAATCAGGACCATCGGAGATCTGGCAAGGACAGAGGAACCACTTCTTGTAAGGAAACTTGGGAAGATGGGAAGCATCCTGTGGGCTTTTGCAAACGGATATGATGATTCGCCTGTCAAGCTGGAGAATACGTCTGCCCCGATCAAGTCAGTAGGCAACAGCACGACAACCCCGAAAGATATGGAAACGGATGAAGATGTTAAAATCGTGTTATACATTCTGGCAGAGAGTGTTGCGGCCAGACTCAGGGAAAATGGTTTCAGATGCAGGACAGTAGAAATCAGCATCAGGGACAAGGATTTGTTTCATTTCTCCAAACAGGTAAAGCTCAAAAATGCGAGTAACATTACCGGGGAGATTGCGGAAGCCGGATATAAGCTCTATAAGGAAAGCTACAGACTGCCGGCAGATGAACAGGAACTGAAAAACAGCAGACCGGAATTTTACCAGAAGCCACTTCGGAGCATAGGAATCCGTGGAACGGATCTGGTGACAGACTATTTCTGGGAGCAGCTGGATATGTTCATGGATCCGCAGGCAAGAGAGAAGCAGATGAAAATGGATGCAGCAGTTGACAACATCCGCAAAAGATTTGGATTTTACAGTATCCAGAGAGGGCTCATGTATCAGGACAGGATCCTGTCAGCGTGTGATGCCAAGTCAGATCACACAATACATCCTCATGGATATTTTGGATAGGAGGGATTAGATGAAGAAGGAAGCATTAACGCAGAAGCAGGGGGAGATTTTAGATAATATCGTGCTGTTTCAGCAGATGCATGGTTATCCTCCGACAGTGAGGGAATTGTGCGGAATGTCTGGTGTAAAGTCAACATCAACCATTGCCATGCATATGAACCGGCTGAAAGAACAGGGATACATTACATGGATTAGCGCAATGCCAAGAACCATACGGATTTTAAGAGAAAGATGAGGTGATGGTATGAGCAAGGTATATGTCAATGTCATGGCTGAGTTTACGGCAGATGGCAGACTTCTTCCAAAGAGCTTTATATGGAAGGATGGTCATGTATATGAGATTCAGAGAGTGACAGATGTGCGCAGGGCTGCAAGCCTGAAAGCAGGCGGAGCCGGGATGCGCTATACATGTATTGTTGATGGAAGAGAGAGTCATCTGTTCTATGAGGACAACAATATGTGGTTCATGGAGGAGCGGTAAATTTTAAGAATGGGGTTAGTTACAGAAAGAGATCAGCGAGAAGTACATGGGATAAGTGGTGCGGACTTCGGCACATCGGAACTCATTTGTCCTATTAACATGATCATCAATGGTTTTCATTTCCCTTATCCGTTGAATGGTACAGACAAACCAGGAGGATCTTATTGATGATAGAAAGAAAAGACAAGCGATATGTGAGCTGCCCGGTATGCGGCAGACATCTGATGAAATGTCAGGGACAGTGCAGTATAGATATTATATGCGGAAAATGCAACAGGGAAATAGTTGTACTTGTGGACGAGGAGAGAGTCATGGTCCTGGAGAACAGGCGTGAATCCGGTAAAAATACAAAAACCGGACAGGTAAGGATCAGCGTGCAGAAGAAGGTTCCGCAAAAGACGGAGCAGATGAAAAAGGCTGCAAACTATTGAAAACTTAATAACTGAGATAGCAGAGGAACCACCAGATTTGGCAGGAACCATCAGAGGCGGCACTGCTTATCAAGAGTTTGTAAACGAGCTGGATTTAGCAAAGAACTATCAGGAGCCTGCAAAACGGAAATATGACAACAGAAGTCAATTTGACTTTTTGATTGTTTTATTTGAGTACGTTTTGCAGGCTCTTTTTCTATGCCGGTATAGGTTCATGCATATTTCCGTTTTGGACTCCGGAAATGGAGAAAAGAATGGAAATGACAATAGGACAGAGAATCAGAAAGTGCAGAAAGAAAAAAGGAATGACACAGGAAGCATTGGCGGAGAAAATGCTTACGGATAAAAGCACCATCTCATTATATGAAAATGACAAAATCGACATTAAGAGCAGCGTCATAGCAGAACTTGCAAAGGCACTTGAATGTACCGGAGGGTATCTTCTTGAAGGCAGCGGAATGGCAGATGCCAATGAAGAAATGCTGATGCTGTTTTCTAAAATCAAGAGTGAAAAAGTGAAAGCGATAGCAATAAAACAGTTGGAAGCATTGATCTCTCTGGAAGTTGAGTGATACTCAATTTTTGTTGAGTGTTTGGGAAACGATTTCTACTCCATATTCATCTACAATATCTCCTGTAAGCAAGAGTAAACGCGTGACAACTTATGAGAATAAACGAAAGCAGGGAGATACAGGTATGGCAGAGAAGAATCTGATTAAAGTATATGTAAATGCATCATCATCAAAGAGAGTGAATCTGATCATCAAAAATTACAATGATTTTATGGGAATCGTGGAAGGATATACGGAAGGTCTCCGTTATATGATCGAGTGTGAGAAAGAGAGCAATCACAGGCATGATATCGGGGAGCTTGGAGTCAGAGTACAGGGAGGCAGCATCAAGAGTGATCCAACAGCCAATAAAGCTGTAGCTAAGATCATGACGACAGAGGCACTGATCAGATGTGATTTTTCCGGGGATGTTCTAAAAGGAGTTGACCGTGCAGAAGAGTTTGTGAGTGATGCATATCTTTTAAGAAAAATGAGAAATGATTACCAGCTTTTTAATAAGCAGATAGAGACTTTGGGTGCAGAAAAAGATGTGTTTGAAAGCTATCTAAGAGGAGAGGTGTCGTTAAGCGATATCGCAGAAATGCAGAATATTTCCTACGAATCGGCACAGCAGAAAATTCATAAGATCAGGAGTCGGGTAAGAAGACAGGTCATCGGATTTATGGATGGTAAGATGGGAGGTATTGCGTAATGGATGGAATTACAAACAATACCGGTGAAAAGAGATGTTATACGGTAAAGGAATTACAGGAAATTCTTGGAATCAGCAGACCGACAGTATATGAGCTGTTGAAAATGGAAGTATTCAGCTGGGTCAAGATAGGAACCACTTACCGCATATCAAAAACCAGCTTTGATAAGTGGTTTGATGAACAGGTGTCGTAGGGAAAATTTACGTTCTAAAAGGTTTCATAGGTGTTGTGTTATTATGAGCCGGGAGGAACAGCAGATTGAGTGAAGAGAGAAAAACAATGACAGTTCCGCAGATGCGGAAGATGCTTGGATTAAAGAAAACGGAAAGCTACTGGCTGGTACACCGCAATTTTTTTCAGACTGATATCGTCAATGGACATATGATGATCGATGTGGAGAGTTTTGAAAAATGGTATGCAAATCAGCTCAAACACAGGAAAGTGGATGGTCCTGAACCAGGTGCAGAACTGACCAAAATGTCATATTCTTTTGCAGAAGCAGCAGAGATGCTGGGTGTCAGCGGTGCGGTGGTATATGAGATATGGGATAAGAACAATCTTGAAACATTTACGGTTGATTTTGTCAAACGTATTCCGAAGGATGTATTTGAAAAATGGTATACAGGGCAGTCACGGTACAGGAAAAGGAAGCACGGAAGCCATGTGGGAGCAAAAAGGAGCAGATACATTTCAAGGGAAGAAGCAGCGGTTATGGCAGAAGTGACACCTTCAACGGTAAGCAGATGGGCCGGTGAAGGTTATTTCAAGTACACGAAGACAGATAAAATATTGCGGATAAACAGAAATTCATTTGAAAACTGGCTGGATATGCGGAAAGGGTGATAAATTTGGCTTCAATTCAGAAAAGAGGGAAAAAATACTGTGTAATATACAGAATATATGATGCTGAGGGCAAAGCTCATCAGAAGTGGGAAACTTTTGATACAGAGGCAACAGCAAAAAAGAGAAAGCTGGAAGTGGAATACAAGCTGTCGGTTGGAACTTTTGAGGTACCGAAGTGTGTGACAGTAAAGGAACTACTGGATGAATATGTAAATCTGTATGGCAGGGAAAAGTGGAGCTTTTCGACCTATGACGGGAATATCAGCACGATCAATAACTATATTATTCCCACGATAGGAAATAAAAAGCTGGATCAGATCGATAATCATTTTATAGAAAAGTATTATCAGGAGCTTTTGGATATGCCGGCTGTAAAGAGCACAAGAAATATGGATGAAAGTGGAAAAATCACGGCTGCTACAGTAGGGGAAATACACAAGATACTGCGAAGCTGTTTCCGGCAGGCGGTAAAGTGGGGCATCATGAAGAAAAATCCTGCAACGGATGCAACGGTGCCAAAATATAAAAAAGAGGAACGGGAGATATGGACGGCAGAGATGCTGATGCAGGCTATAGAGGCTTGTGAAAACAGATGGCTTAAAATAGCTTTTCATCTGTGCTTTACGGCAACACTCAGACTGGGAGAACTTTTAGGGCTTACCTGGGACTGCGTGGAGATATCGCAGAAAGCAATAGACAGCAATAGTGCCTACATTATCATAAATAAGGAAGTGGAGAGAATATCAAAGAAGGCTGTTGAGGTATTGAAACAGAAAGATATCATTCAGGTATTCCCATCAATGAGGAAGAATAACCGTACTGTCAGAGTGTTAAAAGAGCCAAAGACAGACAGCAGTATCAGAAAAGTATATATTCCTTCCTCCGTGGCTATTCTTCTTGCGGAGCTTCGGGAAGAGCAGAATGAAACAATAGAAGCACTCGGAGATATGTATGAAAATTACAATCTGGTTCTGGCAACGTCCTATGGACTGCCTCTTGGAGAGAGCTATCTGCGTGACAAAATGCAGGAAGTCATAGACAGAGAAGGTCTGCCGGATGTGGTATTTCACAGTCTGCGTCATACGAGTGTAACGTATAAACTAAAACTGAGCGGAGGAGATATCAAAGCAGTGCAGGGAGATTCAGGACATGCACAGGCAGATATGGTAACAGAAGTATATGGACATATTCTGGATGAAGACCGTAAGAAAAATGCACAGCTAATCGAGGATGCATTTTATAAGAAAGAAAATCTGAATCCGGATATGAAGCGGACGGATACAGGAAAGAAGAAAATCGAAGTGCCGGATGGAATTGATGCAGAGGCACTTATGAAGGTGCTGAACAATCCGGAAATGGCAGCTTTGCTGGCAGGACTGGCAAAGGGTGTAACAGTATAACGAAGAGAGTAAATAGCAATATACATTTCTAAAATGAGGTGTCTGCTAAATGACCGTGATTGCGTGTGCAATGAGCAGAGAACTGATACTTAAATCTATGGTAGAGAAGTTGAGAGATTTTTATGATTTCATAATCATTGGATGTATGCCATCTCTTGGAATGATGACAATTAAAGCATGCAGCTTTTCTCATCCTTTGGGATGATTTACATTCCGAAACAAACACGTATAATATAATTTAAGAAAGATTGCGAAAGGCTTATAGCAATCTCGCTCTGTATCAAAAGGAGGGAAGAAATGACCAAAAATATTATCATAAAGACCTCCGTTCAGAAACGGTTTGACAGCTTCATGATGCATGGTAGAGTCCTTTTTTTCAGTGCGCCTTGCGGCTTTGGGAAGACCGTACTGGCGGACGCACTGCTGCGCGGTCGGAACGTGCTGCGGCAAAGTGCGGCAGACCCAGACTGTGCGATTCCACCGTCAGAGCAGGATTGGGACATTCTGCTGATTGACGATCTTCAGCTCATGCAGGAGGAAGCCGGGCAGCACGCTCTTTGCGAACTGATTCGCTCAAGTCCGGAGCGCCGTTTTGTGCTGC
>Ga0129310_1003079_pt1 | contig 11220 bp, 16 predicted proteins | sample Go1ome_2_FD_94433 | JGI IMG/M metagenome (GOLD analysis project Ga0129310, IMG submission 94433) | Western lowland gorrila individual fecal microbial communities from Wisconsin, USA - Go1022A metagenome | ecosystem: Host-associated > Mammals > Digestive system > Large intestine > Fecal | place...
ATGGATACCGTCAGGTCGGTTTCATCCTTGACCGAGGATACTTCAGCAAGGAAAACGTCCACTTCATGGATAAGAGCGGTTACGAGTTCATCATTATGATGAAAGGGATGAAATCTCTGGTCCGTGATCTTGTCCTGTCGGTCAAAGGCAGCTTCGAAGAAAAGCGTGAGTTCAGCCTGCGTGATTACAAGGTGAACGGTATCACCGTGAAGCACCAACTGTATCCTTCGGATGAGAAGGAGCGCTACTTCCACATTTACTATAACGAACGGAAGCAGACTTCCGAACGAGAGAATGTAGAAGAAAAGATCGACCGGATGGCATTGTTCCTTCAGGAGCATCAGGGAATGAAGCTGGATCTTGGGAAGGAATTCCGCAGGTACTTCGATCTGATCTTTTATCATGAAGGTCAGGATGACGAAAAGTTCATGTATGGTCGGGAACGTTATCAGGTCATTGATGAGGAGATATCCCTCTGCGGGTACTTCGTCATCATTACATCCGAGAAGATGACTGCAGCGGATGCCCTCGATCTCTATAAGAGCCGGGACGCATCCGAGAAGCTGTTCAGGGAAGATAAAACCTTCCTTGGCAACAGAACCATGCGCTGCCAGACCAATGAGGCGCTGCATGCAAAGATCTTCATCGAGTTTGTAGCACTGATCATCCGAAACCGGATGCACTTCCTGCTCAGGGAGCAGATGCTGAAAACGCATCACAAAGAGAACTACATGACCGTGCCTGCCGCGATCCGCGAACTTGAAAAGATCGAAATCGTGCGGCACATCGATCACGAATACTCACTGGATTACGCAGTGACGGCAACGCAGAAGTCGATTCTGAAAGCATTCGACCTGTCCGAGACAAATATCCGTAAGCAGGCTGCGGGCATCAATGAAGATCTTAAGTCCTGCAATACGAAGGAGGCATAGTAGTGGCACGCAGAAAACTCAGTATCGATGACAAGATCGAACAGCAGAAACTGGTCGTATCCAAAGCCAAGGACAGGTATGAAGCAGAACTCGAAGAGCTCAATCAGCTGATGAAAAAGCGTGATGAGCTGCGGAACAAAGAGCTGCTTCAGGCCATCGAACAGAGTAAGCATTCATTCGAGGAGATCATAGATTTCCTCAACACCGATGACTCCCAGAATTAAACCAGGAAGCCATCGAGAGTTAATTTTTCAGGAAGTTCACATATGTAAATGGAGTGCAATCCGTCGTATGGAGGAAGACAGGATTGTATTCATCAAATTCGGCTCACATGATAGTCTTCCAGAATAAATATGCATAGTGGCAAATTGATTGACAATTCGAAACGAAAACGAGAAAATACGTGGTTTTGTTTTGCTTTGCAATGAAGCCTGTGACTATAAAACAATCGTAAATAAATACAAAATGTATATTTATCACGATTTTTGTGCTACACTTGCCTCAGGAGGAAGAAATGATGAGTATTTTTTTGTTGAGCCTTGAATTGTGCGGAGTGAAGAACATTGAGAAACCCATCTCATTTCGTTTTTACAAGAGGACCATATCGAAAAACTTCAATGCGCAAGACTACCGGGTGAAGTCAATTTACGGAGAAAATGGCGTAGGGAAAACTGCAGTGATCACAGGAGTTAAGATTCTGCGTGAACTGATTCTGAATGCCGGATATCTTAGTGATTCCAAAACACAGAAAATGCTGCAAAATCTGGTGAATAAGACAACGCAGTATCTGGAGATTACAGTAGAGTTCCTGAACAATATAGAAGGAAAAAGCGAAATTGTAAATTATCATGTCAGCGTGGAAAATCACCCGGAAGAGGGGGGATATGTTATCAGCAGGGAAGATTTGACAGTGAAACCAAGATCAAATCCCCAGTCGACCGGACAAATGATCTATGCTGTGGAAAATGGCGAAATATGTTCCGTAGCAGGCAAGAAAGGTGATGCAGAGAAAATCCGAACAGTTACAGCAAATCTACTGCTCCAGAGGAGCATGATATCCTTGTTCCCTAGAATCTATCATAGAACGGAGAACAGCAGATTTGTTTTACGTTTGATTGATGTAGCTTATTTTGCTGCGTCTATTAAGGCTTATTTGAATGAGGAAGACCGGCATGACCGCTTTTTCCTGAACCAGTCTATGCAAAATATGCTGAATCTTGCGGAGGATGCGGAGGTGAAATGGCGAGACTTTCTTCGAAATATGAAACGGCAGATGCAGGGAAGCGTACTGAAAGAATATGTATCTAAAAGCGAATTTGAGGAATATGAGAATCAGATAGAAAGATTGGAGCAGTTTCTGAAAAAGTTTAAGCCGGACCTTCAGGAAATTCTTATTGATCGGACGGAGGATGGAGATGTCTATCGGTGCACACTGAATTTTGATTATGGAGGTTACAAGATTAATGAAGAGTTTGAAAGCACCGGTATTAAGAAACTGATGCGAATATTCGAGAGCTTTGATTTTGCAAGTTCGGGTGGCATTGTGTTTATTGATGAATTGGACGCCAATATCAATGATGTATATCTGTGTAAGTTAATTGAGTATGTGGCACAGTATGGAAAAGGACAGTTGTGTTTTACAGCCCATAATCTCAGTCCAATGCGCTTCTTGAAGCAGATGAAAAAGTCCATTGATTTTATGACTGCGGATAATCGCGTGATCTCCTGGAATGTCAATGGAAACTTTGCACCGGAGAATCAGTTCCGGGACGGGATGATTGAGGGATGCCCGCTAAATATAGAGGCCAGCGATTTTATTGGAATCTTTGGGAGGGAATGACGAGGTGCAGATACTCTTTTGCCTGGAAACAAACCAGAATGCGGATACTGACTGGGTATATATACATGAAACGATTGAACAGTTTTACGTATATAGGAAAGTTCGCCTTCGCCCTGTCTATATGGGAACAAAGATGAATCTTCTGCAGTCCAAGGTACAAAAGAAAATCGGAAGATGCACAAAAGAATATACAGGAGAGACCGTGGTTGTGGTATGCACGGATACAGATTGTTATGATACGGACTGCATGCAGAAAGAAGACAATGAGAAGATAAATGCCTTTTGCCAAGCACATCAGTACAAATACATATGGTTTTGCAGAAAGATTGTTGGAAAGAAAAGTCTATTAAAACTTTATCATACCAAATATACATGACGAATCCGACTACGGCAACTCAAAGTGAGAACCCGATTCAGCATGGAACATGCAGGATGATTCTTGATGGCGATAATTCCAGAATAAGTGGGAAGTATTGGACTTCCAGCAATACCACTGGTGATATCGAATGGGCGGCTGAGCAATCTCAGGAATGATGTGCGATCTTTGAGGACTCAAAATAGCGAGGTCGATAACGTGTGTCTCAAGGATGGAGGGCCGCATGAAGATTAGTAAAATACGAGTACAAAATTATAAGTTGCTGAAAGATGTGTGCGTTCCAACGAACCCAGACATCAACGTTTTTGTGGGCGAAAACGATGCTGGCAAGAGTACACTTCTTGAGGTTATATCAATCATAACGTCTGGCAAGCTGAACGGATACGCTTTTAGCAGGCAGATCAAGGACAATATGTTCAATATAAGATGTCCGCAATGCGTATATAGCCTCTCTCAAGGATACAAAGCCATCTGTCCCGCCTCAAATAATCATGGAGGCCTATTGTGAAGACGGTGATGCACAGTATAGAGGCAGTAATAACTCCTTGAGTGAGGATATTTCTGGAATCCGCGTAGTCGCAGAATTTGATAGTCAATACGCCAGTGTATACACAGACATGCTTGAAGCAGGCGAAGTGAAAGATATACCTGTTGAGTTTTATCGTGTCGATTGCAGATATTTTAGCGGAGAACCAGTAAGTTACCGCTATTGTCCTATAAAATCTATTTTCGTTGACACTACACGGAAAGATTACACCGGCGTGGTGGATAGATTTGTATCGGAAAATATCACTCAATACCTTTCGCCAGAAGATCAGGTTGATCTGAGCATTGCCTATAGAAAAGTACGCGCCAACTTTAGTGACAGTGGCACCATCACAAAGCTCAACGAGGAATTAAAGAAAGGCCAAGCACTCAATGGAAGGGTATGTTCTCTTGAGCTTAGAGAAAATGATGTAGATGAATGGAAGCGCCAGATGGCGATTTCGATTGATACTATTCCATTCGAGCAAATCGGATTTGGAACCCAAAACACAATAAAGGTTGAGCTTGCGATTGCTCATGATGACAGAAGAAACAGGGCACGATGGAGTATTTTTGATTGCAAAGAAAGATGCCTCTAAGTACTTTGAATTCTTTCTACCGCAGGAACTTAGATTCGATAAAAAAACAGTCGATACATGTGGATATAATGTTGTGAATTTTGGCGAGTGTAAAGGGAAAACATATCCTCGTTGCTTAATTCACGCCAACAAAACATTTATGGACTTTCTAAAAGGGAAAACACTGAAAGCTCCTGAAAAATACTATGTAGCTGTCACAAGAGCAAAATACAGCAACGCCATTGTTGTAGATTCATTGTTTGGTGCGACCGGATTTGAAAAATGTAAGATAATGCTTGGAGGTCAGGAGATTGAGGCAGAGAAGTTTATTTTTAGTTGATTTCTTCCGCGTCAACAGTAAGATTTCGCAGGATATAAAGACTCCATTTAAACTGGATGGAATTACAAGAGTTGACGATACACCTGTCCACAAAGCTGTACGAGAGGCTTTGGCTACCTGCCTTGTGAATGCTGACTTTTACCTGCCCCGGGGAATAGTGATTAAGAAAAATGTAACAGATGCTTCTTGGTGGCGTTTCAGATCCGCGAAACAAGAATCTGATGAAAATGTTTAATTTGCTTGGAATTGGTGAACGAGCTGGAGGAGGAATCCCTGATATTTATCAGGTGTGGGCTGATCAGGGGTGGAACAGTCCGGTTGTGGAAGAATTTTATAACCCTGATCGGACCAGATTATCGCTTGATTTTGATTTCAGGCCAAAACAAGCGAAGAAAACAAGCGAAGAAAGCAAGCGAAGAAAACAAGCGAAGAAGAGCGGAGGCTAATTATATAGCTATCAGGAAATATTTGAAGGAACAAGGATTATCAAAAACCAACGATATTGCTGCTGCAATTGAACTAAGTCCTGCCCGGACAAGAGTTTTGTTAAAAGAAATGTCGGATGTTTCTCTTCTGCGGCAGGCGGACGAACCGGATCAAAGGACTGATCTGGGAAGGCAACAGATTTTTGTTGTTACATAAAAGGCCGGAGGATGGCACATTTTCCTGACCAAGAACTCCGGAGGAAGCTGCGCAGTTGACGCCAGAGCAGTACAGGCAGTTGATGATGGGACTGAATCCTCTGTGTCCGTAGATCCGGGATGTTCAGCCAGCCCAGTGTTACAAAACCTGCTGTTGACGAAAAATCAGCGGCGTTTTCCGCACCAAGGCGCAGGATTTGATGTTTACGAATAAACTATAGGAGGTCACATAACATATGAAAACAGATAAGACTATGTGTGGAAGCAGAGAATTAGAATTTGCCATCTTCTGTATTGAAAATGTTGCATCAAAGCTTCATGTAGACGCACAGAAAGTATATACTGCGCTGACCGAGCAGACAGATATTTTGCAAGAATATATTATCCCGGAGTATGAGGTGCTGCACACGCAGAGTAAGGATTACATTGTGGATGATATTATCGATATTATGAAGGAAAGGGGTGTAAAGCTATGATTTTATACCACGGCTCATTTGTGGCGGTTGAACAGCCGGACCTGGCGCATTCCAGACCGAATGTTGATTTTGGAAAAGGTTTTTATGTAACACCCATCTACGAACAGGCAGAGAAATGGTGCAGAAGATTTAAGCGCCGCGGGAAAGACGGTGTTGTGTCGCAGTATGAGTTTGATGAAGAGGGATATAAGGATTTGAAGGTGTTAACATTTGATGTCTACTCAGAGGATTGGCTGGATTTTATTCTGGCCTGCAGAAGAGGGCAGGATGGCACAGATTATGATCTTGTGATCGGCGGAGTCGCGAATGATAAGGTGTTTAATACTGTAGAGCTGTTCTTTGACGGATTAATTGATAAGGCAGAAGCTATTAACAGGCTGCAATACGAAAAGCCGAATCTGCAGATAGCTTTTCGAACAGTGAAGGCACTTTCCTATCTGAAATTCGAAGGGGGTGTAAAGCTATGAATGCAAATCCGATTCTCTTACAGAAGAAATATGCACGCGTGGTGGAGCTTTATGCAAAAGAGAATGGCATCTCGTTGGAGGAAGCCCTGGACGTTTTTTACCGTTCCGTGCTGTATAAACTCATGAGCGAGGGAGTATCAGACATGCATTGTATGAGTGACGAATATCTTGTCCGGGAGCTGGAAGAAGAAATCAAGAATACAAAATAAATTGATAGATCGGTGTTGGTGCAATGGCCCTTTTCATCCGACTCATTTTTGGCCCTTTTTACCCGGCCCAAAATGACCCAAATCACCCGACTCTAACAACCTGAAGAAGGGCAATACCGAAATCTGTGCGGAGTACATCCAGAAAGCTGTTGGAGGGGATCTTTTTGAAATTCAGACAGTGGAGGATTATTCCAAAGATTATCACACATGCACAGAAGAAGCTGCACAGGAAATAAAAGTCAATGCAAGACCGGAGCTGACACAGTACACCGTAAAACTGGCTTCTGACAACGGCGTCGAATATGACGAAGTCGAAGAGAGGACCGGCAATGCGGTCGTGGATTTTGAGAGCTATTTCGGTGTACAGAAAAAAGTGTTCGAGCAGGCAGCATGATCTCATGCTGCACTGCCGGCAGGGGAGCATATGAAAGTGGCCGATATGTGTAAACAGATGAATAAGGAGGTTTGATATGCTGCTTTTCTCGACAATACTTGAAATAAACGAGACGTTCACAAAAGAAAAATTCATAGAGCTTGTCATTACATGGAACCGGGGAAGCCGGTATGAGGAAAACATCATTCCCGGGCTTGAGTGGGACGGCAGAATGAATGTGAAATACGGGGACGACCAATGTTGGTTGGAGATCGAGGAATACAGGAACAGAAACATAATAGCCGTGAGGTATGAGAATGCCGAGGAAAACGGCAGAATCTGGGACGCGGACTATATCATGAACTTTGATGAAATGAAGATGGCGGTACAGCTATACCGAAGCTATACAGGCGATGCCAGTGACTGGAATCCTGCTTTCTCCACACCGAATTTCCTTACGCTTCTGATAGACGGCGGTTATCTGAAAGATGATAACGGCCTGCCGGTGAGCTGGGAGTCATACAAAATAAATGAGGATAACGTGGAGATACTGTCGGATGTGATAAACCGAAAATCCGATTACAGACTGCCGGTGGTGTATGTTTCAAAGACGGTTTATGACCGCGATCCTGTCGATATCAGAAAGATGGCGGAAAGGCTGAAAGGAGTGGCGCATGTCCTAGAGCAGGAAAGCCGGAGCTGTGACAGAAACCTTAGGAAAATGACTGACAGCCGTAACGAATATTACGGAGCGGTCGGAATCTATTATCCGAACAAGACCGTCTGGCCGAAGAGATTCCTTTATCATAAATACGATATGAAAGACAGCGCTATGATGGAGAAGATCATACGCAGGGTGATGATGTACAGCAACCGTCAGCAGGTGAATGACCTGTATACCTGGTACGGAGTCCTGAATTCCATCTCTGGCGACCGCCTGGCAAGCCAGAGAAAGGAACGCGAAGAAGCCGAGAAAGAAAGAGATCAGGTATTTGACGAGTTCGACGGCGAACTGACGGAAGCGCAGAAACAAAACGATGACCTGATGAAGGAAAACGCTGTGCTACGGTCGGAGGTTGCCGGGCTGAGAAACAAACTGAATGATCTGGACGAGGAGCCTGTCCTGATTGCCGGAGATGAAGATGACCTGTATCCGGGAGAGATCAAGGATATAGTTCTGTCGATTCTGGATAAGGAACTGAAGAACGGCGTCGCTAAGAACAGTAGAAGGGAGCATATACTCAGGGATCTGCTCGAAAATAATGATTATCAGGAAATATCCAAAAAGAAAGCGGATGATCTGGCCAGAATGCTGAACAACTACAATGGCATGACAAAAAAGACGAGAAGCGCACTGGAGGATTTCGGATTCCAGATCAAGGAGGACGGGAAACATTACAAACTGATCTACCAAGGAGACAGCCGATACAACACCACTCTGGCGAAAACACCGAGCGACACAAGAGGCAGCAAGAATATGGTTCATGAAATCCAAAAATCTATGTTGTAAAAATAAAAAAACTGTCCGCACAGGAGATGGCTCCGGAATGGAGTCCTGCGGACAGGACAATTTAATGTCGATAAAAGGGAAGGCAATTTACAAGGGCTTCGGCAACCAGTGTCGAATCGATTTAATCGGCAAAGGCATCCAGGAAGAGAAGCGTTTCTATGGCCGAAAAAATGGATGCTAAGTCAGTTAATCAGGTCTTTAGAGATTATTATCGTGAAAAGCTGTGGGCAGAGCATGCACGAGATTTCAATTAACACTATTGGTGATTTGATCTCTGCGCCAGAAGGAAAATTGAAACAGGCAAAATATATAGCAGATGTACGAGCCAGAACGATAAAAAATGCTGGGATTGCAGCTGTGTGCGAGTACTTGCTAGGGTAATAATGTCTCCCGCACGCATAACTATTAATGCCCCGTATAGCTATCGGAATTGCCTATTGATAGCATCCCCTGATAGCTTTTTGATAGCAGAAAGTCGGATACCCCATAGGATTGGGATAACAGGTATCAAACAAAGTCAAAAGGAATCAAAGGCTCTATACAAAAAAGTTTAGAGCGTGTTTCTACTTGGCGAGTGATAATCATTGCGGCCTGCCGAGCAAAGCGTATATACTATATATGTGCCGTAGAAAAAATACGGACGTAATGGATAAAAAATACAAATTGCTATTGAGAAAGGCAGGTAGGAGAGAAAACCATGCTGATCAGATTTGAAGTGGAGAATTTTAAAAACTTCCAGAACAGGATTATTTTGGATTTTTCGAGACCGTCCAGCTATGAATTCAACCAGGAAGTCATTTCGCAGAAATATGGCTGCATCACGAAGGGAATTGCATATGGGCCGAATGGGAGTGGTAAATCGAATCTTGGATTGGCCTTGTTTGATATCGTGACCCATTTAACAGATAATAATGTGATTTCTGAGCGATATATCTTGTATAGTTGTCTGAATAATAAGAAAAAGAAAGTTAGCTTTAAGTATACTTTTCGATTTGATGACAGTGAATTAGTCTATGAATATGCTAAGCAAAGCATGCGCCAGCTGTTGAGTGAACGCATAACAATTGATGGAAGAGTCGTCCTTGATTTTGATTATGGAAGCAATGATGGTGGTTCCGTGCTAAAAGGATCCGAAAATTTGAATCTTTCGGCCAATAAGAATGATCAGATCTCAAGGGTGAAATATGTTATTGGGACTGCACTTTTGGAAGATAATAAAGAAAATCGTGTTTTCCTGAAGTTTGCTGATTGGGTTAACCACATGTTGCTGTTTTATTCTTTGGATAGCCGGAGATATGAAGGTTTCTCTGTTGGAACAGAGAGCATTTCCAAGGGGATTATTGAAAAAGGAAAATTGAGCGATTTTGAAAATTTTTTGAGGAAGAATGGCATAGGCTACTCGCTGGTAGAGCGCATGGATGGAAAGGGAGAACCTCAAATTTACTGCAAGATGCTGTATGGGGAAGTTGATTTTTTTGAACTAGCTTCTACAGGAACCAGTTCTTTGGCATTGTTTTATTACTGGTATATCCAAATGGAAAAGGCGTCCTTTGTCTTTATTGATGAATTTGATGCGTTTTATCATTTTGAGCTGGCACAGGTGATGGTGCAGCTATTACGGGGAATGAAGGAGACACAGGTCTTTCTTACAACCCACAACACGGATCTGATGTCAAATGATCTGCTACGGCCGGATTGCTATTTTCTGATTGGCAGTGACAGAATTGTGTCCCTGACGGATGCTACGGATAAGGAACTGAGGAAAGCGCATAATCTACAGAAGATGTATAAAGCGGGAGCATTCCATGAAAAAGGCTAACATTGCAGTGATTGTGGAGGGAGAGAATAGGGAACCCGCGATTGTTCGGAACATGCAGTCTTTCTTCTTTAAGGGAGAGCAGATCAAAATTATTACGCTGCCTGCTGCTCAGAATATCTATATGCTTTGGAAGATTCTAAAGGAAGATGATTTTGAAACGGATATCATTGAAATCCTTCGGGAGTCCAGTGAAAAGTCTGCAGAGGAACTGCGTGATTTTTCCAGAGATGATTTTTCGGAAATATATCTGTTTTTTGATTATGACGGACACCAGATGAACCTTCCTGCCGAAGAGAACGGAGAGACCGTTCTTGATGAAATGCTTCGTTCTTTTGATAATGAGACAGAAAATGGGAAGCTTTACCTCAGTTATCCGATGGTGGAGGCTCTGCGTGATATTGGAGAACGTGGTTGTGCGGGAGTGACTGGCTGTGAAATCAGTTTGACAGAGTGCGCAGAATATAAGAGAAGCAGTGCGGAGAATATAAGAACTTCACAAATCAGCCAGTATCAATTTTCGGATTGGGAAACGGCACTGGAATTTTTTGCGATGCGTGTATCCTGTCTTTTTGAACGTGAAGAGGTGTTTACATATCAGGATTACAAGCGAATTGTTTCGCCGCTGGAAATATACAGGAAGCAACGGGAACGGCTAAGAGATGACAGAATTTTTGTTTTAAGTGCATTTCCTGAATTTCTGCTGGATTATCAGAAGGGATCCTTCTGGAGGAGCAAGGTGAAGAAAAAGCATAATTACAGGTCTTTTTGTCAACAGAGAGAGGGAAACAAATATACTGAAGGTTAATTCTTCTGAAAAAGGACTATAAAGATTGCTCCACGATCTCCAAGGAGGTTCGTTCCCACATGGTTTTCAGGAAGACTGGTGTTTACGGACGTCCGTTCAACGACTGTGTGGGGCGCAAGACCTGTCAGTTTTCCGGTGTCTGTGATGTCTGCCCCGAGGGCAAGGCGCGTACCCGCTTCTGTTCTGCCTGTGGCAAATGCACCGACCACTGCATCATGTATGAGAAGGAAAAATGTCCCAGGCTCGCCAAACCTCCGTATGTCTGCAACGGCTGCCCTGATAAGCGGTACTGCACACTTGAAAAATGCATCTACGATGCTGCAGCAGCC
>Ga0129310_1003080_pt1 | contig 11211 bp, 14 predicted proteins | sample Go1ome_2_FD_94433 | JGI IMG/M metagenome (GOLD analysis project Ga0129310, IMG submission 94433) | Western lowland gorrila individual fecal microbial communities from Wisconsin, USA - Go1022A metagenome | ecosystem: Host-associated > Mammals > Digestive system > Large intestine > Fecal | place...
GTGTGCAGAACCTCACCACTGACAGCCGCTGGTTCGGCATAACCTACGAGGCGGACGTGGATTCCGCCAGGGAGACCCTCATAAACTGCATAAACGCCGGAGTTTATCCGGCTCCGCTCTGGAAATGACAGATCATTAAGAGGAGGCGATCACCATGCTTATAGTACCGTTAGAAAACGTCACAGAGGGAATGGTGCTTGAAAAGGACGTGGCTTCCACATCGGCGAAGGACTACAAGACCCTGCTGATGAAGGGCACGATGATCACCCGCGAAATGATCGACCTGCTGAAAAGCAAGGGTATCAAGACCATAACCATAAAGGGCGGCGACGAGCCCAAGGAGGAGAAGAAGCCGGAGCCTGTGCTCTCCGCGGCGCAGAAAGCCGAGGAGATAAAGAACCAGCACATCGGCAGGGCGCTGACCGAATTAAGCTCGGTGTTCGAAAACGAGGGCGAGATAAAGGAGCTGACCAGGAAGTCCATACAGCAGGTAGACAGCATCGCGGACGATATCCTGGTGGACATCGGCAACGACTCCTCCTACCTGGGAAACCAGATGATCGCGCTCCAGAACTACGATGACTATACATACAAGCACTGCCTGCGCGTAGCCATGCTTTCAACGAGCATCGCGAACGAGCTGCACCTCCCGCAGCATGACATCAAGGAGGTCATCGTAGCGGCTCTGCTGCATGATATCGGCAAATCCAACATAGACCACGAGATAATCGTAAAGCCCGGAAAGCTCACGGACGAGGAGTTCGAGAAGATAAAGCAGCACCCGTACATCGGCTATGAGATACTCAAGCGAACCGGGGGCTACAGCGCGAATATCCTGTCCGGAGTGCTGTTCCACCAGGAGAAGTTCGACGGCTCCGGTTATCCCACGGGACTTGCAGGCAGGAAAATACCCCTCATCGCAAGGATAATCACCGTGGCTGACGTGTTCGACGCGCTGACGTCAAACCGTCCATACCGCCGCCCCTGGTCGGTGGCGGAGACCGAGGAATACATGCTCGGCGGCTGCGGAGTGCACTTTGATTACGACGTGGTCGCGGCGTTCCTGCGGTCGTTCAATCCGTATCCGGTGGGGACCATGGTTTCGCTGTCGGACGGGCGGCACGGCGTCGTGGTGCGGCATAATACGAACGTACTGCGGCCTGTCGTAAGGGTCTACGGCGCCGGTGCCGGCGAGGAGATCGACCTCAGCAACGACTTCCGCTATCTGTCGCTGATGATAACCGGAATATTCAGCGGAAATTACACAAACTAAAGGAACACCGGAACGCCGGAGAGCGGCTGTGCGAAACGATATACAGGTGTTCAGTAAGGAGAAACGAAATGGTAGTAATCGAAATGGAAAACGGAAAGAAGATCAAGCTGGAGCTTTATCCCGACAAGGCTCCCATCACAGTTGAGAACTTTCTGAAGCTCGTTAAGGACGGATTCTATGACGGACTGATATTCCACCGCGTTATCAAGGACTTCATGATACAGGGCGGCGACCCGCAGGGCACCGGAATGGGCGGCGCCAAGGACAAGATAAAGGGCGAGTTCCTTATGAACGGCGTACCCAACGACCTCAAGCACGAGCGCGGCGTGATATCCATGGCAAGGGCGCAGAACCCGAATTCCGCAAGCTCGCAGTTCTTCATCTGCCACAAGGACAGCTTCTTCCTGGACGGCCAGTACGCGGCGTTCGGAAAGGTCGTTGACGGTATGGATACGGTCGATGAGATCGCATGCGTAAAGACCGACTACAACGACAGACCGCTGAACGACTGCAGGATGAAGCGCGTTTACGTTGAGGACTGAATGAATAATAGCGGGCGGATTCAATATCCGCCCTGTTTCTTTCCGCGCTTGTGCATAGAAAATAAATGCGGGATACCTGCATGAGCATCGGGCAGGTAGTAATTAAATGCCCTTGCGTTGTTTTTTGATTTGTTCAATTTGTCCAGTTTTCCCGCACAAAATAATCGTATTTTGTCCATAATCCGGGTATAATTTGACTTTTCCCCGCAGTTGCTATTGACAAAAACGACGTTTTATAGTATCATTAAATAATAGGGGTATAAGCAGTTTTTTGCCAGTTCCCCGCTTAACGATATGTCGCACGCGCCCGTACCGCGCGTCGCTGCAAATAAGGTCACCTCTAAAAACCTCATGTGAGCGAAAATGTGCAGTGCGCACCATCTTCGTCGTCAAACCTCCTCGTAAGGCATACAGCCTTACTTCGTCGGCTTTCCTAGAATCTGGCACACCCTGCCCATTTTTGCTTTTCACACCGGTTTTTAGAGATTCCCATAAAAGAGGTCTTTAAATGCGCTTTGGCAGTGTCGAATTCTTCAAGGTGCTGATAAAAACAGTACTCTGCATCATTTTCTTCGCTCCGCTGGTGACGTGCGTCGTGCTCGCTGTGCTCCTATGGAACAGCAACGCAAGGCAGGCTGCATTAGCCGAGGATAACCAGAAGCTTGAATACTACGCCGCTATCCTCAGCGGCGAGCGTGAGCCTACAGTCAGCGGGTTCTACGATATCTACGCCCGCAGCGGGCTTTCCGACCAGGAGCTTATAGACTATATCCAGAACGGAAAGGATACCCAGGCGAACGTCGGCGCTCCGGCTTCCGGGGATAATTCCAGCGCTCCCGCGTCAGAGCCGCAGCCCGATACCGAGCAGGCTCCCTCAACGGAGGAAACATCGGGATCCGCCGACGCTCCGGAAACCGCGGAGCCTGTCAGTCCCTACGCCGATATCTACCCGGAAATGACCGTAATTCCCGTTGCTGACGAGGAGCTCGTGCGCGAGGAGAACACCGTGTACCTTACGTTCGACGACGGTCCGTCCGACCATACCTACAGCATCCTCAGCTATCTTGAGCAGTATAACATAAAGGCAACGTTCTTTGTCGTTCCATCCCGCACTGAGGGCTGCTACGCCAAGCTCAGGGCCATCGCGGACGCAGGGCATTCCATCGGCGTGCACAGCGCTTCCCATGTTTACAAGGATATTTACGCTTCCGTGGAGGACTATCTTGAGGATTTCCACGAGGCGTGGGATATGATCTACGAGGCTACCGGCATAAAGACCAGTATATTCCGGTTCCCGGGCGGCAGCGTGAACGATTTCAACGCCGACACCCGCGACCATATTATCCAGGAAATGACCCGCCGCGGCTTCCATTATTTCGACTGGAACGTTGACAGCAACGACGCCGGCGGCGCAAACTGGACGGATATGTATAATTCGATCCCCAAGGATATCGCCGGGAATTACCGCTCCGTCGTGCTGATGCACGACTCCGCTTCCACGCCGAATACGGTGCTGGTGCTGGGCGATGTGCTCCAGGTGCTGGTCAACGAGGGATATAAATTTGATAAGATAAATAACGACACACGTCCGGTACAGTTCACCGGGCCGTACGCGTAATGACCGGAGAGGCTCCGGCTGAAAAGAAAGGAATTAAAAATGGGTATCAAGGACAACTTTTCACAGGCGGTAAAGGAACTGTGGAAAAAGGACGGTCTTGAGGAAAACGGGGAAAACAAGACCGACAGGAGCGCTCAGCCCACTGAGCTTGACAAGTACCTTTCGGAGGGAGCGCAGCAGCCCGCTCCGCAGCAGGCTCCCGCGCAGCCGGAGCAGCCTGTTCAGCCGGCGCAGACCGCACAGCCCTCCCAGGGCGCGCAGAATGCGCAGGGCGTTCAGCAGCCCCAGCCGGACAACGGCTACCAGTTCAGCGGCGGACAGCAGGGCGCGGCAGATAACGCGGGCGTACCGCTGGAAACTCCGTACTACCGCCAGCAGACCCAGAACAACGCAGGTACTGCATATCCCGGCGCGGCAGAAGCGCAGAACTCCGGATTTGCGGGGAATAACGCCGGATTTGGCGGAAATAATTTTGGTGGAGGGAACGGCGGCAATGGCGGCTATGTTCCTCCCTCATCTGCGGGAAGATCCGTAGACGCTCCCAGCGACACGGACGAAGTCACCGTGATATCCAGAAACACCATCATCGACGGCAACGTGCGCAGCCTTGCGAATATGCAGGTCGATGGCAACATAAAGGGCAACGTTGAGACCACCCGCGACATAGAGATGTCCGGCAAGGTGGTCGGCGACATCAAGTGCAACAACGCCAACATGAATTCCGCTGCCATGCAGGGAAATCTCAACCTCAAGGGTAAGATACGCATGGATCGGGATACAATACTTATCGGCGACCTCACGTCGCAGTACGCCGACGTGAACGGCAGAATAAGAGGAAAGCTCGAGATCGGCGGAAAGGCGGAGCTGAAGCGCGACGCCATCGTTTTCGGCGACATCAACGCTTCCACCATCGCAGTAACGGACGGAGCAATAATCCAGGGTTATGTCAACACGACCTTCCTTTCCAAAGAGGACAGCCGCAGCGTATTCCCCGAGGCTATTTCCTTCGACAGCAAGAATACCGCGGACAAGGCTTGAGTTTTTTCCGGGAAAGGCAGCAGCACTGAATGAGCACTAAAAAGAACCAGAACAACGCACCGCTTATCGCGACAATAGTAATTGCGGCACTCGCCGCGGCGGCCGCCATCGGCGCGGTCATCATGCTCAACCTCCCGTCCGGAAACGGCGGCGGGGAGAGCGTACCGCATACAGTCAATTCAAACGTGGACACCTCCTACCTCACTCAGGAGTACCGCGACGAAGCAGGACTTGCGGCGCATGACCTGCTGGACGACAGCCACGAGATACTCAGACTGTTCGTAACCGAGGGTCTGCACCACAACGACGAGCCTTACGGCAACCTGCCGGAGGACGGTTACTACACCGTAAACAATGTTGACTACGACCTCCAGAAGATACAGGACCTCGTGCGCTCCGTATACACGGAGGACGAGGCGGAGAGAGTCCTCACCAATATAGACGGCAACGGACTGACAGTCTATGCGAACCGCAAGATACAGCAGCGCGCGGAAACTACCGCCGCTCCTGAAGGCTCCACCGCTGAGCCGGACGATACCGTAAGATACGAGACCGTCGAGGTGCTGGGCATAAGCTCGGATTTCACGGCGGATCCCTCAAAGAGCTGGGTGAGCTGCTCCATCTCCATCGAGTACGTCGAGGAGGGCAAGTGCGAGCTTACCGTAGGTCTTTACGACCAGCGCCAGGACACCGCGATACCGGGTACCTCCGAGGCAGGCCAGACCGTCAGTGAGCCGGACGCCACCGTCACCATGAACATGGTAAAGACCGAGGACGGCTGGCGCCTTGACAAGTTCGTCACCAGATAATGAGCGATAAGAAAAGCCCCTTCGCGGCTTACGCGGTCGCAAGCCAGTTCGCGTTCGTGATACTGGCGCCGCTGCTGGTGTTCATCGTCGGCGGGCATTATCTTGTCGAGCGCTACGGTCTGCCGGACTGGGTGATGGTGGTCTGCATAATTCTGGGCGTTCTCTTCATGATAGGCGGCGCTGTGAACCACCTCATGAAGATGATAAGGCTCTACGCAAAGGATGACAAGTCCAAGTACCGCCGCTACTACAGCGACCGCAGCGACAACGACTACTACGACGACCACAGCCATCAGTGAGGTGCGAATGTCCGCAAAAAGATACAACGTCATACGGCAGGAGCTGCGCGATATGCGTCCCTGGCTCCTGGCAATCAACGCAGTGTATTTTGCGCTGCTCATCGTGCTTTTCTTCGCGTGCGGGTTCGATTATACGCTGCTCATCGGCGGCGTGTGGGGGAACATCGCAGGAATAGGGAACTTCTGGCTGATGGGAGTTTCCGCTGAAAACGCTCTGCGGCACGGCAGCAAGTCCGCTCAGCGTTATATGAACACGCTGTACTGCGTCAGGTATCTGGGTCTTTTCCTGGTGATGACCGCCGCAGCGCTGCTGCCTTTCGTCGATCTTCTTTCCGCCGCAGTGCCGCTGTTCTTTCCGAGGGCAGTCATTACAGTGAAGTCCCTCTGGGAAACGCGCACAAGGCGGAAATAGATACAGGATCTCCCGTCCCGCGCGGCGTCACCGCCGCCCCAGGAGCAGGGGATGTCCACAGGTGCTCCACGGAGCGCCGCGGCATACCGTCCGACGATATGCCGACGAATAATCCAAAGGAGGAATGATAAGCTATGCCAGCAGCTTTGCTATTGGCGTCAGAGGGCGGCTTCACCGTCACCGGACCAAAGGTCATCACGAGCTTTGAGCTGTTCGGTATAAAGTGGAACCTCACCGAAACAGTTTTCATTCAGTGGATAGTCATGCTTATCCTGCTGATAGTCATGCTGATACTGACGCACAAGCTCGAGGTGATACCCCGGACAAAGCGACAGGCGGCGGCAGAATGGATCGTGACCTTCGCCAGAAATATGGTGGATACCACTATGGGTCCCAAGTACAAGGGATACACCACATATATCGGCGCACTTCTCTGCTTCCTTCTGCTGAACAACCTTATGAGCCTTTTCGGGCTCAAGAACCCTACCTCCGATATCTCGGTGACCGGCGCCATCGCACTCATCACGTTTGCACTGACGCAGATAAACCGTGCAAAGACCGGTAAGTTCAAGGGTTATTTCCACGCATTCATCGAGCCTATGCCGTTCATGCTACCGTTCAACATCATCGGCGAGATCGCAAACCCGCTTTCACAGGCGCTGCGTATCTTCGGCAACATGGTCGCAGGTATGGTAATCGGCGGTCTGATCTACTTCGCGCTCGGCAACTTCGCGATTCTGATCCCCGCGATAACCTCGCTGTATTTCGACCTGTTCTCGGCGGTTATCCAGGCTTACATCTTCACCACCCTGACAATGGCGTACATCTCCGGCGCAGAGTGTGAGTGACATCTTTCGGCAAATATTCCACGGGCATTCCCGCGGATAGTATTTATAACTAAATGGAGGAAACAACAATGGAAGATATGCAGCTTTTATCCAGCGCCATCGTACTCGGTGCGTCCGCACTCGGCGCAGGCACAGCAATGATCGCAGGTCTTGGCCCTGGTATCGGCGAGGGTATCTGCGCAAGTAAGGCGGTTGAGGCTATCGGCAGACAGCCCGAGGCTTCCGGTGCAGTTACAAGAACCATGATCATCGGCGACGCGCTCGCAGAGACCACGGGTCTTTACGCACTGGTTATCGCTCTGCTTCTCCTTTATGCAAACCCGCTGTTCAGCAACCTTACCGCTCTGTTCAACAAGTAATAACGGAAGGCATATCGCATAAAGGGAGGAGTTGGAACCTATGCTGACACTTATCAGTGAAAGCGCAGCGCAGGAAGTACTGCCGCTCGTTACCATCGACCCCGGAACTATCGTTTTCACACTGATCAACACGCTGATCATCTTTATCCTGTTCAGGATATTCCTGTTCAAGCCGGTCGGAAAGGTGCTGGACAAGCGCAACGAAATGGCGGCGGCTGAGATAGCCGAAGCAAAGCGCGCCAAGGAGTCCGCAGCAAAGACCGAGCAGGAATACCTCGAGAAGCTCGCAAAGGCGAAGGAGGAAGCCGCTGAGATAATGAAGCAGGCGACCGCCCGCGCACAGCGCCGCGAGGAGGAGATAATCACCGAGGCCAATCAGAAGGCTGCGGAGATCCGGACAAAGGCGGAGGAGAACATCGAGCGCGACAGACAGCGCGCCGTGAACGAGATAAAGGACGAGATATCCGATATCGTCATCATGGCGGCGTCCAGCGTTGTTGAAAAGGAAATTTCCGCGAAGGATAACGAGGCGCTCATAAACAGCTTCCTCGAGAACGTCGGCACTGCAAAGTGACCGCCGGAGGGAGGATTTTATGAACGACAAGGCTGAAAAGGTATACGCCGGGGCGTTCTTTGAGCTATGTACGGAGGAAGCTCCGGACAGGCTGAGCGACATTCTCGGCGAGCTTGACGCGCTGGACAGGGTGTTCACCGAAAATCCGGAATTCATCAAGCTGCTTGGCACGCCGACGGTCCCCATGGACGAGAAACTCGCCATGATACGGGACATAATTTCCGGCGGCGATGTTTCGGAGCTTACGGGTAATCTTCTGTGCGTGCTCACCGAGCGCGGCAGAATGAACTGCTTCAGCGGCATTCTCAAGGATTTCCGCGCGTCGTACAACGATCATTTCAGGATCGCAGAAATAACCGTAACCAGCAGCGCTCCGCTGTCGGAGGCTGTTATCGAAAAGATAAAGGCGAAGATGACCGAAGTCACCGGAAGGACCGTTTCCATACGCGAAAAGGTAGACCCGGCGCTCATCGGCGGCGTCGTTATCGACTACGGCAGCACACGCTGGGACGGCAGTATCCGCTCAAGGCTCGCTGGTTTACGCAGGGAGCTGGGCGGCGTGATTGCCTGACAGCACGCCGGGCAGGACCGGCAGTATAACTAATAGAAAGGGATTGATTTAATGGATCTACGCCCCGATGAAATAACGGGTCTCATCAAGTCCCGGATAAAGAATTACAACTCAAAGCTCCAGCTTGCGGACGTGGGCACGGTAGTTACCGTCGGCGACGGTATCGTGCGTATCCACGGGCTTGAGAAGTGCATGCTCAACGAGCTTCTCGAATTCGAGAACGGCGTTCAGTGCATGGCGATGAACCTTGAGCAGGATTTCGTAGGCGCCGTAATGCTCGGCTCCGACGAGGACATCAAGGAAGGCTCCACCGTAAAGCGCACCGGACACATCATGTCCGTGCCGGTCGGCGAGGAGCTTCTCGGCAGAGTTGTTAATTCCCTGGGACAGCCCATCGACGGCAAGGGCGCAATTCTCGCAAAGGAAACACGCCCCATCGAAAAGATCGCATCCGGCATCATCACCAGAAAGCCTGTTACCGTGCCGCTCCAGACCGGTATCAAGGCAATTGACAGCATGATCCCGATAGGCAGAGGTCAGCGTGAGCTTATAATCGGCGACCGCCAGACCGGTAAGACTGCCATCGCTATCGACACCATAATCAACCAGAAGGGCAAGGACGTTATCTGCATCTATGTCGCAATAGGTCAGAAGAACTCCACTGTTGCCGGCGTTGTTGAGCAGCTCCGCGCAGGCGGCGCGCTGGATTATTCCATCGTCGTTTCCGCTACCGCTTCCGAGCTGGCACCGCTGCAGTATATCGCGCCCTATTCCGGCTGCACCATGGGCGAGTACTTCATGGACCAGGGCAAGGACGTCCTCGTGGTATACGACGACCTGTCTAAGCACGCCGTGGCTTACCGTACCCTCTCGCTGCTGCTGAAAAGACCGCCAGGACGTGAAGCGTACCCCGGCGACGTATTCTATCTGCATTCAAGACTTCTCGAGCGTGCCGCAAGACTCAATGAGAACTACGGCGGCGGCTCGCTGACTGCGCTCCCGATAATCGAGACCCAGGCAGGCGACGTATCCGCGTATATCCCGACCAACGTAATTTCCATCACCGACGGTCAGATATACCTTGAGAGCGAACTGTTCAACGCCGGCGTACGCCCCGCAGTAAACCCGGGTATCTCAGTATCCCGTGTCGGCGGTAACGCACAGATAAAGGCAATGAAGAAGGTCGCAGGCACCCTCAAGCTGGATTACTCCCAGTACAGAGAGTTACAGAGCTTCGCGCAGTTCGGTTCCGACCTGGATAAGGACACCAAGGACCGTCTGGCAAAGGGCGAGCGTATCGTTGAGGTGCTCAAGCAGGATCAGAATTCCCCGCTGGAGGTAGAGGAGCAGGTAGTTATCATCTACGCTGTCGTTCACAACTTCCTCAAGGAAATTCCGGTCGAGAAGGTCAAGCAGTACCAGGCTGACCTGCTGGATCACATCAAGTCCACCGACCCTGAGATACTCACAAGCATAAAGACCGAAAAGGTGATAACCCCCGAGAACGAGGAGAAGCTGAAGAGCGTCCTCACTGAGTTCGCAAAGGGCTACACCGCATAACGAAAGGAGCATTTTATGAAGCAGGCTGCTTTTGTACTCGGCATCGTTGCCACAATACTGTCCGTGATCGCCACACTCGGCGTTGCATGGCTCTACATTGAAAAGAAAGTAAGATATATCACAACGGACGATAACGTTCAGTGATCACTTTCCGCTTCCCCGGTGAGCGCCGGGGAGTGCGGAAGCTATCGGGGGTGATATTATAGCATCAGGAAATATGAAGGACATCAAGCGGCGCATAAAGTCCGTCGGCTCCACACGGCAGATAACCAAGGCGATGGAGCTGGTGTCCTCTAGTAAGCTCCGCAAGGCGAAGCAGCGCGCTGAGCAGGCGCGTCCGTACTTCAACGAGCTGTATAAGTCCATGTGCGAGATCGTTTCTGCGAACACCGATTTCTCCACAGTGTTCACGGTGAAGAGGGAGGTCAAGCACCGCCTGTTCATCGTTGTGGCGGGCGACAGAGGTCTTGCCGGAGGATATAACTCGAATATCCTGAAACTGGCGGCAGCTGCCCACGCCTCCGACCCGGAGAAGCCGAAGATAATCGCGATAGGCAAGAAAGCCATCGAGTACTTCTCCAAGCGCGATTACGATATTGTGGGCGCATATCCCACCGTCGCAGAGAACATCAAGCCCGCGCAGGCTCAGGACATCGCGGATACCGCGATAGAGCTGTTCAAGAAGGGCGAGGTGGACGACGTGCAGATATTCTTCACCATGTTCGTTTCGCAGCTGACCCAGGAGGCACAGCAGATGGCGGTGCTCCCCATGCAGACGCAGAAGCTCGAGAATTACGGCACCATGACCTACGACCCCTCCCCGGAGGCGGTTTTCGACCGTATCGTGCCGAAGTTCATGGCGAGCCTTGTTATGTGCGCCATCGTCGAAGCGTACGCTTCCGAGCAGGGCGCGCGGCGTACCGCTATGGAATCCGCGACCGACAATGCAGACGCCATGACGGAGAGTCTCTCGCTGCTGTACAACAGAGCGCGCCAGGCAAGCATCACGCAGGAGATCACCGAGATCGTATCCGGCGCGAATGCGCTTGAGTAATTACAAATAGCTATATTATTCCAAATATAACTCTTGTAAGTCATTTTCCGTAGGAAAATGATATTGAAATAACGTTTTTTTGCCACGGCTTTGCCGGGGGAAAAAACACTTCTATCCCAACCAGTGTACAGGCGACGACCTTCGGTCTTACGCAAAGCGACGACCTTCGGTCTTACGCAAAGCGACGACCTTCGGTCTTACGCAAAGCGACGACCTTCGGTCTTACGCAAAGCGACGACCTTCGGTCTTACGCA
>Ga0129310_1003084_pt1 | contig 11191 bp, 10 predicted proteins | sample Go1ome_2_FD_94433 | JGI IMG/M metagenome (GOLD analysis project Ga0129310, IMG submission 94433) | Western lowland gorrila individual fecal microbial communities from Wisconsin, USA - Go1022A metagenome | ecosystem: Host-associated > Mammals > Digestive system > Large intestine > Fecal | place...
GCTGAACGACCACCTGGATATCATCGATCCCGACGCCGAACAGCCACTTTGCCTCCATAACCTCGAGACCTTTATTTACCATTGTGGAGCTGTCGATGGTGATCTTTCTGCCCATAGACCAGTTCGGGTGCTTTAATGCGTCCTCGAGCTTCACCTTCTTCATCTCATCTCTTGTTTTCCCCCGGAACGGGCCCCCGGAAGCGGTCAGAAGGATCTTCTCAATTTTATTCCCTTCTTCTCCGTTTAAGCACTGGAAAATTGCACTGTGCTCGCTGTCTACCGGAAGAAGCCTGACTCCCATCTCCTTTACAAGGGGGATGATAAGATGTCCGGCTGTTACAAGCGTTTCCTTATTGGCAAGGGCAATATCTTTTCCTGCCCGGATCGCGGCTATTGTCGGGCGGATCCCGATCATTCCTACTACTGCTGTCACCAGTATCCGGTAGTCTTCATAGCAGGCAATTTCTAAGAGACCCTCCATTCCGGCCACGATCTTTGTATTTGTATCCTGAACGCGAAGGGCAAGCTCCCGTGCTTTTTCTTCCTCCCACACGCCGCAGAGTGCGGGATGAAATTCCCGGATCTGTTCCTCCAGAAGGGAGATATTGCTTCCTGCCGCGATGGCGGAAACAGAAATATCCTTATTTGCCCTTACTACCTCCAGCGTCTGGGTTCCGATGGAGCCCGTGGAGCCAAGGATTGCAATCTTTTTCATAATATGTCACCTCTTATGCTGCTTTATTAAAGAGAAAGAAATCTTACCGCAAAATAAATAGCAGGTGCAGTAAAGATCATGCTGTCGAAGCGGTCAAGGATCCCACCGTGGCCCGGGATCAGATGTCCATAATCTTTGATATTATGGTTTCTCTTTATGCCTGAGGCTGCCAGATCTCCGATCTGGGAGATCAATCCTGCGATCCCGCAGGCCAGAGCACAGGTAATTCCCGGATGGGCCAGATTCACCATGTTCTGTCCAAAACAGGCGCCGTACAGAAAGCCTAAAAGGGCAGTTCCCGCCACACCGCCGATGGCTCCCTCGATCGTTTTTTTCGGACTGAGCTCCGGCGCCAGCTTGTGCTTACCAAGCAGCACGCCTGCACAATAGGCACAGGTATCGCATCCCCATGCGCTGATAACGATCAGCCACACCAGATACTTTCCGTCGAGCATATTTCTCACCTGATACAGGTAAGAAAACAGAAGTCCCACATAAAAAACACCAAAAAACGCCACGGTGATCTGTTCTGTTCCGAATTTTGGAAAGGCAAATACATAGACTGCCATTAAAAGCATCAGTGTTATTGCTGCCAGAAACGTCAGCTCCTGTTCTTTTCCGATCCAAAGAAGCCCATAATATCCGATAACAGACAGATAAGCGATCACACCCGGCAGCTTCTTCTCGATCTTCACCACACGACAGAGCTCAAACAGACCGATCAAAGAGATCGTCAAGGACATAAGAAATAGAGCGATCCCTCCCTTTGTCAGGAAGAAAACGGCTAAAATGACAAGCACGATCCCACTTAATAATCTGGTTGTAAACATAAATACACCTCTTACTTCGCCGACTTTGCGCTCACTCCCCCAAAACGGCGTTCTCTCTTATTATATTGCCGGATCGCCTTCACCAGCTCGTCTTTATTAAAATCCGGCCACAGGCAGTCTGTCACGTAAAGCTCGGAATACGCTAACTGCCATAAAAGATAGTTGGAAAGCCTGAGCTCGCCGCTGGTGCGGATTAAAAGATCGGGATCCGGGATATCTGCCGTATCCAGATAGGAGGCAAAGACTTCCTCTGTCATCTTATCTTCGGTAAGCTTTCCGCTTTTTGTATCTGCCATGATCTTTTTCACGGCCCGCGTTATTTCATCGCGTCCGCCATAATTTACAGCGATAATGAAGGTCAGCCCCGTATTATCGGCAGTAGCTTTTTCAAGTCCGTTGATCGCCTCAACAAGATCCGGTGCAAAGCGCATCCTCTCGCCGATCATTTTTACCCGGATATTATTTTCTTTTGCAATCTTTAACAGTCTCTTTGCATAAAACCGGAACAGCTGCATCAGGGCGCCGACTTCCTCCTCCGGGCGCTTCCAGTTTTCTGTTGAAAAACCATAGACGGTAAGATAGCGGATCCCCAGTCTTGCTGCATCCTCTACCGTCTGCTCCAGAGTCTCACAGCCCTTTTTATGTCCCATCTGTCTCGGGAGACCGCGCTTTTTCGCCCATCTGCCGTTTCCGTCAAGGATCAGTGCCACATGATCGGGGATATTTAAATTTTCTTCCATACTTCTCTTTCTTTCCTCCTGCTGCGAAAAACAGAGGGCAGGTTTCCCTGCCCCCTGCGGCTTTCTCTAAAAGCTATACAGTAAGAATCTCTTTTGTCTTGTTTTCGATGGCCTTTTCCACCTTCTCGATGGCCTTGTCCGTGATCTTCTGCATCTTCTCTGTTGCATCCTTTAACTCGTCCTCAGAGATCTCGTCGCTCTTTTCCATCTTCTTGAATGTATCGTTCGCGTCGCGGCGAATGTTGCGGATCGCTACCTTAGCGCCCTCACCCTTTTTCTTAACATCCTTTGCCAGTTCTTTACGTCTGTCCTCGGTAAGCTCCGGGAATACCAGACGGATCGAGCTTCCGTCATTGTTCGGATTGATTCCGAGATCGGAAGTCTGGATGGCTTTCTCGATTGCCTTTAACAGGCTCTTTTCCCACGGCTGGATCAGGATTATCCTAGCTTCCGGTACGGAAATATTGCCGACCTGCTGGATCGGTGTCGGTGTTCCGTAGTAATCTACCTTGATCTTGTCCAGTACATGCGGATTGGCACGTCCGGCACGAATGGATGCATACTCATTCATCAGAGATTCCAGAGTCTTTTCCATTTTGTCTTCATATACTTTTAACTGTTCCTTCATCGTTAACCTCCTGTTATTCGGCCGTTACAATCGTACCGTTGATTTTTCCCTGCATCGCATTGGCGATCCCGTTCTTCTCGTTGAGAGAAAATACTGCCATTGGCATCTTATGCTCCATACACATGATGGAAGCGGTCAGATCGACAACGGCAAGCTTTTTATCGATCACTTCCTGAATGGAGATCCTGTCATATTTTTTTGCCTCCGGATTTACCTTCGGATCGCTGTCATATACACCATCGATTGCTTTGGCAAGAAGGATACAGTCTGCATCCATCTCGATCGCTCTCAGCGTGATCGTTGTATCGGTGGAGAAATACGGGTGTCCGATCCCTCCGGCAAAAAATACGACCATACCCTTTTCAAAATATTTTGAAGCTCTGTCCTTTGAAAACAGCTTCGTCATGGATCCGCACTCAAACGGCGTGAGGATCTGGGTCATCATTCCTTCGTTACGGAATATCTCGGATACGTAAATACAGTTCATGACCGTTGCCAGCATACCGATCTGATCTGCCTTTGTACGATCGATCGCATCGCTTGTGCGTCCGCGCCAGAAGTTTCCGCCGCCGATAACGATACCGACCTGGATCCCGGCATCAACAGACTGTTTTACCTGTCTGGCGACCTCCTTTACCGTATCCTCATCAAATCCGGTTTTTTTAGGGCCCGCAAGTGCCTCTCCGCTAAGCTTCAAAAAAACGCGTTTCATTTCCATATATTTTTATCTCCTATTCGCCGTTTGTCAATTATGTAAGCATGACGGCTTACTTTTGCTCATTATAGCATACTTTTCTGAGCTTGCCAACATGCTTTTCCCTTCACCGTTCTTCCTATAAAAGGGCCAGAAGCGCTCGGATATCTTCTTCCTTTGTAGCCCAGCTGGTTGCAAAACGAACGACTGTATGGGTATCGTCCGCCTTCTCCCACACACTGAAGGTAACTTCCTTTTTCAGCTCCTCAAGCTTTTTATTGTCGAGGATCACGAACTGCTGATTCGTCGGAGAATCAAGGAAGAATCCGTATCCCTTTTCTTTAAGCCCCTTCTTAAGAAGATTTGCCATGCTTATTGCATGACGGCTGATCTCCATGTAGAGATCGTCGGTAAACAGGGTTTCAAACTGGATCCCGAGGATACGTCTCTTTGCCAGAAGCGCTCCATGCTGCTTAATGGTTGTAAAGAAATGCTTCGGAACCGTTTTTTTATCCGGGAAAACAACTGCCTCGCCGCAGAGTGCCCCCACCTTGGTTCCGCCGATATAGAAGGCATCACAGCATTTGGCTATTACCGGAAGTGTTACGTCGGTTCCCTCTGCTGCCAGACCGTAGCCCAGTCTTGCTCCGTCCATGTAAAGCGGGATATGATATTCCTCACAGACTGCATGGATATCTTCAAGCTCTTTTTTTGTATAGAGTGTTCCGTATTCTGTCGGATGGGAAATATAGACCAGACCTGGGATAACCATGTGTTCACACGTTTCATCTGCCCAGAATGTCTTTAAATACTCTCTAAGCTCTCCGGCATCGATCTTTCCCAGATGCTGCGGGATCGTGATGACTTTATGTCCGCCGGCCTCGATGGCGCCGGACTCATGGACACCGATATGTCCCGTAACAGCAGCGATCGCTCCCTCATAGGAATCAAGCAGGCCGTCGATAACTGTCGCATTTGTCTGCGTTCCGCCGACAAGGAAATGCACCTCACCATCAGGACATCCGCAGGCCTTGAGGATCTTTTCTGCTGCGGCGGCACAGTATTTGTCGTTTCCGTAGCCGGCAAGCTTTTCCATATTTGTCTCGATCAGACGATTTAAAATTTTTTCATGAGCACCTTCCAAATAATCACATTCAAACGCAAGCATGATTATACCTCCATATCAACTCTATTTGTATCGATCTCTTATTTTTCTTCCCGGAAGCTTTTAAGCACAAGGTTAGCAGGATAGCGGTATGCATAGGTACAGGAGCGCATAAGCTCCTTTTCCTCCGGTGTACGGCATACGCTGAGGATCATGTCCTCCTCCTCTTGGAGAAGATACGCCTCCCCGTTTCCGTCTCTCTCCTTGATCTCTTTATAGATCCTGTATTTTTTATAATAATCCGGACATGAAGACAGCTTTGTCTTCATTGGCTCCGGTACGATATTCAGCCGGTAGGCATCCGACATCCTCGCAAGAATATTGTGGATCTTCTCACAATCTTCTCTCGAAAGATTCCCGGAGGGCGGAATACAGACCATGTAATTCATGCAATTTCCTCATCTTTCTGTCTCTTAGATCTCTGTCTTTTTATAAGAATGTGCCTTGGCACATTAGTGTCCGGAATGTATTATAGCATGGCAGGATAGTCTTTTCAATTCATTTCTTCAGACCGTACCGCCCATCTCATCTTTGTCGATCTCGCTCTCGGATTCCGGCTGCATTCCTCGGCTGACGGACGGATCACATCCTCAGCGATCTCACTGTAGACTCCTTCTCTTTTTCCGTCCTTAAAATATTGTTTTACCAGCCTGTCCTCGCCGGAGTGGAAGGTAAGGATTGCAGCACGTCCACCCGGTGCAAGGATTCCCGGAAGCTTACTTAAAAAGCTGTATAAAACTTCAAATTCGCTGTTCACATCGATCCTCAGAGCCTGAAAGCAGCGCTTACAGGATTTCACAACAGCTTCCTTTCTTTCCTCCTCCGGCAAAAATTCCAGAGCCTCCTCAATGGCTTCCTTAAACCGGGTGGTCGTTGTGATCGGGTCCTTTTTCCGGTTATACTTCATTACAACCCTTGCGATCTCCTCGGCATAAGGCTCATCGGAGTTTTCTACAAGCATCCCCACAAGCTCCTCTCGGGTAACACTCTTTAAACGCTCTGCCGCAGATATCCCTTTTTCCGGATCCAGCCGAAGATCCAGCGGGCCTTCAAATTTAAAGGTAAAGCCCCTTTCGGGGTTATCGATCTGCATGGAGGAAACTCCCAGATCAGCCAGAACAAAGTCAAATTTTCCGGTTTCCTCTGCCAATTTATCGATATCAGCAAAATTCATTTTCCGGATCGTAAGGATATCCTCTCCGAAACCGCGGGCTGCAAGACGTTCCTTTGTCTTAACGATCTCGATGGGATCCACATCCAGTCCGTAGATATGCCCCTTTCCCTGCAGGCATTTTAACATTTCCGTCGTGTGCCCTCCATAGCCGAGGGTGGCATCTAACCCCTTCTGCCCCGGCTTAATCTGCAAAAAGTCCAAAATTTCCCTGACACAGATGGAAAGATGCATTCCCGCCGGAGTGCTTCCCTTTTTAATTACTTTTTCTATTGTATCTGCGTATTTTTCCGGATCCTGTTCCTTATATTTTTCCTCGAATTTTCTCGGATGTGTACCGCGGTATCGAACACGCCGCTTGTGTACCTTGTTTTCTTCTTCCATTTTCCTACTCCTTTATCTGCACATCTGGTATGATTATAGCACGGCTTTGCGGCGCCTTCCAGTCTTTTCTTTTTCGCCGGAATTTCCTGTTACATCAAAAAACCGCAGGCATCATTACAACACCTGCGGTTTTGTGGTCAGATCATCTTCTGATATTTATCTATTTTACCTCGATCAGCTCATACTCTCTGGAACCGTAGCCCAGCTCGGCAGCAGCCTCAATGGTCAGGACACCGTGTCTGCTCTCCACTCTCTCGAGGAAGTGCTTCTGTCCCGGATCATCCGTTGCCCCGTAAACCAGATCGATACATGCCTGATCAATGGCGATCGGATCTGCAGATACAAGGATTCCGATATCCTTCATGCAGGGATCTTCCGCAACTGCACAGCAGTCACAGTCTACGGACATGTTCATCATGACATTGACATAAGCTATATTTCCGTGGAAGAATTCAACAACTGATCCTGCCGCATCGGCCATGGATCTTAAAAACATATCGTGATCCGCGGTCCAGATCTTCTCCGGTTCCCCGGCGCCGTGGATATATGCCTTGCCAAAGGAAGACGCACAACCGATGGAAAGCTGCTTCAAAGCTCCACCGTATCCACCCATAGGATGGCCTTTAAAGTGGGAAAGAACCAGCATGGAGTCATAATTCTTCATGTTCTTGCCGACAAAGTTCTTTTTGATCACCTTGCCATTTGGGATCTCAAGCTCAAGATCCGGTCCTTCAGCATCCATAAGGTCAACATGGAAGTATTTCTTCCAGCCATGCTCCTCTAACGTCTTTAAATGCTTCTGTGTCGTGTTTCTCTGCCCTTCATACGCAGTGTTGCACTCCACAACGGTTCCGCCAACTTCCTTTACGATATTCTTCCAGAAATTCGGTTTGATAAAGTTCTGGTTGCCGACCTCACCGGAGTGAAGTTTCACAGCAACATTTCCGCTAAGCTCCATGCCCAGCATTTTGTAAAGCTCCAATACTTTTTCAGGGGTAATTTCTCTTGTGAAATATACTTTTGACTTCATGTCAAAACTCCTTTCCTGCAATCAGCACTGTATTTATATACATATTATATCGCCCGGGATCCGGTCTGTCCAATACTTTTCGATACTGGAGATCCTTTTCTATAACTCGATCGGCAGGATGATGCAGGAAGCATGCTCGCCGCCGCGATGAATGCTCACATTAGCGATCTTCTTTTCTACACTGTCATAGCCGTCTCTTGTATTGCTGTTCGGGAATATAAAGTTCTTTGCGCTGGATGTGATGGTAACACGCAGCTGATGGCCCTTTTTAAATGTATGGGACAGCTTTGTTGTCCTGATCTCTGCAAGATAAACCTTACCCGGCTCCATAAATTCTGCATGATCGATGCCATTGCGGTAGCGGACACTCAGGATACCGTCTGCAAGCTTCATGGAACGTCCGTTTTCATCTACATCCGTGATGCGGACCATAAGGTCTGTATCCTCGCAGTCACAGGAAATGTAGATCTTAGCAGTCGCATCACCGGTAACGGTGATCTCCTTATCAAGAACACCTGTGGAGTAGCAGAGTACATCCTTACGCTTTTCTTCTTCTGTGTAATTCTCCGGAACCTCGATCTCATTTTCAGACATATCGATGATATGCGTTGACGGGAAATCCGGATCGTATCTGTAGGTATCGGTCTGCTCTGCTGCCTGTGCATTTTCTAACAGCCCGCCTTTATTGTCTACTGCTACATTCTCGCCTTCTCCTGCAAAATAGAAGTTCTTCTTTACCGTGCCCGGTACCGGCCAGTTTTCCGCCGTCTTCCACTCATTATCTCCCATGGTGTAATACTCGGTCTTCGGAGTTTTCTCGATTCCGTTATCTACTCCCTTTAAGTAATGCTCGATCCAGTCAAGACAGATCAGATCCATGTCATAACGCAGAGCATTATCTCCGAGCTCAAGGCCATGAACATCGTAATGAGCATTTCCGCTGTGGATCCACGGTCCTAAGATAACCTTCTTCTCGGTGTAGTCCTCGTAAAGATCGAGAGCCTCTGTTGTTCCCATTCCGTTGTCATCGAACCAGCCGGACATGATAACTGCCGGAACGCGGTTTCCTGTGTTTCTCTCTTTCCAGTTGCTCATACGCCAGAAATCATCATAATCTCTGTGGGCAAGCCATTTTTCCATGAAGGGGATCTGATAGCCCAGTGCCTTCGGAGCAATATCAACTAACGGACGGATATCAAGGATCTCATCCCAGTCATCACGCTCCATCAGCTCATGGCAGCTTCGCTGTCCGGATACCATGAAGGACCATGCCATAGAACCGGAGCTGAAGCATCCTCCCCGTCTAGGCAGATCGATAAATGCACTTCCTGCACATACGCTGCTGAGCATTGCCTTTAAATGGGGGTTTCCGCTGGCTGCTGCTGCCCACTGCACATAGCCTAAATAAGAGCCTCCTGTCATCGCTACCTTACCGTCACTCCACTCCTGAGCAGCGATCCAGTTTAATGTGTCGTCTCCGTCTTCCACCTCATAATAGTTCGGAAGCCATTCGCCCTCACTGTCCTCACGGCCGCGCACATCCTGTATAACAACCGCGTAGCCTCTCTGAACAAATTTAAAGTAAGCTGCGGAGCCCACAGTCTTGCCGTAAGGTGTGCGGATAAGAACGGCAGGAACCTTTACGGAAGGAGCATTTTCCGGAAGGAATACATCTGTTGCAAGGGCAACGCCGTCTCTCATTTTAACCATGCAGGTAAATGGAGCTTTTACGTTCATCAGCTTGCCCGGATACTTTTCCATCCATTTAGAAAGGATCGTTTTTTCTTCAAAGCCTTCCTTAACTAAAACCGCACACTGATCTCTGTAGGTTGTGACGATCGCATATACAGAATCTCCCTCTGCATAGAGATCGCCCGGGAATTTAACGATCCTCTGAACGTACTCTCCTTCTTTTCTCCGGGTAAAGATCTCGCCTTCTTCTGTCTCAAAGCGTTCCTTTCCGGAGCGGATGCCTGCCTCATAAGTCTCTGCCTTGAGGAGCTTTTCGCGTGGATCCATTTTTCCGATCTCGCGATACCGGCCATACTCTCCGGTCAGCTCTAAACGTTCCTCAAATTCGCCGGTATGCACATTTAACGGCTGATGGAAGATATGTCCATCCTCCTTATCCAGCACACCGTAGCAGATTCCCGATACGTAAAATTTCCATTTTCCCATAATAACATAACCCTCCTAAATAATTTTAGTTTCTGAAAAAGATCTTTCCTGTCGATGCGTCCATGCCATCAACGATCGCCAGAGACTCCAGATGGATACCCAGATTGCGGATCGTTCTGCCTCCGCTCTGGAAGCCCTTTTCAATGGCGATCCCGATTCCCTCCACAGTGGCCCCCGCCTGATTTACGATAGAGATAAGCCCCTGAAGCGCACATCCATTTGCAAGAAAATCATCGATCAGAAGAACATGCTCCCCTTTGTTCAGGAACTTTTTGGAAACGATCACCTGATTCTTACATTTGTGTGTAAAGGACTCCACTTCAGCGATATACATATCTCCATCCAGATTGATACTGTGGGATTTCTTGGCAAATACCACCGGCACATTGAAATATCTTGCAGCAATACAGGCAATTCCGATACCGGATGCCTCGATCGTCAGGATCTTATCCACCTTTGCATCAGCAAAACGGCGTTTAAATTCTGCTCCCATTTCTTCCAGCAATCCAATATCCATCTGATGGTTTAAAAAGCTGTCTACCTTAAGGACATTCCCTTCCTTGACAACGCCATCCTTCTGGATCCGCTCCTCTAAAAAATTCATATCATTTCCTCCCATCCTATCGATATCCGTTAATTCTCTGGCTTCTTTAGCCTCCGCGAAACAGATATTCTCAAGCTTCATCAAAATCTTTTTTCCGCCGGTATCTCCGGTCAGGCCCAGAAGCTCCGGATAAAGCGCGTCCGAAAACACAGCCGGATTCCCCCATATCCCGCAAAAGCTCACGCAGCCTCCTGCGTATCCGCCTGTCTTGATCTTCTTAAGCAGCTCCAGCAGAGTCTGGGAACGGATCCACGGCTGATCTGCAACGCAGAACAGATAATAATCTGCCCGCTCACCCAAAAGCCCCGCCCGTATGGAATAGGAAATCCCCTTTTCCCTTTCCGGAGAAGGCACCGTTTTTATCCGGTCTCCGAAAACAGAAGCTCTTTCCTTTACATATTCGAGGATCCGTTCAAATTCCGTCACGACGGTAAGCTCCGTATCAGGATCCTTATAAAGCACCTGCTCCAGAGCCTCCAGGCCGTGCAGAAACATAGGCTTTCCGTTAAGATCGGCATAGAGCTTGTTCGAGCCAAAGCGGCGGCTGTTTCCCGCAGCCAGATAGATCATCTTAATCCTCATGCTTCAACATTCCCATAAGGATCTTTTCCGGTGTGATCGGAAGCTCTCTGTGCCATACTCCTGTCGCATTATAGATCGCATGGGCAATGGCCGGAGACGGAGTATTGATCACGATCTCACCGATGGATTTAGCACCGAAGGGGCCGCTTTCCTCATAGCTGTTTTCAAAATCGACTCTGAGGATGCCCATATCCTGACGGGTCGGGATCTTATACTGCATAAAGGAATCCTCTGCGATCTTTCCTCTCTTATCATAGGTCACATCCTCGTAGAGCGCCATACCGATCCCCTGAACCAGTCCGCCTTCTGTCTGGATCCTGACCAGATTGGTATTGATCGGTGTTCCGCAGTCTACAACGGCAACAAAGTCGAGAAGCTCAACGCTTCCGGTCTCTTTATCGACCTCCAGCTCAACGATCCCGGCCATAAACGGAGGCGGAGATGTTTTTGAGGAATGGGTGACTGTTACC
>Ga0129310_1003085_pt1 | contig 11188 bp, 13 predicted proteins | sample Go1ome_2_FD_94433 | JGI IMG/M metagenome (GOLD analysis project Ga0129310, IMG submission 94433) | Western lowland gorrila individual fecal microbial communities from Wisconsin, USA - Go1022A metagenome | ecosystem: Host-associated > Mammals > Digestive system > Large intestine > Fecal | place...
CGACATGATACGCGACGGTCATGATATCCCGTTCGAAACTTTCCTTGGATTCAAGGGTGACAAGGCGCCGGATATCGACCTTAACTTCTCCGGCGAAGTCCAGGGCAAGGTACACCGCTACACTGAAGAACTGTTCGGTAAGGACCACGTGTTCAAGGCGGGTACTATCTCCGCGGTACAGGATAAAACTGCGTACGGCTTCGTAAAGAAGTACTGCGAGGAGCGCGGGATTGAATTCAACAACGCCGAAATGGAGCGGCTTGCGATCGGCTGCACCGGCGTAAAGCGCACGACTTCACAGCACCCCGGCGGAATGGTCGTTGTGCCGAACGATTATGAGGTATACGACTTCACACCGGTTCAGCACCCTGCAGATAAGACGGACAGCGACATGATAACCACCCACTTCGACTTCCATGCGCTGCACGATACTATATTAAAGCTCGACGAGCTGGGACACGATGTGCCGACCCTGTACAAGCACCTCGAGGATATGACCGGAATGAAGATCGCGGACGTATCCACCACAGACCGCGCGATTTATGACCTGTTCGTTTCCACGGAGCCGCTCGGCGTAACGCCAGAGGATATTTTCGCGCCCTGCGGTACTTACGGAATACCGGAGTTCGGTACGCCGTTCGCAATGCAGATGCTTCAGGACGCAAAGCCGAAGAACTTCTCCGACCTGCTTCAGATCTCCGGTCTGTCGCATGGTACGGACGTATGGCTCGGCAATGCGCAGGATCTTATTAAAAACGGTACATGTACGATTTCCGAGGTTATCGGAACGCGTGATAACATCATGGTATACCTCCTGCATAAGGGCGTTGAGCCTAGCCTGGCGTTCAAGATAATGGAGATAACCCGTAAGGGTAACGCAACAAAGCTGTTTGACGATACTATTTACCAGGCGTTCAAGGACAACAATGTCCCCGACTGGTACGTCGAGAGCTGTAAGAAAATAAAATACATGTTCCCGAAAGCGCATGCGGCGGCGTATGTAACGTCTGCGGTAAAGCTATGCTGGTTCAAGATAAACAAGCCCTGTGAATTCTATGCGGCAACGCTCACAAAACACACTGAAAACATCGAGCTTGACGTGGTTTTAAAGGGCAAGGACGCCGTAAAGGCGCGTATAAAGGAACTCCAGGGAATGCAGAACATCGGCGTCAAGGAAAAGGGAACGCTGGACGCACTCTTGCTCGTGAACGAAATGATGTGCCGCGGTATCGGAGTTCTTCCGGTAGACGCAAAGCTTTCCGGAGCTGCGACATACCATATTGAGGACGGAAAGCTGCGCATGCCATATCTGTCCATCGCAGGCTGCGGTTCGAACGCCGCGTTCAAGCTGAAAGAAGTCATCGACAACGGAAACTACATGTGTATTGATGATATCCAGCAGCAGAGCGGACTGAACAGCACTGTCATAGATAAAATGCGCGAGATGGGAGTATTCGGAGATATACCCAATTCAGCCCAGATGTCACTGTTTGATATGTAATGACAAATGCGGTATTGTTGAAATGCAATGTGCATAATTACCAAAAAATACACCGCTTATTGACAATACCGCTCTTTTGTGCTATACTGTTAAAGTAATCTGATAGCGTGATACCACGTTACCACACTAAAGCGGAGGGAACGAGAATTGAAAAGATATGATCTGCTCACCCCGGAGGGCACCCGGGATCAGCTGTTTGACGAGTGCCTTGCCAAGCGAAGCATACAGGAAAAGCTGAGAAAGATATTCACCGCATACGGCTATTCAGAGGTTATCACCCCGGGACTGGAATTCTATGACGTGTTCAACAGCAAGACCAGATATTTCCCGCCGGAGACCATGTATAAGCTGGTCGACGGAAAGAACCGACTGATGGTAATGCGCCCGGATAACACCATGCCGATAGCAAGACTTGCAGCGACAAGACTCCGCGAGGAGAAGCTGCCGCTGAAGCTGTACTATAATCAGAGCATATTCATGGTAAATCCCAAGAACAGCGGCCGCGACGACGAATTCACACAGAGCGGTATCGAGATACTGGGTGGAGAGAGAGTTGCTGCGGATTACGAGGCTCTGTCCCTGGCGGCACAGGCGCTTTTCGCAATCGATGAGGATTTCACACTGGAGATCGGCGAAAGCGGAATTTTCCAGACAGTCGTAGAGGATCTGAACCTCCCCGAGGAGCAGTCCGAGCAGATACATTCCCTTATAGAAAGCAAGAACTTCCCGGCGCTGAACGAGGCACTAGCGGGAATGAGCGGCTCCGCTGCGGAGGCTGTCCGCGCACTGCCGTCACTGTTCGGCGAGAGCGAAGTTTTCGCAGAGGCTGAGAAGTACATGTACAGCAAGGAGCTGCGCACTAAGCTTGCAGGACTGCGCGCTACATATGAAGCGCTCTGCTCCATGGGATATTCCGACAGAATTAAGGTCGATCTCGGACTTGCGCACAAGAAGAACTATTACACTGGTATCCTGTTCCGCGGGTACGTCGAGGGCTACGGACTTCCGGTGCTTTCCGGCGGACGTTACGACGATCTGCTCGGCGATTTCGGCAGGAACGCAGCGGCAGTAGGTTTTGCAATTAACGTTGAAGCTGCTGCAAAGGTGTTTCTCAGAAATACGAACGAGCAGCTCACAAAACCGGTCGATGTACTGGTGTTCAGTGAGCCGGGCTGTGAGATAGCGGCGCTCAATCATTGCAGTGAACTTATCGACAGCGGACTTACAGTGTTCAACTCACTGTTCGCAACCGCAGACGAAGCTGCACAGTACGCAAAGGCGCACGGAATAAAGCGTATTGATACGGTAGGCGCTAATTCCGCAGTCACCACAAAGGAGGTCTGAGCGATGAAGAACAAGACCATCAGAATTGCTCTCACAAAGGGCAGACTTGAAAACAAGACAGTAGACCTTCTGGACAAGATAGGATACGATGTGACTGAACTCCGCGAAAAGGGCAGACGCCTTATTCTCACCATTCCCGGCGAGGATATAGAGGTAGTCCTGGCAAAGGCAGCGGACGTAATCACATACGTTGAGCATGGCGTATGCGATATCGGCGTAGTCGGCAAGGATACCATCATGGAGCACGGCGGCAAGTTCTTTGAGATAAGCGACCTTGGTTTCGGAAGATGCAAATTCGCACTTGCCGGAAAAAAGGGAAGCAATTTCTACGAGGGCTACGGCGTAAAGACAGTGGCCACGAAATACCCGGAAGTCACGCGCAGCTTCTTTGAGAACAAGGGCATGGACGTTGATATCGTAAAGATAGAGGGTTCCGTGGAGCTTGCACCGTTGGTAGGTCTGGCGGACGGCATCGTTGATATCGTCGAAACCGGTACCACGCTGAAAGAAAACGGACTGGAGGTCTGGGAGGACGTTGCCCCGATTTCTGCCCGCCTTATAGTAAATACAGTAAGCATGAAACTCAAGCAGCAGCGTATAGCTGAGATAGTCAAGCAGATAGAGGAGAATTTGTGATGATAAGAATAATCAAGGCTGACGGCGAGGAAAAGCAGTTCCTCGCAGAGGTTGAAAAGCGCGCAGGACAGGTAAACGCAGACGTTGAAAAGACCGTCCGCGCAATTCTCGCAGACGTAAAGGAAAACGGCGACGCGGCAGTAAAGAGCTACACCGCGAAGTTCGACTGCCCGAACGCGCAGTACTATAGAGTTCCCGACGAGGCTATACAGGACGCACTCACCGAGGCTAACGAGAAAAGCCCGGATTTCGTGAACGCAATGCTTAACGCTGTCGAGAACATTACGGCATTCCACAACAGACAGAAGCGCGAGGGCTTCTGCGTCACCGAGGAAAACGGCGTTATCATGGGTCAGCGCGTACGCGGTCTTGACAAGGTTGGACTTTACGTACCCGGCGGCACGGCTGCATATCCGTCCTCCGTACTGATGAACGCTATCCCCGCGAAGATCGCCGGCGTAAAGGAGATCATCATGGTAACACCGCCCCTTAAGGACGGCACAGCCAATAAGGATATCCTTGTAGCTGCCGCTCTCTGCGGAGTTGACAAGATATATCTCGCAGGCGGCGCGCAGGCAGTCGCAGCGCTTGCTTACGGTACTGAGGAGATACCGAGAGTTTCCAAGATAGTCGGCCCTGGCAATATCTTCGTTGCGACCGCAAAGAAGCTGCTTTACGGAACTGTTGATATCGACATGTTCGCAGGTCCAAGCGAAATTCTCGTATTCGCAGATGAAACCGCAAACCCGACCTACCTGGCAGCTGACCTGATGTCTCAGGCAGAGCACGACAAGCTTGCAAGCGCCATCATGATAACCACCAGCATGGACATCGCAGTAAAGACCCAGGCCGAGATAGAGCGCCAGTCCGCATACCTCTCCAGGAAGGATATCATCGACTATTCCATGACGAATTACGGCGCGATAATCGTCAGTGAGGACAAGGATTACGCGATAGAGCTTGCAAACAAGCTCGCTCCGGAGCACATGGAAGTAGTCGCAGAGAACCCCACCGAATACATCGGCAAGATAGATAACGTAGGCTCGCTGTTCCTGGGTCAGTATTCCCCGGAGCCACTTGGCGATTATTATGCAGGTCCGAACCATGTTCTTCCCACCAGCGGCACAGCACGTTTCTTCTCACCGCTCGGTGTGGAGAGCTTCCTCAAGCGTTCCAGCTACATATGCTACACCAAGGACGCTCTGCTTGACGCGGCTGATGACATAATCCTCATCGCAGAACGCGAGAAGCTGACCGCGCATGCCAATTCCATCAGAGTCCGCAAAGAGGTCTGAAAATGAAAGTGCTCGTTACCGGCGGCACAGTCTTTGTCAGCCGATACTGTGCGGAGTACTTCGTAAGACAGGGGCACGAGGTTTATGTGATCAACAGGAACATGCGCCCTCAGTCCAGCGGAGTGAAGCTTATCGAATGTGACAGGCATTTCATTGGAGACAGGCTGAAAGAGCATTATTTCGATGTTGTCCTGGATATCACCGGATATAACGAGAATGACGCTTCAGACTTGGTTTCGGCTCTGGGAGGATACGGAAAATACATTTTCATCAGCTCCAGCGCGGTTTATCCGGAAACAGCGCCGCAGCCGTTCAGGGAAACGCAGCCATGCGGTGTGAATATTCGCTGGGGAGATTACGGGACAAATAAAATCGCGGCTGAACGATTTCTGCTTGATAACGTCAAGAATCTGTATATCCTCCGTCCGCCGTATCTGTATGGTAAGATGAATAATCTTTACCGTGAAGCATTCGTGTTCGAATGCGCGGAAAAGAACCTGCCTTTCTATGTTCCTGTCAGCGGAGAAATGCCGCTACAGTTCTTTGATGTAAACGACCTGTGCAGATTTATAGAAATACTGCTGGAGAAAAAACCAGGGCAAAAGGTGTTTAACGTCGGAAATTTTTATACGGTCACTGTGGCGGATTGGGTCAGGGCGTGCTATGCAGTTCTTGGGAAAGAACCAGAGTTACGAAGCGTTACAGGTCATGACCCGCGCAGCTGTTTCTGCTTCAGAGATTATGCGTACTCCCTGGACGTTTCTGCGCAGCAAGCTCTTATGCCGGATTTAAAGCCACTGTCAGATGGTCTGCGCGAGTCATACGAATGGTACGTCGCTCACCGCGGCGAGGTCAGAAGAAAAGATTATTTGTCATACATTATTAATAATATAGAGGGAATGTGAAATGAACAGAACCGCTGAAATAACCAGAAAGACTAAGGAAACCGACATCTCCGTAAAGCTTGATCTTGACGGAGGAGCAAAAGCGGAAATCGCTACAGGAATAGGATTCCTTGACCACATGCTGACCGCTCTTGCGATACATGGCGGATTCTCACTATCAGTAAAGTGCGACGGCGACCTTTATGTTGACGGTCATCACACGACCGAGGATATAGGTATAGTCCTTGGCATGGCTCTGCGTGAAGCGCTCGGCGACCGTTCCGGAATTATGCGCTATGGCAGTGTATTCATTCCGATGGACGAGTCTCTGGCGTTTTGTTCCCTAGATATCAGCGGACGTCCGTTCCTGGTGTTCAATGCGGAATTCACCAACGAAAGGGTAGGGGAGTTCGACACCTGCCTTACTGAGGAGTTCATGCGCGCGTTTGCATTCAACGCCGGTATCACTCTGCACCTGCGCTGCGAATACGGTTCCAACGATCACCATAAGATAGAGGCGCTGTTCAAATCGCTGGCATATGCGCTGAAAGCCGCGGTGAAGCGTAATTCCGACGGCTCTGTTGTATCCACCAAGGGCGTTCTGTAATGCAAGGGTATAATCTCATTGCAGTTTTTGCCCCGGAGGGTGGTTCAATGCTGATGTGCCGCAGGATAAAAGAGCCGTACAAAGGACTTATAAACTTCGTCGGCGGAAAGATAGAACCAGGCGAGAGCGGCGAGCACGCAGCGTACCGCGAATTATTTGAGGAAACAGGGATAACGGACAGGGAAATAAAATTGACGCATCTGATGGATTTCAGCTACCCGCTCGACCCGTGTTACGTTGAAGTCTACGCGGGACAGCTACTGCATTCAGTCGAGGTTCACGGCGACGAGAACCCGCTGTTCTGGAGCCGCCTGGACTGTGATTTCTTTGACATGAAGAAGTACGCCGGCGAGGGAAACATCGGACATATCATGGAGCATATCAAGCTGAACCACGACAAAATATTCCCGAAAGGAACAACACTATGATTGCAATAATCGACTATGGCGCAGGTAATCTGTTCAGCGTAAAGAACGCGCTGGACTTTCTCGGTCTTGAGAACAAAATAACCAACAGCGCCGACGACCTCCGCAGCGCTGACCGGCTGATACTTCCCGGAGTAGGCGCATTCCCTGACGCCATGAGAATGCTCGGAGAAACCGGACTTATCAGCGTTATCAAGGAAGAGGTACAGAAAAAACCGCTTCTCGGTATTTGCCTTGGAATGCAGATGCTTTTTGAAAAGGGATATGAGTTCGGCGAAACCGACGGACTTGGTTTTATTCCGGGCAGCGTGAAGCTTATGCACCCGGCAGGCGACCTCCCGGTCCCACATATAGGCTGGAACTCGCTTGAAAAGAATGTACCGTGTAAGCTCCTTGAAAACTGCGCGGACGGCGAGTACGTATATTTTGTTCACAGCTTTGCTGCGGAGTGCGACAGCTCAAATGTAGCGGCATACTGCGATTATGGCATGAAAGTTCCGGCGCTGGTATTCAGCGGGAATGTCTATGGCGCGCAGTTCCACCCGGAAAAGAGCGGTGAAACGGGACTTAATATTCTGAGAAGCTTTGCCGCCCTGTAAAACAAGAGAGCGTAAAAGAATTGTTTTACGCAATAGATGAAGGAGAATAAAAATGGTTATACTGCCGGCTATAGATATAAAGGACGGAAACTGCGTACGCCTTTTCAAAGGGGATTACGGCACAGTGCATAAAGTCGCGGACAGCTACATGGATACGGCTCGCGGATTTGAGCTTTCCGGCGCTGAATGGGTTCATATGGTAGACCTGGACGGCGCAAAGGACGCGACTCAGCAGAACAAGGATATATTCCTTGATGTCGCAAAAAATACGAATTTAAAAGTTGAGGTCGGCGGAGGGATCCGCAGCCTAGACACGGTGGAAATGTACCTCAACGCAGGTGTTTCCAGGGTAATAATCGGTTCCGCGGCGGTAAAGAATCCGGAATTAGTGCGCCAGGCGGCAAAGGAATTCAAGGGACGTATCGCAGTTGGCATAGACGCCAAGAACGGATTTGTGGCAACCGAGGGTTGGCTGGAAACAAGTAACGTAAATTACATAGACCTCGGCGTTGAGATGTGCCGTGCCGGAGTGCAGTTCTTTGTATTTACCGACATTGACAAGGACGGAACGCTCAGCGGACCGAACCAGCAGATGACAAAAAAGCTCCAGGACGTGCTTGCACCCCTTGGCGGCTGGGTAATAGCGAGCGGCGGTATACAGAATATTGAAGATATCAGAACATTGAAGAAGAACGGGATTTACGGCGCTATATGCGGTAAATCCATCTATTCCGGCAGCCTAGATCTTGCAGAGGCTGTCCGCATGGCTGAATAAGGAGAATAATATGCTTGCTAAAAGAATTATCCCTTGCCTTGACGTTCGTAACGGAATGGTCGTAAAGGGCGTAAATTTTGAGGGAATCAAGGACGTCGGCGATCCGGTGGAGCTTGCTATCGAATACAACCGCCAGGGAGCGGACGAGCTTGTTTTCTACGATATAACTGCGTCGTACGAGGGACGCGGCGTAATGCTTGACGTTGTGAAGCGTACCGCGCAGCAGGTATTCGTTCCGCTGTGCGTCGGCGGCGGAATCGCGACAGTACAGGATTTCCGCGATACGCTGAGAGCCGGAGCTGATAAGGTCTCTGTGAATTCGCAGGCGGTAAAGAATCCGAAGCTCATCAGCGACGCAGCGGAGATATTCGGAAGCCAGTGCGTTGTTGTTGGGATCGACGCAAAGCGTAACGGCAAGGGCGGCTACAGCGTGTTCATAAACGGCGGCAGAGTTGACATGAACCTTGACCTCGGCGACTGGGTAAAGGAGATCGAGGAACGCGGCGCCGGTGAAATATGTCTTAATTCCATTGATACTGACGGCGTTCGCGGCGGATTTGACATTGATATGCTCAACTTCGTGTGCAGCCGTGTAAATATTCCGGTCATCGCGAGCGGCGGCTGCGGTAAGCTGGAGCATTTCTCCGAGGTATTTGAAAATACCAACAGCTCTGCGGCGCTGGCTGCTTCGCTGTTCCATTTCAAGGAGCTGACCGTAGACGAAGTCAAGACTCATCTTAAAGAGCATCATATTCCAGTGAGAACTTCTGCGGGGGTCTGAAATGGGATTATTTACACCAAATCCGAGCGTGAATGCGCGTAAAATAATGGATTTTCTGGGCTGTGAGTGCGAGTATTTCCCGGCGGGTAAGCCTGCGCAGTTCATTCACTCCACATATGAGGAGGCTTTCGCCAACAAGGAAATGGGCGGATATACTCCGGTCATTGTCGTCGTGAACGATATCCTGGTGGAACAGCTTGAAATGATCATGGAGCAGTTCGCTCCGGGTGAGAGCGTTCAGCAGTACCGTGATAAAATGCTCGCCGGAGAACTTCCGGACGCACAGCAGTGGTTCACTGAAACGCTCACAGAAATGAAAGAGAACTACGGTGAATACTGGGACGAAATAACCGCCGATACCGGAAATACCGGCGGTAAGATCGACAGGCTGTCAGGCTTTGTTGATTTCGGCACCAAGCGCGCCAGTGAAGTAATTATCGCGAAGATACCCACCGAAAAGCCCTGGGAAGTATTTGCGTGGCTGCCATTTGGCGGCTGGAACGAGTGTCCGGAACCGGAAGTCATGATCTCGGTCGGGAAGTACTGGTATGAAAAGTTCGGCGCAGTTCCGGCGGTCATATCGCATGACGTCCTGGAATTTGCAGCGATGCCCGTGCGGGACAGAAGTGCTGCCATCGGTCTTGCACTGGAGCAGTATGCATTCTGTAATGATATAATTGACCAGGGTTTCCAGGAGCTGTCCGTACTTGCGGATACACTGACAAAATCGTCTGTCTGGTATTTCGGGTGGGATTAGTCTTGCATTTACGGCGAAAATGTGATATACTGTAAAGTGATGTACCGAATAAACCGGACTCAACACGCCGGAGATTGGTGGATACTATGGAGATCAATTTTTTGGACGACTGCAATGAAGAACAGGTCAATAATGTTGTTCGTGTTACCCATATTACGGTAGCCGCTGTAATGGACGGAAAGCTGCTCTTTGTTAAAAAGCGCGGTAAAAGCACGATGGAGCTGCCCTCGATCAATTCTGAAAAGGGCGAAAAACCTGCGGCCGCCGTGGCGCGTCTGCTGTCTGATAATCTGAATATCACAGACCGCTCGGTGGAATTCATCTCAGCTTATGACATTACCGATGGAAACAACGTAGAATACGGCATTCTCTATTACGCAGACGTCACTTCAATGAAAACGCTGAACGACCATGAGCTTTGTGCAAGCTACTTTTTAGCAGCTCCGCCGGAGGACATTACAAGATGGACATATCCCGAAACGGACCGGAAGCTTATCGATAAAGCAATGGAACATATAAAATCAAAGAAATGAAGTTGGTGAAACAATGGACGTAAAAAAATATTTCAAGAAATCCGGGCTTATCCCGGCGATAATCACAGACGCCGAAAACGGCGAAGTGCTCATGCTCGCATACATGAACGAGGAAAGCCTGCAAAAGACCCTGGAAACAGGTTACACCTGGTTCTGGAGCCGTTCCCGCCAGGAACTCTGGAACAAGGGAGCGACCTCCGGTCATTTCCAGAAGGTCGTTGAGATGTACAGCGACTGCGATGACGACACACTGCTTATAAAGGTCATTCAGACCGGTGCGGCATGTCATACAGGTCATCGCAGCTGCTTCTTCACTAAAATCAAGTGAGCGTAAGATTACTGTACGGCACTGGAAATCCCGCGAAGCTTGATTCCATGCGGTGTCAGCTCGAGGGTACGGGAATAGAGCTGCTGAGCCTCGGCGATATGCAGGAAGCGCCCGTGAACGTAGACGAAAGCGGCAGGTCTCCGCTGGAAAATGCACGGATAAAGGCGCTGGATTATTACAGGCAGTATGGTATCCCCGTGTTTTCCTGCGACAGCGGTTTGTATATTCAGCAGCTACCGGAGGAGCTTCAGCCGGGAACACATGTGCGAACTGTAAACGGAAAGCGGCTTTCCGATGAAGAGATGACCGAATACTACAGCGGACTGGCGAAAAAATACGGCAGACTTACTGCACGTTATTTAAACGCGGTCTGCCTTGTGCTGTCTGAGTCCGATATCCATGAATACATGGGCGACGAGATCTCGGGAAACAGCTTTTACATAACCGACAAACCTCACCCCAAAAAGGTGGAGGGTTATCCACTGGACAGAATTTCTCTGAATATCCGCACCGGGAAGTACTATTACGACATGACGCCCGGTGATTATGAGCTTGAAGACAGCTTCGGCGGCGGGTTCCGGAGATTTTTTATTAAAGCATTGAATATTAAGGAGTAAATAACATGATGGACGCATTCAAGGACATGTACGACGTGGTAGTTGACCGCAGGGCAAATCCGCAGGAGGGTTCTTACACCTGCTACCTGTTTGACAAGGGAATCGA
>Ga0129310_1003088_pt1 | contig 11179 bp, 10 predicted proteins | sample Go1ome_2_FD_94433 | JGI IMG/M metagenome (GOLD analysis project Ga0129310, IMG submission 94433) | Western lowland gorrila individual fecal microbial communities from Wisconsin, USA - Go1022A metagenome | ecosystem: Host-associated > Mammals > Digestive system > Large intestine > Fecal | place...
GGCATCAGAAGCGGTCCAATACCGTCTCCCGGCATAATGCCTACGATGATTTTGTCAAGCTTTGCAAAATCCAAAGGCTTCTCTTCCTGTTTCATCCGGTCAATTCTCTGATAATCCTCATTGATTAATGCTGCAAATTTCTCCTGGGCAGCTTTTACGCTTTCTTCTCGTCCCATGTTCCTTCCTCCATTTCTGACACTCAACATTGTCTTTCTTTTGATACAATCACTATAGCATTTCTGACAGGCAAAACGCCAATTCCCTTACTCTATCATGTCATTAACAAAGTGCATATCTGACATCTTCTCTATATGTCGGGCAGCTTCACTGACACCTAAAGCTAATGCCTAAGCAACCAGGGCATACACACCCACTGCCGCCAGAATAGCAAGCACTGCCAGTGCAATAAAAGATACTGCAAAAAGTTCAATAAAAATCTTGTTCTGAGGGAAACGTTCCTCTGAATTTTCCTGCTGGGCCACGCCGGCCATAATCAGGGCACCGGTTGTTGAAATCGGTGTAAATCCGGCTACTGTTCCACCGATGACAATAACAGATACCAGCTGAATGGCATCCATGCCTGTTGCTGCTGCCAGTTTGCCGGCAGTCGGAATCAATGTCGGGAATACAACGCCAAGACCAGAGCTGAAGAAAGACATCAAGCCTGATACAATGGCCATAATCGGCGCTGCTGTTTTGACACCCATAATCGATTCCATAGCAGAAACCATGATATCAATACCCCCTGACAGTGAGATGACATTCATCAGCATGCCCACACCCATAACCATCAGGATAACATTCCATGGTACACCGGCGATAGCTTTCTTCTCATTGCCGCAGCCAAGGACAATCAGAATCGTACCAATCAGGAATCCCGTCAGACCTACATTCCATGAAAAGAAAAGGACGCCCACTGCAAGAATCAGCAGACCTGCCAGAGACATCCACTGCTGCAGGGTAAAAGCAGGCAGCTTTTCCTTTTCTCCGGAAATCATTGTTGTGTCCACTTTCCAGCCTTTATAGTACACATAGACCAGTACAACCACGACAATAGCAGTCATCGAAAGAGTCAGCATGATTGGGACTGTATTGCCCACCATGTTTTGTTCTTCCATAAGATTTCTTACAACAGCCGCTTCCGGTGTCATAGGACTCATACGTCCGGACATCACACCCAAATCTCCGATAACTGCTGTCATAATCGGATTAATGCCTGCTGAAACGGCAACAGGAATCGCAATCACCGGAATAATGGTCAGTGACGGAATAGCGCCAGGGCCAGCCGCACTGATCAGAAATCCCAGAACAAACATCACAAAAGGAATGGCGCGGGCCGGTACCAGATTGACAATCTTCTTTGCCATAAGTTCCAGTGTGCCGTTGCCGTTAATAATCGCAAAGAGATAAGTCACTCCCACCATCTGAATAAAAAGGGATGTACCGAAGCCGCTAACCACATCTTTGACTGTAATGGCATCTCCAAAAGCGATGGTAAGAATCATAGCAAAACCGATGCTCAGAATACCCACATTGGCATTTCTCGCAAAACCAATGACAATCGCAGCAATAAGTAAAATAAGTGAAAGCAGTCCAAGATTCATGCTATACCTCCTTAAAAACAAGGCAAACCGGGCTGCCTGTGTGAATGATATTGAGAGTCGGAATGAGCTGTCCTGTGACTGCATCAAAATCAAACTCAATAATCGTATCGCTGTCTTCGTTGGCTACATAACATTTGCCGTCTGGGCCGAAGCAGAAGAAACGCGGTGTCTTGCCAAGGCATGGATAAAAGCCTGTATTTCTCATATAGCCTGTCACAGGGTCAATGCGGTACACCGCAATGCTGTCTGTATAGCGATTGGATACAAGTACAAATTTTCCGCTTGGGTCTACCACCACTTCACTGGCATCTGAATAACCTGTTTCAGTTTCAGGCACCGTTGATAATTCCTGTCTCGGAATCAGCTCGCCGCTGTTTTCATCAAACTGGAAATACAGCACTTTATTGCCTTTTTCTTCACACATATACACCCATTTGTTGTTCGGATGGACCGCTGCATGTCTCGGCTCATCCCATGTGCGGGCCATAAAACGGGAAGTTTCCATAAAACTGCCATTTTCATGGTTGTATTTCAATGCACGCATCTGACCATAACCGTTGATGCGTCCCTGTGCACAGGCAAACAGATAATCGCCGCTCTTATTCCACAGGCACTGGTGAATCATAGACACCTGACCCTCTTCTTTACCCTCATAGGTGTACTTTTCTTTCACTTCACCAAGGGAACCATCCGCCTGACGCTCAATGGTATAAAGGGTACCGCCCTGAAGTGTCGCCACAATGACATAACGGTTGTTTTTATCCACTGTCACATCCACCGGATTCTTTCCGCCGATATCAATGGTGTTTAAGTGAGCCAGTGTACCGTCTTCGTGAATTTTGTAACTGCTGACTTTTGTAAAATCCCCATGAACGGAATATAAATATTTACCTGTCCGGTCCATGGTCTGGAAAGATGGATTTTCCTCTGTTTTCAGACACTGGATTAATTGCCATTTACCGTCTTTCTGAACTTCAAATACTTTTAATCCTTCGCCTCTGGCATTTCTTTCTTTTGTTGTCCGACATCCCACATACACGTATCTCATTTGCTGTTCCTCCTTGATAAATAAATTTTTAACATTCCGTTTCCTCATTTCGTTGTTGAAGCTTATGCCATTATTGTAGAAAATTTATCTGTCAATTGGAAATTCAACAAAATACTGAAAGGGCCATTCCGTTTTGGAATGGCCCTTTGTCAATTATTTCACGCTATTCTATTCTTTTGTCTAAAAACTTTCACAGCCTCTTGTCTGATTCACATGATAAAACTGCTCCACGAAGCTGACAAAATCCATAATATCCTGACTCTTATAACAACGCTCCGACAGCATCATCCAGACATTTCGTGAGATTGGCTGCTCTTTCTGGGCATAGATTGGAATCAGCATCACTTTGTCCCTGTCAAAGTGCCAGCGGTCGCCGAACAAAAAGGCGATGCCGAGCCCCTTTTCCACCATCTCAATGGCAATATCCGAATACGGGACAAAATGTTCCTCATGCAAGGGACTGCCGAAATGATTCTTCCACCACTGCTCTACCGTCAGACGGACAATAGGATTCAGATAGGAGGAAATCACCGGTATATGTTCAATATCTTCCAGAGTGGTTCCCACAGGTGCCGCAATGTACAAATTCTCATGAAAAAGGCAGCACTTTTCGCCCAGATACGGAAAATCCCCACAGATAATCCCTATATCAATGGCCCCCTCCATGAGATGTTTCAAAACTACATCACTGGAATTAGTCACCAGCTTCACCTGCAGATGCCCATAGTCATCCATATAGGATTTCAGCAGTTCCGGCATATGCAGCCTGGCAAAAGCATTTGGCAGACCGATTTTCAGCAGTGCTTTCTCCGTATTGCATTCTGAAAAATGATCCCGTATCTCGTTGTTGAAATCCATCATAATGTTGGCCTTTCTCACAAGATACCTGCCATTGTCCGTAAAGTCGATGCCCGTACTGCTTCTGCGCACGATTTCAACGCCCCATTCCTTCTCCATGGACTGGATGCGCTTCGTCAGCGCAGACTGCGTAATATAAAGCTTCTCTGCGGCTTTTGTAATACTCCTTGTATTGTACAAGACATTTAAAATTTCCCAATCTGTATTCTTCATCAGGTACTCCTATCTGATGGCAAACTCCTTCTCTATGTACGAAATAAACTGCTCCTGAATCTCTGTCAAACGTTTATCCTTTGCATAAACAAACCAGGTATTGCGAATCACCTTCGACCCGTCCGGATTCTGCAAAGGCGTCAGATAAAGATTGTATTCATTCTCAAAATTATCCGGCAGGAAACAGCAGGTATAACCGATGCCTTTATGAATCAACTGAAAAGCAAAATCAATATAGCCCACGGACATCCCCGACGGTGCTTCTGTGCCGTAAGTCCGCTCCCACCAGCCGTTCAGAAGTTCCAGTGTTTTATCGTTGGTCTTGTAACCGATCCGCTGCATCTTCGGAAGGTCTGCAAAATCCACCGGTTCCTTTGTCACCAGATAAGCTTCATTCCGTGCAATCAGCGTCTTATTCACCGCGCCGTCATAATCGCCCCGTATAAATCCCACATCAATGGTATCCTCCAGCATCTTTCTGAAAAGGATATTGCTCTGTTCATTGACAATGTTGAAATTCACATTCGGATGCTTGGCCCCATAAGCCACCAGAACATCCGTCAGGGTATACTTGCTGTAAGTGTAGGAAGCCCCGATGGTCAATGTACCATGGGCTTTCTCCTGGAAAACCTCCAGCCCTGCCTTCGTCTCTTTCATAAAGTCCAGATACTTCTGAGCCCGGCTGGCCAGATATTCTCCCTCTGGTGTAAAAACAAGGCCCTTCTTGGTACGATTGACAATCGTAATCTGAAATTCCGCTTCCATATGCTGCAGACGCTTCGTCAGTGACGGCTGTGTGATATAAAGAAGATTCGCCACCTTCGTTAAATTCGGATTCTTGTATAATTCCGATAGAATCTCCCAATCTGAATCTTTCATGCTGTGTAAACCTCTTTCTGATAAAATCATTTTCTGATCGTTTTTATCTGTTTTCATTATATCAAAATAGAGTTTTGTCTACAACATGATTTCTGCTTTTACTGCTGTCCTAACTTTTTCTTCAGGTAAGATAACTGTCCGCCGCTTAACACAACTTCAATCTCGCTGTCTGTCAGATCCAGTCTCACATCAAATTCAAAACCGGCTGTCTTATCTGCAACACGCACCTTTCTGGTTGGAATCTGATCCAGAAGCTGATTGATTTCCAGATCATCCCCTTGGGAAATTCTGTCATAATCTGCAGGATTCTCAAAAATCATCGGAATGATGCCGTGGTTTACCAGGTTGCCTTTGTGGATACGGGCAATGCTCTTGGCAATGACACATTTAACCCCCAGATACATCGGGTTAATGGCGGCATGTTCACGGGATGAACCCTGACCATAATTTTCACCACCCACAATGATGCTGCTGCCCAGTTCTTTGGCACGTGCTGCAAAATCAGGAGCATAACGATGATAACAATACTGGGACATCAGTGGAATATTGGAACGCATACTGGAGAATTCTGCACTGGCCGGTGTGATATCATCCGTTGAAATATTGTCGCCGCCTTTCAGGCTGACAGGCACACACAGATGCTGCTGCGGTTTTTCCGGTACCGGCAGGAACTTGATATTCGGTCCGCGAACAATCTCAACTTTCTTGGCTTCTTCTTCAGGCAGCGGCGGAATAATCATGGAATCATCCACAATATAGCTTTCCGGCTCCTTAATTTCTGTCAGTTTTGCAATGTCTTCTCCCATCACATCTTCCGCGGAAGCAAATGTTCCCATAATAGCTGTTGCTGCGGCTGTTTCAGGGCTGACAAGATAGATTTTGGCATTTGGATTGCCGGCACGTCCCTTGAAATTTCGGTTGGATGTACGGACTGCAATACCATCTGTTGCCGGTGTCTGTCCGATGGCACAGCATGGTCCGCAGGAAATTTCAAGCATACGGACACCTGCATCCAGAAGCATATCAATATAGCCGTCACGCATTAATTCCTTATACGTCTGTCTGGAGGCAATACCGCATGTACAGCTCACATTCTCATTGACATGATGGCCTTTGAATACAAGGGCGGCCTTTGCTACATCCGCATAGCTTGTATTGGTACAACTGCCGATGAAGACCTGCTGAACCGGTTTCTTTTCCACTTCAGACAGCGGTTTAACATTATCAGGCTGATGCGGACATGAAACAAGGGGTTCCAGTGTATCCAGGTTAATCTCAATCTCTTCATCATATTCTGCATCTTCATCTGGAAGCAGTTCCACATAATCCGCTTCTCTGCCTTGGGCTTTCATGAATTTGCGTACCTGTTCATCTGCCGGGAAAATAGAGGTTGTAGCACCCATTTCAGCACCCATATTGGTGATAGTCGCTCTAGCAGGAATCTCCAGGGCTGCAGCTCCCGGTCCCACATACTCATACACATTGCCCAGACCACCTTTGATGCTGACACGGCGCAGCATTTCAAGAATGATTTCCTTGGCATTCACACCCGGTTTCAGGCTGCCGGTCAGATAAACTTTGACAACTCTCGGCATTTTCAGACGCATCGGCACACCGGTCATGGCTGTAGCTACATCCATTCCGCCGACACCGATACATAGCATACCGATGGAACCGCCGTGCGGTGTATGGCTGTCTCCGCCCATGCTGATCTTGCCAGGCACACCGAAACGTGCCACATGCACAGTATGACAGATACCATTGCCCGGTCTGGATACATGCACACCAAATCTTTTGGCTGCTGACTGCAAATAGATATGGTCATCCGGTGTCTTATGATCCACATATAAAAGATTATGATCCAGATAGCTGACACTGCATTCTGTCCGGATTCTGTCAAGACCAATGGCCTCAAATGCCAGATAAGTCATAACCGCATTAATGTCATGGGTCAGTGTCTGATCCACTTTAATAAATACTTCTTCGCCCGGAACCATGCTGCCGGATACATAGTGTGACTTGATAATTTTCTTTGTTAAAGAATCACCCATTATACTGTTCCTCCTTACAAACATAAACGTTTTTTCTGATAATATTATTATAATTGGTGATTTTGCAACTTTAAAATTGTAAAAAAGAATGCTGTCATAACGTTCTTTTATGCCAACATAAAGAGGATGAATTTTACTTTTGATGTTTCTGACGACTATAATCAGTTTAACCGCAAATTGATTACAACAGAAAAGGAGTCATTTTATGTCAATTGGATTTAGAGCATTTTTAGATTTTGAAAGACCAGATCCGGCATTGATCGAAGCTTACCGTGGCATTCCCAGTGCCAATATCGGTGACTGCGTTAAGCGCATGAACTGTATGTTCGGCGGCATTCGTGCTTTCAACCACAAAACACTGGTAGGTACAGCTTTTACTGTAAAAGTTCCATCAGGTGATAATCTTGTCGCCCAGATGGCCCTTGATTATGCCAAGCCCGGGGACATTATTGTCATTGACGGCGCCGGTTACACAGACCGCGCCCTTGTAGGAGGTATGATGCTGGCCTACGCAGAAAAACGAAAACTTGGCGGCTATGTTGTCAATGGTGCAGTCAGAGACCTGGATGATATCCAGCACAGTTCTCTGCCGGTCTTTGCTATTTCCGCAACACCTCTTGGTCCTTACCGTGATGGTCCCGGCGAAGTCAATGTACCTGTTGTCTGTGGTGGTCAGGTTGTCATGCCTGGCGATATCCTTGTTGGTGATGCCGACGGCATCGTTGTCATTCCCCGCCGTGATGCAGCCGGTCTGCTGAATGCCGTCCACAAGAACCTGACTATGGAACAAAATGAGCTTGCCGGCATGAAAAACGGTTCCTACACCGAAGCCCACCATAAAGAACGTTTTACAGGTCAGTTTCTTGAAAAAGGCGGTTCTCTCGAATAACTTTTCTAAAGTAGTCTTTTCTAAAGTACTGAATTTCATACTTTCCATCCCATTGAGAAATACGTCGGATTATGTTACACTTACTATATCCATAATTAACACTTTACAAAGATAAAGATAATGTATTTAGGAGGTTCAGACATGGCACATGTTAAAATCCAGTATGATGTGATGGATGCATTCTGTATGGATGTTTTCCAGAAATTCGGTTTCACAAAGGATGAAAGCCGCATTATTTCCGATGTTTTATTACTTTCCGATGTTTATGGCATCGAATCCCACGGCGCACAGAGACTGACCCGCTACCACAAAGGTATCGCCAGCGGCATGATCAAAGTCCACGCCAAACCAGAAGTTGTCTTTGAAACACCTGTTTCTGCAGTTGTGGACGGCCACGACGGCATGGGACAGCTCATCGGTCATTTTGCCATGGATCTGGCCATTAAGAAAGCTAAAGAAATCGGCATGGCTGTTGTCACTGTCAGAGATTCCAATCATTTCGGTATTGCCGGTTATTATGCGAAGATGGCATGTGATCAGGGCCTGATCGGTATGGCATTCACTAACTCCGAAGCCATCGTTGTTCCTACATTCGGCAAGAAAGCCATGCTTGGTACAAACCCAATCGCTATTTCCATGCCGGCTGAACCATATCCGTTCTTCTTCGATGCTTCCACAAGCGTTGTAACCCGCGGCAAGTTCGAAATGTACAAGAAAGCTGAAAAGCCAATCCCTGACTGCTGGGGCCTTGACGCAAAAGGTCATCCATGTACAGATGCCGCAGAAGTCCTGTCCAATATCGACAAGAAAGCCGGCGGCGGTATCATGCCTCTGGGCGGTTCCGAAGAACTGACAGGCAGCCACAAGGGTTACGGCTATGCCATGATCTGTGAAATCTTCAGCTCCATTCTCTCAATGGGCCTGACATCCAACTATAACATCCAGAACGGCAAGGGCGGCACATGCCACGGCTTCATCGCCATCAACCCTGCTGCTTTCGGCGATCCTGAAGCCATCAAACAGCACCTGTCCACTTTCCTGACAGAGCTTCGCGAATCCCCGAAGGCTGACGGCAAAGACCGCATTTACACACATGGTGAGAAAGAAATCTTTGCAACTGCTGACCGTATGAAGAACGGCATCGATGTCGATGTCAAGACACTGGCTGAGATGAAGGATATGAGTGAATATGTCGGTGCTGATTTCGACAGCTATTTTGGTGATATTTACAAAGGTTAATCCTTGCGCTTTTATCAACAGAGTGATATGATCATCATGCAATAAAAATGACACAATGAAAAAGCAAGATAACATCCAAAATCTTTTAGTTATACTAAATATTTTTTAGATACCATCTTGCTTTTTGCTTGTTTTATGGTATGATGAATATATATTATTTTACTAAGTTTTCTAAGGAGGCTTTTTATTATGAAAGAAGTAATTCACACATCTAATGCACCAGCAGCTATCGGACCATATTCACAGGCTATCAAAGCAGGCGGCGCTATCTACGTATCTGGTCAGCTCCCAGTTGATCCAGCTACAGGTGCTTTCGCAGGTGATACAATCCAGGAACAGACACGTCAGTCCCTGACAAACATCAAGAACATCCTTGCTGAAGCAGGCACAGACCTTGACCACGTTGTACGTGTTGACGTTTTCATGAAAGACATGAACATGTTCGCTGATATGAACGCTGTTTATGCTGAATTCTTCACAGAAAAATGCCCTGCAAGAGCAGCTGTAGAAGTTGCAAGACTTCCTAAGGATGCCCTTGTTGAAATCGGTGCAATTGCTGTTGTTGACTAATTGGCGACAAAAGATAAAAGAAATACCTCTGGAAACGGGCTCAACGCCCACTGTTTCCAGAGGTATTTCTTTTATCTTTTGTCTGTTTGTTGTTTTCAGATATTTATTATTATTTTTTGTATTTTTCAAACATCGAATATATTTTTTGCAATTTTTGTTTCCTTTGTCATATTTGATTGACAATTTTCAAAAAACATAATATACTAAATATACACAACACCAACTCATTACTTTCTATTTCTTAGCACCATATAAGATCTCTATCAATCAGAAAGGAGGTAAGGCTATCTATTAGACGTTGTTATTTTTGAAAGAAAAGTTAACTGATTTAGATAGGAGGTGTTTTTGTTATGAAAAAAATTTTATATTTATTGCTTTCTATGACAATAATTTTTATGTTATCTATTTCAGCATTTGCAAACACAGAAAATGATAATCTGCTCAATCCTTCCCCAAATTACGTTACAAATACTGATTCTGACGATGACATGATACACAAAATAACCTCAATTTGTATAAACGAATATGGCCAATTGGTAGTTGAAGAAAACCATTTTGCAAAAAATAGTAATATTTCAACATATGCCTATAGAGATCAATTGCCTGTTTCTTTTAAAGAATTACGAAGCCATGATGGTAGTTCGATTGAACGGTATGACTACCGCTATAAAACTTTCCAATGGGTAAATGGCTATACTAGTTCAACCTCATATGAATTTATCAAATCCTACTTAGCCGATGGTAGAGAATATCAGGCAACTGTAACATATAAATTCTATTAGGAGGTTTTACATGAAAAAAAACATATTTTTGGGATTCTTGTTAGTTGTAATTGGAATTTTACTAATTTTTCTAAGTGCTAATTATTTTGTATTTCGATATTTTGAGCACATATTATATTATTGGGTTCCTATCATATTGATTTTTCTTGGTATTGTCTTAATTTTAAAAAATAGTAATACCAACAATTAAATTAAAAATCTCCTAGAAAATTCGCCATATAAGACTTATCTTCTGGGAGATTTTTGATTCTTTATTGTAGATTTTATTCTTTACTCAATAGCCTACTATCCTTCCATTAGCTGAGCAGTGCTCTGTCATTGGCGAATTCTTCGCCGCTGGCTTTTTCGAACTGGTGGAGCAGGTCTTCAACGGTGAGTTTCTTTTTCTCTTCACCTTTGATGTCCAGGATGATTTTGCCGTCCATGAGCATGATCAGACGGTTGCCGTGGGCGATGGCGTCTTTCATGTTATGGGTGATCATGATGGTGGTCAGATGGTCTCTGTTGACGATCATATCTGTAGTGGCAAGGACCTTGGCTGCCGTCTTCGGGTCAAGGGCTGCTGTATGCTCATCCAGAAGCAGAAGCTTCGGTTTCTTCAACGTAGCCATCAGAAGTGTCAGTGCCTGTCTTTGACCGCCGGATAACAAACCGACTTTGGATGTCAGACGATTCTCAAGGCCAAGACCGAGAATCTTTAACAGTTCCTTATACTCTTCACGCTCTTTCTTTGTAATGCCAATCTTTAATGTTCTGGCCTGTCCCCGGCGCTGCGCCAATGCCAGATTTTCTTCGATTCCCATGGTAGCCGCTGTACCGGTCATCGGATCCTGGAAAACTCTTCCAAGATATTTTGCTCTCTTATGTTCAGACAATTTTGTGACATCAATGCCATCAATAATGATCTGGCCTTCATCCACCGGCCATACACCTGCGATGGCATTGAGCATGGTAGATTTGCCGGCACCATTGCCGCCGATAACGGTTACAAAATCGCCATCCTCCAGTGTCAGAGAAAGTCCGTTGAGGGCTCTTTTTTCATTGAC